>OMOM01000589.1_pt1 | contig 16788 bp, 11 predicted proteins | sample 1646501 | NCBI WGS metagenome assembly OMOM01 (sample SAMN05416802, study PRJEB24817) | seawater metagenome | isolation source: Sea water | place: Canada:Atlantic | collected 2013-07
TCGTCGGCAGCGTCAGATGTGTATAAGAGACAGCCTGGTAAGCGAGAAAAGCTATGGCAGTCGGAAAAGAGATAAAAACCAAAATCGCGAGTGTACAAAGTACGCAGAAGATTACGCGTGCGATGGAAATGGTTGCTGCAAGTAAAATGCGCAAAACTCAAGAACGCGTTTTAGCAGCACGACCTTATGCAAAGAAGATGAGCCAAGTGATACGTCATCTTGCACAAGCAAGTTCAGAATATAAGCATGCTTATTTAGCTGAAAGAGAAGTGAAGCGCATCGGTATTATACTTATCAGTAGTGACCGTGGTTTATGTGGCGGTTTAAACTCAAACTTATTTCGCAAGTATGTTGCTCAGCTTAAAGATTGGGACACCGAAGGCATTGACGTAACAATGGCGTCTATCGGTTCAAAAGGTGAAAGCTTTTTGGGACGGTTAGGTGGTGAAGTCATAAGTACAGTCACGCACCTTGGTGAAACACCGGCAATTGACGACATTATTGGTGTTGTTAAAAGTATGTTGACAGCCTATGACGAAGGTAAGATTGATCGTTTCTATATAGCGCATAACGACTATGTAAACACGATGACTCAATCACCAGAAATTGTACAACTATTACCAGTTTACACAGAAGAGTTAGAAGAAGAATTAACGCATCATTGGGATTATATTTATGAGCCTGATGCAAAGGACGTATTGGACCAATTATTGATTCGTTACATTGAATCATTAGTATACCAAGGCGTACTTGAAAATAATGCGTGTGAACAAGCCGCTCGAATGGTTGCTATGAAAAGCGCATCAGACAATGCGGGTACATTAATTGATGAATTACAGCTGATTTATAACAAAGCTAGACAGGCATCAATTACACAAGAATTATCGGAAATCGTTGCTGGTGCAGCAGCGGTTTAATAAAGAATTTTAAATTAAGACTATTGAGGAACTGATATGAGCTCAGGTGTTATCGTTCAAATTATTGGCGCGGTTGTTGACGTGGAATTTCCACGTGATGCTATACCGAAAGTATATGACGCACTCCTTGTAAAGGAAGTGGGTTTAACACTAGAAGTACAACAGCAGATTGGCGACGGTGTTGTTCGTACCATTGCTATGGGTACAACAGACGGTGTTAAAAGGGGCTTAGATGTAACGAATACTGGTGAAGCAATTCAAGTACCAGTAGGAACTAAAACATTAGGTCGTATTATGAATGTTCTAGGTGAACCGATTGATGAAAAAGGACCAATTGGTGAAGAAGAACGCTGGGGTATTCACCGTACAGCGCCTTCTTATGAAGAACAAGCAGCATCAAATGATATCTTAGAAACAGGTATTAAAGTTATTGACTTAGTTTGCCCGTTTGCAAAAGGTGGTAAAGTTGGTTTGTTTGGTGGTGCTGGTGTTGGTAAAACCGTTAATATGATGGAGTTGATCCGTAACATCGCGATTGAACATAGCGGCTATTCAGTATTTGCTGGTGTGGGTGAACGTACTCGTGAAGGAAACGATTTCTATCATGAAATGACCGATTCAAACGTTATTGATAAAGTATCGTTAGTTTATGGACAGATGAATGAGCCTCCAGGAAACAGACTACGTGTTGCTTTAACAGGCTTAACGATGGCTGAGAAATTTCGTGCAGACGGCAGTGATGTTTTATTGTTTATTGATAACATTTATCGTTACACATTAGCTGGAACAGAAGTGTCTGCGCTATTGGGACGTATGCCTTCAGCGGTGGGTTATCAACCTAACCTTGCTGAAGAAATGGGTGTATTCCAAGAACGTATTACATCAACCCGTGAAGGTTCAATTACCTCCATTCAAGCGGTTTATGTTCCTGCGGATGATTTAACCGATCCATCGCCTGCAACGACATTTGCTCACTTGGATGCGACTGTTGTGTTATCACGTCAAATTGCTGAACTAGGTATTTACCCTGCTATTGACCCATTAGATTCTACAAGTCGTCAATTAGACCCATTAGTGATTGGTGAAGAGCACTATCAAGTGGCTCGTGATGTTCAAGGTACGTTGCAACGTTATAAAGAATTAAGAGATATTATTGCTATTCTGGGTATGGATGAGTTATCAGAAGAAGATAAATTATCGGTTGCTCGTGCACGTAAAATTCAACGTTTCTTATCACAACCATTCTTTGTGGCTGAGGTGTTTACAGGTTCGCCTGGTAAATACGTTTCACTTAAAGATACTATTGCAGGTTTTAAAGGTATTATTGCAGGTGATTACGATCATATTCCTGAGCAAGCATTCTATATGTCAGGAACGATTGACGAAGTGATTGAAAAACACGCTAAGCAAGCAGCTTAAATTAAGGGGCTAAAATGAGCATGACAATTCATGTCGACATTGTAAGTGCAGAAGCTTCCATTTTTTCTGGATTGGCTGAAATGGTTTTCGCTCCGGGTGAACTGGGTGAACTGGGTATTGCGCCACGGCATGCGCCACTTGTTACTCGACTTAAACCGGGTGAGGTTCGTGTGAATACTGGTAAAGTTGAGTTGGATTTCTTTATTTCAGGTGGTATTCTCGAGATTCAACCTCATCTAGTGACGGTTCTTGCTGATACAGCTGTTAGAGCGGATGACTTAGATGAAGCAAAAGCGTTGGCAGCCAAGAAACAAGCTGAAGAGGTATTAGCAAATAAAACATCTGATATTGATTTTGCTAAGGCTCAAGCAGAGTTAGCTGAAGCTGCAGCACAGTTACAGGCAATTAGCCGGTTAAGGAAAACACGTTAAGCTTGGTTTAAATAAGTTACTAAGTGAAGTTACCGTTTGTGTAGCAGATCGTTGGATATAAAAATAAAACCCGCCCATAGGCGGGTTTTTTTATACCTGTTAAACTAGGGCTTGATCTGGAAATATTATCAAAATGAATATAAAAACTATCGTATTAGCCGCGGGCAAAGGCACGCGGATGAAGTCGAATAAAGCAAAAGTGTTGCATCAAATTGGTGGAAAACCAATGTTACAGCACGTTATTGAATCAGCGAGACCATTGAGCAGTGAGGTTGTTGTCGTTTATGGTCATGATGGCGAAGAGGTTAAAAAGAAACATTCGCAGTTTGATATTAATTGGGTTGAACAAATCGAACAATTGGGAACAGGCCATGCAGTCAAGCAGGCATCACATTACATAGCTGAAGACGATATTGTATTAATTTTATATGGTGATGTGCCATTAATTAACAGCTCTACACTGCATAAGTTGATTACACACGTTGATACTAAGTCTATGTCTTTATTAACGGTAACACTTGAAAACCCAATGGGTTACGGGCGAATCGTTAGAGAGGGTAATAAGGTTTGTAAGATAGTTGAGCAGAAAGATGCGACTGATATTCAATTACAAATTACTGAGGTCAACACCGGCATTATGGCGGTTCATGGGAAGCATTTAGTAAACTGGTTGGAGCAATTAAATAATAGTAATGCTCAGGGAGAATATTACTTAACAGATATTATTGAAATGGCGGTTAATGAAGAGGTTAGCGTTAATACGGCACATGCTGTGAATGAATTTGAAGTACAAGGTGTTAATTCAAAAATACAACTCAATGAACTTGAGAGATATTATCAACTGTATCAGGCAAAAGAGTTAATGAACTTAGGCGCTACACTTGCAGATAAGTCGAGGATAGATGTCCGAGGTGAATTGACGTTAGCCGGTAATGACGTTTATATAGATATCAATAATGTTTTTATAGGGGCAGTTAGCTTAGGTAGTAATGTACATATTGGGCCAAATTGTGTGATTGAAAATGCGATTATTGCTGATGGTGTTGTCATTAAAGCTAATTCTGTATTAGAAAATTGTGTTGTCGGTGAAAATAGTACAATCGGCCCCTTTGCTCGACTTCGTCCTGGTGCAGAGCTGGCAAAAGGTGTGCATATCGGCAACTTTGTTGAAGTGAAAAAAGCAACTATTGATGAGGGATCAAAGGTAAACCACTTAAGTTATATTGGTGATGCTGAAATTGGTAAATTCGTTAATGTTGGCGCCGGTACCATTACATGTAATTACGACGGAGTTAATAAACATAAAACCGCTATCAAAGATGGTGCATTTATTGGCTCTGGCACACAACTAGTTGCCCCGGTTACAGTAGAGGAAGGGGCTACGTTAGGTGCCGGGACAACTCTGTCAAAAGATGCTCCCGCTAATGCCCTAACAGTGACTCGTACAAAACAAATAACATTAAATGGCTGGAAGAAGCCGATGAAGGATTAAAAGGGCTTGTATGTGTGGAATAGTAGGTGCGGTATCACAACGAGATATCACAAATATTTTAGTAAAAGGCCTTCAAAGGCTGGAGTACCGTGGCTATGACTCGGCGGGCGTTTGTATCGTTACGGATAATGATGAACTCGAAAGGCGCCGCACCGTAGGCAAGGTAAAAAACCTTGAAAAGTTAATTGAGGCTCAGCCTTTATCGGGCTTTTGCGGTATTGCTCATACCCGCTGGGCAACGCATGGTGTTCCTTCAGAAACTAATGCACACCCGCATATGTGTGGTGACGTTGCACTGGTGCATAATGGCATTATTGAAAATTATGAAGTATTACGTAAGCAGCAATTAGAAACAGGCCACCAATTCGATTCAGACACTGATACAGAAGTGATTGTTCATGCTGTGTCTGATGCATATAAAAAAACCAATGATTTGCTGACTTCAGTTCAAAAAACAGTTGAGTCATTAGAGGGCGCCTATGCATTGGGCGTCGTTGAAAAAGGTAATAATGATCATTTAATAGCAGTAAGAAAAGGCAGTCCCTTGGTGATTGGTATTGGCAATAACGAACATCTTATTGCCTCTGATGTTTTTGCTTTGCTGGGAGAAGCAGAGCACTTTATTTATTTAGAAGATGGTGATGTGGCAGACATTACTCATAAGGGTGTGACGATATACGATGCCAAGGGCCGGCAGGTTAAGCGCAAAATTAATAAAACAAAATTACAAGTTAATGATGCTGGTATAGGGGAGTATGATCACTACATGCAAAAAGAAATTTTTGAGCAGGCAGCGGTACTTAAACAAACCCTTAAAGGACGTATCGCCAATGGGCGATTATTATCAGATTGTTTTGGCAAAGATGCTGAGGAGGCGTTCAAAAGCATTGAAGAAGTCCAAATTGTGGCCTGTGGAACTAGTTTTCATGCAGGGCTGGTAGCAAAGTACTGGTTTGAATCAGTGGCTGGCCTACCTTGTCATATCGAAGTGGCGAGTGAGTTTAGATACAGGCCGCATATTGTTATTAGGAAAACATTGTTTGTTACGATTTCACAATCAGGAGAAACAGCGGATACTCTGGCTGCTCTCCAAGCCTCCTCAGACATTGGTTATGCACATACATTAACGATTTGTAATGTTCCTGAAAGTTCATTAGTTAGAGAATCGGAATGGGCATTGATGACGAAAGCAGGGCCAGAAATAGGTGTGGCATCAACAAAAGCATTTACCACACAATTAACAGCCCTACTGTTGCTGGTGATTGCCTTAGGTAAGCACCATAAAATTGATGATAAAAAAGAGATAGAAATCGTCAGGCAATTAGAAGTATTACCAGAACAAGTGGCGGAAGTACTTCGTCTTGAGCCAGACATTATTGAGTTTGCAAAGCAGTTTAGTAATAAACACCATGCATTATTTTTGGGTCGTGGCGAGCAATACCCCGTTGCAATGGAAGGTGCCTTGAAGCTTAAAGAGATTTCTTATATCCATGCAGAAGCTTACCCAGCAGGTGAGTTAAAGCATGGGCCTTTAGCACTTGTTGATGACCAAATGCCGGTTGTTGCTGTGGCGCCAAACAATGATTTATTAGAAAAGCTGAAGTCCAACCTGCAAGAAGTGCAGGCTAGAGGGGGCGAGTTGTTTGTTTTTGCTGATACACATGCAATATTTGAAGAGGTAAAGGGGTTAAAAATTATTCGAGTATCAGAGATTAATGAAATAGTTGCTCCCATTATTTATACGGTACCGCTGCAATTATTGGCCTACCATGTCGCGGTTATTAAAGGAACCGATGTCGACCAACCGCGTAACCTAGCTAAATCAGTAACGGTTGAATAAGGAGTAAATAAAATCATGTAGTTAGAAAAAATAAAATTGATCAGCGTCAATTTTTTGAGAAAAATTTCTAACAGCTGCTCGTTCAAGCCTGTATGCTTTTTACAACACCAACATATAAAGGTGTAGTAAAAATTAAACAGGGGGAGTTTCATGAAGAAATCGATTATAAAATCGAGTGCAGGTGTTGCGCTAAGCTCGGCGTTATTATTGTCTCAAATAGGCACAGCACACGCTTTTAGTTTTCATAAAGGTGAGTTAAGAGGTTCTTTTGATACGGATGTAACGTATGGTATTTCAATGCGTACAGAAGATGCCGATAGTGATAATTTCGGCGCGCAAGGTAACCGGATTTTTAAAGATGCTGGCGATGTGTTCAGTAATTCTATCCGTGGATCTAGTACATTAAGCTAAGAGTATGGCGATTATGGCATGCTGGCGCGAGGTAATTATTTTTATGACTATGCGTATGATAATGAAGATTTAGCTGACCAAGCGCATGATAAATTAGCGCGTGATTTGTCACTAACTGACTTAATGTTTTATGGCTATTTTGGTGATAATGATCAAGTTAACATAAGGGTTGGTAAGCAGGTTATTAGCTGGGGTGAGAATACCTTTATTCAAGGCTCAATTAATGATATTAATACTGTTGACGTAAACAAACTAAGACAGCCTGGGCTTGCACTTAAGGATGCATTTATTGGTACAAATGCTGCTTATGTTTCATGGAATATTGATGACGAGTGGACTATTGAATCTTTCTATCTTTTTGAATTTGACCAAATTCAATTAGATCCAGCAGGCTCATACTTTACTACCCTCGATGCAGTAGGTGCAGGCGGTGGTTTTGATACGGCAGGTGATGGTGTTGTCGGCGGTGTGGCCACAGGTGCAGCTAACCTACCTTTTGGTGCGCCTTCTGGAGCCTGTATTTCGCCTGATCAATTAGATGATTGCGGTCTAGTAGGTGGTTCTTTAGTAAGAGTGGGTGATAAGTTTGCTGAAGGTGGTCAATATGGTTTGGCAATTCGTAAATTCTTTCCAGAAGTATTTGGTGGAACAGAGCTCGCGTTGTATTACCAAAGTCTTCATGACAATACACCGATGATCTCAACATTTTACGGAACCGGTCAATTCTTTTTAGAATACGTAGAGAATATTGAGCGTATTGGTATGTCATTTAATACCAATATTTCTGGCTGGGCGATAGGCGGTGAGTACCACGTAAGAAAAGATGCGCCGATACAAATGACTGGTGGGGTGCTATCAGGATTAGGAGCAGCAGGCCCATTTCCAGCAGGCTTAGGACTATGTGGTACTTGTGCGGTAGGTGACGAGGTAACTGGATATGACTTCGTTGATAGGCATCAAATGCAAATGACCTTCCAACGTATTTGGGGTGTTGGCTTTATGGATGCAGATGCTAATAGCACCTTACTAGAAGTTGCGTATGGCTGGGTTGATGATTTGCCAACCAAAAATGAGCCGATTGTTGGTGGTGCCTTTAGATCAGTGTTTAATCCTCAAGTGACTGAGAGCTTTTGGGGCTTCCAAATTAAGCAAAGTCTTACTTATGAAGCAGCGTTGTTTAATGTTGCATCTGTTTCTCCTTTTATCGCATTTAAATACGATGTTGAAGGGGTATCTAACGAAATTGTTCCCTTATTTGTTGATGACCGAAAAGCGCTAACAGTGGGTGCTAACTTTGGCTATGGCGGTGGTACATGGGCAGGTGGTGTTAGCTGGACTATTTTCGATGGCCAAAATGGGATGTTAAATCAAGCGGGCAGTCGCTTGAATGGGAAAACAGATCGTGACTTTGTTCAAGCAAATATAAGCTACTCTTTTTAGGTTTAACCCTAGAAGAAGCATAATAAATTTAAGTATTTAAGAGGAAATGAAATGAGACTATTTAATAGTACTTTAAAGACAGCATCTGCCATTATATTGGCATCTGCATTATTGCCAGGGGCAGCGCTGGCCAAATTAAGTGATGCCGATCTGGCAAGGTTAGGAATCGAAGGAACAGAATTGACTCCGATGGGCGCTATTCGTGCAGGTAATGCCGAGGGCACTATTCCAGCATGGGAAAGTACGCCTATCAAAGGTGTAGAAGGAGGTAATGGAGAAAGTTTGGCTGACCCATTTGCAGATGAAAAGCCGCTGTTTACCATTACAGCAGCCAATTATACTGAGTATGAAGGTCAGCTAACGGCAGGGCAAGTGGCCTTATTTAAGCAGTATCCAGAGACTTTCAAAATGCATGTTTACCCAACGCATAGAACCGGTGCGTATGATAAATGGGTATATGACGCAACGCTGGCTCAGGCGAAAAATGTAAAGCTGTGTGATGCGTTAGAGGCAGAAGGAAGAATTTGCATGCAAGATCATTTAAATATCGGTGGGATACCTTTCCCTATTCCTAAAAATGGTTATGAAGCAGCATATAGTAACTTTTTTACTTATAGAGGAACAACCATTGACAGAATGGGTAGCTCAGCCTTGGTTGATTCAAATGGTAACCGTACTGATGTAACCATTAGAATTCGTCAAGCATGGCCATGGTGGTTAAATGAGAAGAGTGAAATTAGAACAAAAAAATGGTATTCGCGTGATAAGGGTGCGGGCATGTGTGACTCTTGGCAAATCGAAAAACCACCCCGTTCATCTGGTTTAGTGTTTGGTGGTTGTAACTATGTTGATAAGTTTGATTTCCAAGCTTACCTTTATGTGCCAGGCCAACGTCGTGTTCGTAAGGCACCAGAAATTGGCTTTCATGATAGTCCATCGTTTGGCTCAGATGGTCAGCGTACAGTAGCCAGTCGTTTTATGTTCTACTTTGGTGGCAGTTACCCAAGGCACAATATTTCTGACCCGGTTAAAAAAGAACTGTTTGTGCCGTACAACAGCTATAAGTTAACCAATGCAGACACGCCTTATGATGAAATCTTTGGGAAAAACCATACCAATCCTGAGCTAATTCGTTATGAATTGCACCGAGTATGGGTGATAGATGCGACTCTTAAAGAGGGTTTTAGACACTTATATAAACGGCATACAGCTTACTTTGATGAGGATACCTGGGCAGGTGTGGCTTTTGAAGCTTATAACGGTAAAGATCAGCTATGGCGTGTAGGTGAGCAATACAATGCGTTTATCTATGGGCCCAATGTGACGTACCCAGTAGGGGATGTGCAAATTGATTTAATTAATGGGCGCTATACATCATACCCTTACTTACCCTATCAAGCAGGTAAAGAAATGGGTACAGGTGCGCCAATATTTGGTTCAAAACCTACTAATGAGATAGGCTTTAATTTTGATATTTTCACACCGCAAGGCCTAAGAAAATTCGGACGTAGGTAAGCATTTCTAGAAGTTATTGGCTGGCAGTAATTGGTTCTAAGACCTTATTTTTTAAGGTTAAATTAACTGATTGCCGCCGGCCTTTTGTCTTTCTCAATAAACTACAAAGTGATCAAGATATAAAATCTGTTGGAACTGATTAGTGTTTTGAGGTGTTAGTTTTATGTTAACTAATTAGATAAAACTAAACCAAGGCTAGATACTTTGGTTTAGTCTTGAATAAGAGAGGGAATAATATGTTGTTAAGAGTTATCTTTTGTATTTTTTTGTTATTAGGTGGGAAAGCATTTGCACAAATAGACGCTAGACCCGCATTGCAATTACCGCTAGCAAAGCAAGCGGTTATGCTTGACCTTGAAGCACATGAAAATAATGTGTTTGCAGTGGGTGAAAGGGGCATTATCTTAAGGTCTACGGATGAAGGTGCATCTTGGGAGCAGCTTGATTCGCCTATCGATGTGACGCTAACAGGTATTTCTTTTGCTTCTGAAAAAGAAGGCTGGATTGTTGGGCATGAATCTACAATTTTGCATTCGATTGATGGTGGAACTACATGGGCAATTAAGCGTTATAAGCCTGAAGAAGAAAAGTTTTATATGTCGGTAAACTTTGTGACCCCACAGTTGGGTTATGTACTGGGAACTGATGGTGAACTGTGGGTGGCTGAAGATGCAGGTAAAAGCTGGGACGTCAGTATATTATCGGTAGAAGAGTGGTATCAAAACCATTTATTTGCCATTGAAAAACTAGGTAAAACAGCATTAGTAGCTGCAGAACGTGGTGGGGTTTTTTATTCTGAAGATGGTTTAACTAATTGGCAAGTCGTTCCATCGCCTTATGAGGGGTCTTTTTTCGGTGTAGATAAAGTAGCTAACCACTATTTAATTTTTGGAATGAGTGGCCAGTTATATCTAATAAAGCCAGGCTCATTAGAATGGATAAAAGTTAATACGAAAACTGATCAATTCTTATTGGACTCAGTCGCTACTGCTGACAATCAGTTGGCACTTGTTGTAGGTCGTGGAGGGGTTATTTTAGTGCTCAATCAGAAAGGCGAACTAGTCAAAAAAATAGAAGGTTCAAACCGTGTTGATTACACCGCGGTGACGGTATTAGGTGAGACAGTCTATTTAGCATCAATGGCGGGTGGCATAAGAACAATGCCACTTAACAAATTAACGGATTAAATTAAGGAGAAACGTTATGACAATGAAACATGAATCTAATTTAGTCCATAAAATTTCAGATTATCTAGCAGACAGCTTGTTAAAGCATCGGCTCGTTATCCTAACGGTCGGCATATTACTAACTATATTTTTGGCTTATCAAGGGCTTAATCAACAACTTTCACCCGGGTTTGATAAGGCGATTCCTTTGTCTCACCCTTATATGAAAACATTTACTGACCATCGTGATGAGTTTGGTGGTGCCAATCGTGTGACTATTTTTGTTGAAAATAGAAACGGTGATATGTTCAATCCAGAGTTTTTTACGGTTCTTGAAAAAATCACCTCAGAGGTTCTCGTGATGGATGGAGTGGACGCACGAACCGTGACCTCTCTTTTTACACCAAACGTTAATTATGTTGCAGTGAGTGAAGAAGGGTTTACCGGCTCAAAAATTGTGCCAGCAGACTTTATTGCAACACCTGAGCGTATTGATGAGGTTAAAAGCAACCTGTTTAAGTCCACTGAAATAGGTAAGACGGTTGCTAAAGACTTATCTGGCGCACTTGTTATTGCAGATTTGGTAGAAATAGACCCAATAACAAAACAAAAAATTGATTACGAGCTGTTCGCAGAAAAACTGAATCAAATTAGGAGTAACTACCAAACTGCTGAAACGGCTATTCATATAATAGGTTTTGCACCATTTATTGGGGATGTGATTAATGGCGCGGAAGGTGTTATAAACTTTTTTATCATCACCTTGGTTATCACCTTTATTATGCTGATCTTTTTTGCCGGCTCAATCAAGTTGGCGATAGCGGTTATCATTACCGCGTTAGTATCGGTTAGTTGGCAACTGGGCATCGTGAAAATATTAGGGTACGGTGTTGACCCGATGTCAATATTAGTTCCGTTTCTTATTTTAGCAATAGGCGTAAGTCATGCTATCCAAATGACCAATGTTTGGCGGTTGGGCGTAGCAAAAGGCGATAACTCAGTAGAGTCAGCGCGTCAGGCTTTTTATAAACTCTTTATTCCTGGAGCAACCGCACTTATTTCAGATGCCGTTGGCTTTGGGGTGATTGTATTAATTGACATTCCTATCATTAGAGAACTAGGTATTATTGCCAGTATTGGTGTGGCGGTGATGCTGCTGACCAATAAAATTATGCTGCCTATTCTTTTGTCTTATATCAAACTGAATGATAAGGAAATTCAGCGCGCTGAAAGCAATATTAAGGGTACAGATCATGCTTTTTGGATGGCCCTTTCACTATTGACTAAACGAAAATATGCAACCATTGTTCTAGTGTTGGCGATGGGGTTAGGGGCCTATGCGATGACGGTGCAAGATCAATTGATTGTAGGTGATGTGGAAGCTGGAGCGCCAGAGTTTTGGCCTGAATCACGATATAACAAAGATGCTGATGCAATACAGTCAAAATTCTCGGTTGGTTTAGATGAATTGGTTATTTTAGCCAAGGCTGATAAGAAAGGTTCATGTATTAATTTTCCAATCACGCAAACGGTTGATGATTTTGTTTGGCAAATGAAAAACATACAAGGTGTGCAGTCTGTAAAGTCACTATCACAGTTAATTCGTGAGCGTAACATTGGTAATTATGAAGCCAACCCAAAGTTTCTAGGAGTACCTAGAAGTGAGGCAATGATTGCAGCAAATATCTATCGAGTGGAAATGTCGCAGGCGTTGTTTTCAAACGATTGTACTATTATGCCGGTGACGATTTACTTAACAGACCATAAAGCTGAAACATTAGATAGGGTGATGGCTGGGGTTGCTCGCTTCAATGAAAATAACACTAATGAGCATGTTACTTTCGTACCAGCAATGGGGAATGCAGGCATTATGGCGGCAACTAATGAGATTGTGGCTAAGGCACAAACTAAAATTGAGTTGATCTTGTTTGCTGCAGTCGGCCTCTTCTGTTTTGTAACGTTTATGTCAATTCGAGCCACCATTTGTATTGTCGCTCCGTTGGCCTTAGTGGCTTATTTGGCTAATGCTGTGATGGTTTATTTAGGCATCGGCCTGAAAGTATCTACCTTACCTGTATTAGCAATGGGTGTTGGTGTTGGTGTTGATTATGGTATTTACCTTTTTGCTCGAATGGTGGCACATAATTCAGCTGGTGAACCATTACAGAAGTCATACTATGAATCGTTAAAAGAGGTAGGAACAGGGGTTGTATTTACGTCGGTAACAATGACCATTGGCGTGTTAACTTGGTATTTTTCAGACCTTAAGTTTCAGGCGGATATGGGGATCTTATTGGCGTATATGTTCTTTGTGAACATGTTGGGTGCGACTATTTTGATACCTGCATTAGCCAGCTTCCTTTACCCGCATGATGGGAATAAGGAAAAGGTGAAGCCCGAATGATAATTCGGTGCGGATAAGGCCGCTCAAGGCTGCTTTTTTTGATAATTAATAATGGAGCTCTCTTATGGGTAATACACCTGAGCATTTAAAGTGGCCTGCGGATGCAAATTGTACAGCGGTCCCATATTCGGTTTTTAATAGCCAAGAAGTTTATGATCTTGAGCAGGAAAAAATTTACAACGGTCAAACATGGTCTTTTTTAGCAGCTGAAGAAGAGATTCCGCTTAAGGGAAGCTTCAAATCAACGTATATAGGAGATACCCCCGTTGTTGTAACGAGAGGGCAGGATGATGGAATTTATGCGTGGGTAAACCGCTGTGCGCATAGAGGTGCTGAAATTTGTCGTGAGCGGCACGGGCGAGTGGAAGATGGAGCCTACACTTGCGTTTATCATCAATGGGCGTTTGATGCGAAAGGTGATTTAAGGGGGGTCCCCTTTCAACGAGGGCTTGCCGGCAAAGGGGGTATGCCTAAAGACTTTGATAAAACCAAGCATAGCCTAAGGAAGGTACGCACCGTGAATTATCACGGTGCAGTTTTTGGAACGTTTAGCGAAGACACGCCCGATATTGAAACCTATATGGGTGATGATGTGAGTTATCATATGCGCCGTATTTTGAATAGACCCATTGAAATACTTGGCACGACCCGGCAGCACATCAAAGGGAACTGGAAATTCTACGCTGAAAATACTAAAGATCCCTATCATGCAAGCCTGCTGCACCTCTTTCATGCCACCTTTGGGCTGTATCGCTCGTCGCAGGAAGGGGCCTCTATTGTTAACAATAAAGTGCATTGTTTAATTTGGGTAAAAAGCTCTAAAGAAGAAAAAAGTGCACTAGATGATGTAAAAAAAGAAAACCTAAGAACGATGCAGCAAGGAAGTTATGCGTTAGCAGATGAATCGTTATTAGCCGGTCAGCAAGAGTTTGAAGATGGGCATAGCTTGGATATATTGTCTATGTTTCCATCATTAGTGTTACAGCAAATTCAAAACACACTGGCTTTTCGGCAAATTTTACCGAAAGGCAAAGATGAGTTTGAATTGGTTTGGACATACTTTGGTTATAAAGACGATACTGAAGAGCTTCGAAATATTCGTTTAAAGCAATTCAACCTCATTGGCCCCGCTGGTTTGATTTCTATGGAAGATGGAGAGTCAACAGAGTTATGTCAAAAAGCGGTGGTTAGAGATGGCAAGTATACCAACGTTATCGAAATGGCTGGTAAAGAACCGGAGGGCGCTGACCATTTAGTCACAGAAGGAATGATCCGCTCGATGTGGCAAGGGTATCGGGAAATAATGGGTTTTTAAGAACGCTACCAGTTTTACAAAATATAAAAATAGCCCTTATTGGTTATAGAGTGCGAAAGACGTTAGCTGCGTGAAGAAACTCTTATTACGACGACAAGGTATGCTGAATAAGTAAGCAACAAAGCCCATAGGTAACATGGGCTTTGTTGTTAAAAAAGATGCTTTTAAAGCGCTCTTTGCAAGCTAAGGCTAGTCATCAAAAGCACCATCAAAGAATAATTTAGTTAAATTATTAAATGCTTTTTTCTTTTCAATTTGAATCCAGTGTCCGCAATGAGCAAATACATGTAACTGTGCATTTGGAATTCTTTCAATCAAATGATAGGCATTATTCAGCGGAATAAAAAAGTCTTCTCGAGCATGAGTCACGAGCATTGGGTGCGAGATATTGTTTAATTCACTATCGGATAAAACAAAGGCATCAATACCCTTCTTCGTGCCGCCGCTAAACATCGCTTCAAACTGAACACGGACTTCATCCTTCATAACATTATCAAAACGTTGTGCAGCAATATTGGCAATATCATCGCCCAGTAAACTCGGGTCAAAAAGGAATTTAGTTATTAAGTACTCTAGTGCTTCTTTGGATGGATCTTTATAAAATTGCCATCCCTTGTTGAGGCCCTCAGTGGGTTCAAATGGAGCACCTACCGGGCCCATAAGAACAGCTTTTTTAAAACGTTCGGGGTGCCTGTTTAGCAGGTGTAAGGTGACACCACCACCCATGGAATTACCAACAATATGTGCTTGCTCAATACCTTTGGCATCTAGTAGATCAATTTGTTGCTGCACCCATGTGTCAATCCATTGACTGGTTCCATTAGGTGGAGAGTCGTGTTGGCTTTGACCAAAACCAGCAATGTCTGGGGCAAGGCAATGGTAGTTCTCAGCTAGAAAAGGCAGTGCATATTGCCAGTTTGACATGGCGTTAGCACCAGGGCCAGAACCATGTAGCAATAAAATACTGGTGTCCTTATCGGTTCCTGCTTCATTTAAAAACGTATTAAAAGAACCGGTTTGGATGTTTGATGTTTGCATAGCATTCCTTATTTCTAAAAGTTTGGAGTTATAGTGTTTCTAAAGATAGTTAACAACGCTAGTTTAAGAGCAATAAGTTGTTTAAAGAAAAATTGTTACATTAAAAAATGATTATTTCTAACTAGCGTTCAGTTTGTTTAACTGGTTATAATCAATTGTATAAATAAATGCAAATTAATGAGATCCAGGAGAGAACATGTTTCCCAAAATGAATGCCCCAGATAGTATTAAAAGAAAAGTTAGTATAGTCGCTCGCTATACCACAATCCCTATATTGTTGTTTTCTACAACACCTGTTATTGCTCATTTTTTAGGTGGGGGGTATTGGTATTTGTTAACCCTTGCTGTATTTGGTATCTGTATGATACTTGACCCAATTGTAGGAGATGATCCTATTAATGCACCAGAAGAGATGGAAAAAGAATTAGAGGAAAGTTCTTTTTTTCGCTTTATGCTTTGGATTTATGTCCCGATACAGTTTCTAATTACTTTGTTTTGTTATTCATTGATAACAAATACGCCGATGGAAATGTTCACCGTGTTAGGTGTAAGCTATTACCCACTTAGCACAGCAGAAATGGTTTTCTTAGCCCTTTCCTTGGCCTTTGTTACGGCAACAGGTGCAACTCCAGGGCATGAGCTCTGTCATCATGGGAATCAGTTTGACCGTTTTATGGGTCAAGCCTTGATGACGCCAATTAGTATGGCTGATTTCTATGTTTATCATAATTTCCATCATCATATTCATGTAGCGACCCCACTAGATCCTGCAACGTCCCCATATGGTGAAAATTTTTGGAGGTTTGCACTTAGAAGTACAGTATTAAAGTCAATTACTGCATGGAAAGTAGAAGCGGAACGCCTTGGCCGAAAGGGGTCAAGTTGGATAAGTTTAGATAATAAAATGATAAAAATAACCATGGCACAAATCGCATGGTTTTCACTACTTGTTTATCTTTTTGGCTGGATTTCATTGCCGTTATTTATTATGCAATATCTTTTCCCAAGGCTGCTATTAGCCACAGCAGACTTTGCAGAACACTATGGTTTGATGCGTAAACAGCTTGAAGACGGTAGCTATGAAAAAGTAAGGGCAGAACATGCTTGGGATGACAGTATGATTATTAGTAGCTTTTTTATGTGCCAAATTGATCGGCATTCAGACCATCACGCGAATGTAGGGCGGCCTTATCAGATATTAAGGGTGATGGATAAGGCACCACGTTTACCATTAGGTTACCTAAATATCTTATTTGTAACGATGTTTCCTCCTTTATGGAGAAAAATCATGCATCCAATTATTGAAGAGTTTTATGACACAGCAGATATCGTGCCTTATGCATTGCCTAATACCTGTCTCTTATACACATCTCCGAGCCCACGAGACCGTACTAGATCTC
>OMOM01000598.1_pt1 | contig 16445 bp, 12 predicted proteins | sample 1646501 | NCBI WGS metagenome assembly OMOM01 (sample SAMN05416802, study PRJEB24817) | seawater metagenome | isolation source: Sea water | place: Canada:Atlantic | collected 2013-07
GATAGCGTGCTCGATATTTAAAAACTTAAGCTGACACAGAATATTGAACGCCCCCTAAAGCGCTATAACATCTAGATTAGTTTTCTCTAATGCTTTGTTTGGGTGGGTACCTAAAACGAACACAGGTATCTTGTTTAAAGATAAATTTGTTAGGCCAACAAGCTACTAGGTCTAAACCGTGTATAGGAGAAACGATAAATCCCCCGAGAGCTAGCACTGTAATTTCTGATAACTTAAGCGGTAACGGCTTTTTTAACTTTTTCTTTGTAACTGCGGCTAACTTTCAATTCTTTGCCGTTTGACATCACTAAATAGTATTCGCCGTTAAGCTGGCTACAAAACTTATTGATGTAACTTTTGTTTACGATTGTTGAACGATGACTTCTGAGAAAACGCCTAGGATCTAGCACTTCTTCTAATTGTTTCATGGTTTTTCGTAAAATATGTGTACTATCATGCGTGTGTACACACATGTAATCGCCGGCAGCATCTATCCATAAGATATCTTTTACCGGCACCCTACTGACTTCACCAGCGTCTTTTATCGCTAAAACATCGGAATAACTGGAGATACTAACGGGTTCATTGTTCTCTAATTCTTGAAGAATTTTTTCACAATCGTTACCGGTAACGTCACTAACAAGTCTCACCAGTTTAGATTTATGTTTCGCGTTGACTTCACTACTTATGTTCTGACGTATTTTATCTAAGGTTTGTGCGAGTCGTTGTTCATCGGCAGGCTTAAGTAAATAGTCTTGTGCATGTACTTCGAAAGCTTGCATCGCATATTGATCATAAGCGGTAACAAAAACTACCATGGGCAAATGTAAGCCCTGTTCAATGATAGCTTCAACCACTTCAAATCCATTTAGCCCTGGCATTTGAATGTCGAGAAATATCAAGTCAGGTTGATAAGCTCTAACGGCTTCTAATGCAGCTCTTCCGTTAGTACATTGAGCGATAATTTCTATATCTTGGTGTTCTTGTAAACGCACCGCTAACCCTTTTCTGGCTAGAGGTTCGTCATCAACAATAATAGTGGTGAGCTGCTTGCTCATATTCGACCGCCAACTTCATAGGGAATTCTTATGCTTATTTTAACACCAGTTGGTACATTGTTGGCAACAACTAAAGAAAAATCATTCTGATACAAGGCTTGTAAGCGTTCGCGGGTATTAACTAAGCCAACACCTTTTTCGCGAAACAAGTTACCATTTTGAATGTCAGCGCCTGGACCATTATCAGCCAATTCTATCAGTAAATCGTTACCGAATCGGTGCACTGAAACGTGAATGGTGCCCCCTTCTTCTTGCACCGCTACCGCATGCTTAATTGCATTCTCGGCTAATGGTTGCAATATCATGCTAGGAACTAAAGCTAAGTTACAATCGCCAGCAACTTCACAAATTACTTGTAAGCGTTCTTCAAAGCGTACTTTTTCAATATCTAAATAAAGCCTGAGTGCTTGTAACTCACTGTCGAGTGTTACCCGCTTCATTGGATCTTTATCAAGAGAATAGCGCAAAAACTCACTTAACTTGGTCACCATGCCATTCGCAGTTTTATTTTCTTCTACCAAAATGAGTGTCGAGATGGCATTTAAGGTGTTGAATAAAAAATGCGGATTTAGCTGATAACGTAACATTTTAAGTTGTGCTTGATGAGCAACATTATTCGCACGTAAAACGTTTTGTTTTTCTTTTTGCAACATTTGGTAATACTTAGTACCAAAATATAAGCCGCTCCAACTTAAAATAATAAAGAAGGATAACAGGCTATTTTTGGTGTAATAAAGCCAAAAATCTGGGCGGTAACCATGCTTGTATATTTCCCAGTAGTTAATGTTTTTAACCACTTGCCATAATACCCCAGTGCAATAAGAGGTTAGTATCACCACGAAGGCTATTTTTAGCGGGGTAAAATTCCAGATACGACGATAAATATACCTAAGCGGCGCGGTAAATAACCAACCGGCGTAAGCATTTAATAAAATGATAACAAGAAAAATATCGCGTAGATCGTGCAGCAACGAACCTAAGTAATGTACTAAGGCAAAACCACACCAGCCAGCTGTATGTACCAACCAAAATAAGCGATTTCTATTTTCTACAAACTCTTTCCAATTCACACAAAACACCCATTAGTGAAGTTAGCGTAATTATGCGCTATGCAAAGCACTCTCGCACTACCACTAGTCTTAAGATTAGTACGCCTTATCTCATTTCATCTAAAATATTGTTTACCTGAGGGTGGCACATCGGTAATAGCATTATTTGTTTTTTAGCTAAAATTTTGTATTTTACCTGACTAGTGTCCTTATATTTAGATAAGTACCATAAGCAATTGATTAGGATAGATAAATCATAGTAACGCGTAACTAGTAATATAGAAGGTATAGCCATGTATTGCTTATTGACTAGTGAATTGTCGACAATATCAACTGTATTATTGGCTGCTAAGTGAGCCTGATTTATAGATATGTATTGATCATTGATTAAGGCTATTTTAGCGCGTTCAATCTCGTTAACTGCCATTAACATGGCTAGGTCAAAATCTACAGGTGCGATACATGCGCATTCAAAATCTATTAACTTATGCACAGCAACTGAGTTTAGTTGTGGATATTTTAATTGCATAGCATTGCTAAAGTTGGCATCACCATGACAAAGTACTTGTTCAATACTTCCTAACGTTATATTCACATTTGTTAAGTTTTGTTGTAACACCATTGATAACGACATTAAGTTATTTAGTAAGACGTCATTGCACGTTATATTTTCAAATAATTCGCTTATGGTATTAGAAATATCTAAGGTGGGTATTTGAATTTTTGTTGTTTTTTGATCAACACTTTCTAGATTAAACTGATTGGTTGTTTGCAGATTATCTAACGGTTCAAGCGCATTGTATTGGAAAGCGTAATCAATACGATGGCACCGTGACAGCAGGGTTAACATAGTGGTTATTTTAGCGACTTCACTCTGTATAACCTTATCAAGCCCCTCTCCTACTATAAACTCGGTAATTAACCAGTTATTACCTACATACACTACATGAGGAGAAATATTATGGTTAGCCGCGATTTGGCTTGCTAAAGCTTCAGTACTGTTTGGACTTACATACTTGGCGAAATAAAAATTATTTTTATATTCAACACGAAAGCATGGCTGACTAAGACCTATATTTATCTCATTTATGTCAGTTACCTTAAGTTTTTTAAAACAAGGCAACTGACAAAGCATTTGACTTAACGTTTGCTGTTGCATGGTTAGCCGCTTAAATTCAAAGTATTATCTTGCTGGTTAGGCGAAGTATAACTTTTAATTCGTAAGCTAAATGAAATATTAAATATTACCATCATCATAATTTATTCGGTAACAGAGCTATTAATATACATGTCATTATGCTGTTGACGAAATTGTAACCTGAATTGTTTACGCCATTGCCAATAGCCATAAGCAGCAAAAATAACAAAGCTACCAAATAGCGCAGCGGTTGGAAGCAAATCTTTTTCCATGTACAGATATATAGAAACAATATCGATGACAATAAAATACAACCAATTCTCTAATACCTTTTGGGTGATCAAATAAGTAGCAAATATCGAAAACACTGTTGTAGCGCTATCAAGGTATGGAAAATGTGCAGGGGTATATGTTGCCATTAACCAACCTAAGACTAAAGAAACTAACGTTAACACTAAAATGATAACGCTATGCCGATTTAATGACCATTGACTGTATAACAGTGTTTTTGATTCAGTACTGGTATTTGAAGTACTATTTTGGTGCCAACAAAACCAGCCATAAATCGCCATGAGTAAATAGTACAACTGTAATAAGCTGTCCATCCACAGATAAACATTATAAAAAATAACCGTATACAACACAGTACTTATTATAGCGGCTGGCCAACACCAAATATTTCCTTTGGCAGCCAAAACGACATAAAGTATTGAAGTCAGTACAGCGAGCAACTCAAATAATGGCAATGTAGTGAAATATTGTATAATTTCAGTTGTTGCACTCATTGAATTTGACATTACGATTCAGCTTCTACTACAGAGCGGTCACCGCCTATAAACTTACAAATAAACACCGCAGCATTAAGTTTTTGATGTACATGCTTTATCTCAGCCATGACATGCGAGGTAGCAAGATCATAATCGCCAAATACTTGTGTACTCATACCATTGGTGACTACCGATAAACCATCGACTAAACGTAAACGTTTAATAAATGCCCATATTTCGGTTTTGAATTTATCTTCTGCTAATGGGTATAAACTAATCTCAATCGATATTTTCATAATAAATACTTATAATATTGTTTAACAAAAAGATAAGGAACACGCTAGCCATTGTATGCGTATGTCCCTTATACGTTATAGTTCTACACTGTTAACTCATAGTTATTACACAAAAACTATTAGTTAACAACAAGTTGTTAACACTCTTATCTAAAAGTTATAATCAAATGTAGCACCAAAAACTGCTGGCTCAGCTAACTGATAATAAGCTTTAGCCGTGTATTCGTCTCTTGGATCATTACCAAAATAAAAGCCACGAGTCGCATAAGTTTCATCAAATAAGTTACGCGCCCATACTTTTACTTGCCAATCATCTTTAGTGTAACTTAGAGATAAGTTAACAACTTCAATTGCTTCTGACTTCTCTTGATGTGTGTCAGAGAATAAGAACTCATCTTTACCATCAACAGATACATTCAATAATAAGTGATCAGATAATTGATAATTTAAACCAATGTTAAATTGATAACTCGGCGCGTGTGCTTGTTCATCACCCGATTTATCGTTACCGTCAGCATCTATAAAGCCATTATATTCAGTCTCTAATAATCCTAAAGCTCCATATATTTCTAGTTCAGGCGTTAGCTGCCAACCTGCTTCAAGCTCAATGCCTATATTAGTGCCTGTTGCAGCGTTACCTAAATATGAAACAAAGTCTGTGCTACCATCATCACGCAATGCTATTGATGATGTACGCACTTGCATATCATCTCTGTCCATATAAAATAATGCGCTACGAACGTAAGCTTGATTATCTAATAAGTTAACTTTATACCCTACTTCGTAATTCCATAAGTATTCAGGTGAAAACTCACGCAAGTTAGCCGGTAAAGTACCTTCGGTATTTGCACCACCTGCCTTGTAGCCTCTGTTTATTGAACCGTAGAATAAATTATTCTTATCCATTTGATAAGACAACACAACTTTACCGCCAACCATAGAATCGCTTGGAGAAAATTCAAGCATTTCAGCATCGGAGTAATCTGAATTTCTTCGCTCTAATCTTAAACCGGTTGTAAGACTTAGTTTTTCATCAAGTTGGCTATCAAATTGCACAAACGCTGCAATATTATCGGTATCGAATGACGAGGTAAAATCACTAGAAAGGTAAGTGTATTGGCGTAATAAATCGGTTTTTTCTTGCTTAAAGTACAAACCGGTAACCCAAGCGGTGCTGTTGTTAAAGATTTTTCCACTGGGCGCTGAAACAGCTCTAAGTTCAGCCGTGGCTGATGTTTTATCGCGAAAATAATGATCTTCAGAACTGTATTCCCAGTCAGGGCGAATGCCAACAAAGGCCCAATCTTCATCATAGCCATAATCTAATGTTGAGTCGGCATAGCTGAGTATACTTTCAATAGTAAAATGATTAAAACCTTGATAAGTAAACGTTGTTGCTAAGGCTTTAGTGTCTTGGCGATCAAAGCCAGGTTGGTCAGATAAAGTATGTCGATTATTATCGAGAGAGAAAGCATCATAACCGTTATCAAAATCGGCGACAAATGCCGTAAGGTCAATCGTTAAGTCGTCAGTGGCTTTAATGGCCAATTTACCACGCATAGTAAATTCATCACGATTGTTGGTGTCATCACGATTTAAAAAATCGTTTTCTATAAAACCATCGCTACTGTATTGCTCAAGTGCTAAACGGTAGTTTACTTTTTCAGTTGCAGGCCCTGATAAAACCAAACCCGCACTGTAGCTATCGTAATTACCCGCAGACAATCTTACTTTACCTTCAAAGGTATCTGTTGGTTGGTTTGATGTAATATTGATCATACCCGCCATGGCATTAGCACCAAAACGTGTACCTTGAGGTCCACGGTAAACCTCTACTTGTTCAACATCGAACGTTGACGCTATGCTGCCAACACTTGAAAAATCAATACCATCGATAATTAAACCCACTGATGGGTTGATCGGCTCTTTAAATTGGCTACGCTCACCAATACCGCGAATTTGATAATATCTAGCACGTTGAGTACCACTAGAAAAATTAACATTAGGCGTGCGAGCAATTATTTCTTCAAGGTTTTGTGCGTTGCGTGCGTTAATTTCATCGCTCGCGATAACAGATAAAGAACTTGCGGTCTTTTGTAATGATGTTGCACGAAAATCGCCATTTATGGTGATAACTTCGGTTACTGGTTCAGCAGTATCGGTTGAAGTTTCTGCAGCAAATGTTGTTGAAGTAACAAGGCTAGTCAATATTGCTAAAGCAACAGGTGTTTTTATAAACGTCATTGTGATCTCATAAATTCGATTAGGAATACGCTATGGGATACGGCATGTGGGAGGGTAGCTTATGAGGTACAAACTGTAATAAATAGCTATTTCTACACTTTAAGAGTGAAGCAACAAACATAACATTACAGAATGGAATACGATTAGCTTAACCATTCCTACGCCGGTACTATCCGGTTCAGGTTCTAAGGGTTCGCTATGCATCTCAGCCATCAAAATTATAAAAAAATTTCAGGCACCCCTTGGTTCGACATGCATACTAACAATATTTACTGGAAAGTACAGAGTAAATACTTTAAAAGATTTAAATAATAGGTGACTGCTTAACGTGAGTGAGATTGCGCTTAGATATAACAATAAGGATTTAAAAGACTATAGAAGAATAAAATTGTCCGATGAGGTGAGTTAACGGGTGAGGTACTCAAATTTGATACTAACTTATAACTATAAATATACTTAAATTAAGTCTAAAACCAATCAACTAATAGTATTAACTCATGTCAGGTTAATGGCATTAGTATTCATAAACAGCACGCTTATTTCATGATTGGCTACCTCAAGCATTATCTATAGTCACATAGCTGTTCTATTGCTTGAGGTAAGAGCTCAACTATTTAATGTTCAACATTTTACCTAAGGGTTCACCGCCAACTAAGTGTAGGTGAATATGATAAACTTCTTGGCCACCATGTTGGTTACAGTTCATGATCAAACGATATCCGTCTTGTGCTATCCCCTCTTCTTTAGCGAGTTTTTTAGCAACACTGAACATTCGGCCAATGGTGAGTTCATCTTCTTGCTCAATATCATTAGCGGTTGCAATAAGCTTATTTGGAATAATGAGAATGTGGCTATTGGCTTGTGGAGAAATATCGCGAAATGCAGTGACAAGCTCATCCTGAAAAAGTAACGGGGTCGGTATTTCTTGGCGAATGATTTTAGAAAATATGGTTTCTTCTGCTGTGTTTTTATCAGCCATCAGTTTACCTTAATAATTGAGAATACATTTGTTGATTAGTTTAACGATAAGCTAAGCGAATAACAAAGGCTTATCATTCGCTTAGCGTAACTCATTTAAAAAATCTAATTAAGTACTCAGTGACTATATTAAATTAACTTAACTGCTTGATCAGTTTTTGTTTACCGTTTGATGTGAAACGTTTCATGTCTTCAACCAGTAAATAATTTACAGGTACTAAAATTAAGGTAATAAAGGTTGCAAATATTATCCCAAACCCCAGAGAAACGGCCATAGGTATCAAAAATTGTGCCTGTGTTGCTTTTTCGAATAATAATGGCATTAAACCAATAAAGGTGGTTAAAGACGTCAACATAACTGGGCGAAATCTTGATTGCGCCGCAATTAATACTGCGTCATACGCTCTAATGCCTGTGCGAACTTTAGCGTTTATAAAGTCGACTAACACTAAACTGTCGTTAACAACAACGCCGATCAAAGCCATTAACCCTAGTAAGCTCATAATGGTTAAATCCATCCCCATTATCCAATGACCAATAATCGCGCCGATGGCACCAAACGGTATTACTGACATAACAATGATCGGCTGTATGTAAGATTTAAACGGTATCGCTAATAAACAATATATGATAAAAAATACAAATAATAAGCCCCAAGCTAGACTGCTAAAAGAATCTGCTTGTTCGCGTGCTTCACCTTCCAAACTATAAGAAACGCCAGGATACTTGCCCATTAGCTCGGTTAAAAACTGATTAAGGTCGGCATTTAACGTGGTCATATTAGTGGTGTTTTTATCAATATCCGCAGTAACATTAACCGTTCGATACCGGTCGATACGTTTAATAGCAGACGCACTTTTACCTGGTTTTAATATTGCTACATGCGATAACGGTACTTTGCCACCCGAAGGAGTATTTATCAGCATATCATTGAGTTTAGATATCGATTGCCGCTCTGATAATGGAAAGCGTAACATTACACGAACATCGTCACGCCCACGCTGAATACGCTGAATTTCTGAGCCAAAGTAAGCGTCTCTAACTTGTCTAGTGACCCAAGCGTTACTCATGCCCATGGCGTAACCTTGCGCCGTTAATTCTATTTGCAGTTCTTCTTTACCGTTAGATAAACTGTCAGCGATTTCAAAAGCGCTAGGATACGTTCGAATGCGGGTTTTAACTTCATCTGCGACTTGATTCAAGGTTTTTAAGTCAGTTGCTGAAAGTTGTACATCAATAGGATCGCTGCCCCTGCCTATTTCGGCCCTAAAAGTAACACTTTCTGCGCCCGGTAATGGACCAATTAATTCCCGCCACTCATTGACTAATTGTGCTGTGCCTATACCGCTGTCATTTTTATCTGCCGGCTGTATTTCAAAGCGTACTCGACCGCTGGCGTCACTGGTAATAGCCAAAGTATTTAAAATCAAGCTATTACCATCGTCATCGCGGTATTTATCTTGTAATGTTTTGGCTGCATTCGACATTTTTTCAACATAAGAGTCAACGACATCAAAGCTAGTACCTACTGGCATAGTAACGCTACCACGAGCAGTTTCACTCGCAATACGTGGGAAAAATACAAAGCGAGTCCAACCACTGGTAATGAATGCTAATATCAAAATAAACATGCCAAAAAACAAAGCTACGGTAGTTAAACGATTACGAATAGCTATTGACAATAATGGTTTGTAATACTTAAGAATTGCGTTTTCAAAGCCATCTGCAAAGCCTTGTTGCCAAACACTGAATTTTGATTGTTTTGTACTTTCACTACGCAAGCGCAGCGACTTTAAATGCGAAGGCAGTACAAATTTAGACTCTATTAAACTAAAGAGTAGTACTGGAATAACGATGATCGGGATTTGGGCAAACAATGCTCCCCGCTGTCCTTCAATAAACGCTAAGGGTAAAAATGCGGCTACCGTGGTTAAAATACCAAAGGTTACCGGTGTTGCCACTTCTTGAGTGCCCTTTATCGCCGCTTCTAAACCGCTAGATGCTGTTTGCGTATGACGATAAATATTTTCTCCTGTCACTATGGCATCGTCAACAACAATACCTAACACTAGAATGAAGCCAAATAAGCTCATGATATTTATTGAAATATCGAAAAATGGCATCACAATAAATGCCCCCATAAAACTGATGGGAATACCAATAGACACCCAAAATGCTATCGAGGGACGTAAAAATAAGGTCAACAAGATCAGTACGAGAAAGCCACCTTGTAAAGCATTAGTGATCAAGGTATTTAGGCGACTTTTTACGATTTCTGAATCATCATCCCAATAGCTGAGTACAAACCCTTGAGGTAAGCTATCTTGACGCTCATCAATATAGTCTTTTACGGCATCAGCAACATCAATAGCACTTTGATTGCCAATTCTATAGACGTCAATTAACGCACCTTGCTGGCCGTTAAAACGCGCGCGCAAAGGTGTTTCTTCAAAGCCATCATTAACGGTTGCAATATCTTCTAAATAAAGGAAAGTACCATCGGTATTGGTTTTTATAACAATTTTTTCAAACTCGTCTCGACGATATGCTTGACCAATATTACGCACGAGTACATCACCGCCATCGGTACGCACATTTCCCGCTGAAATATCGACAGAGCTACTACTGATTGCTGTTGAAATTTCAGATAGAGTTAATTTATATTGCTCCAATTTACTTTGGTTAATATCAATACTAATTTCATAGTCGCGTACAGCATCTAACGCTACTTGGGTTACTTGAGGTAGTCGTAGTAAATCGTCTCGCACTTGTTCAGCAAATTCACGTATTTCTTTTTCACCGTAATCAGAAGCAATGGTAACTGAAATAACATTACGAATACGCTGTGCGATTGCTGTAACTGGCTTTTCTGCGTCAGCAGGAAATGTATTAATTGCATCGACACGGCTTTTAATATCAGCGAGCAAATCTCGTACATCTGTGCTGGAGTCGGCTTCAATTCGTACCGACGCTGCACCCTCAACAGACGTACTGGTGATTTTTTCAATCCCCTCAAGATCTTGAACAGCTTCTTCTATACGAATTGCTACACCTTGTTCTGCATCTTCAGGCGTTGAACCCCTTAAGGTAACAGAAACATTAACAATCTCAGATTCAAAAGACGGAAAAACCTCTAATGGAATACTACTTTTTATTGAGAAAATACCGGTCAATAAAATGGTGATCATCAATAAATTAGCAGCAACATGATTTTTTGCAAACCAAGCGATCATGACTTAGCCCCTTGTTCATCACGCGATTGCTTTGCATTTGGTCTAGGTTTTGAGCTTATATCAGACTTTTTGTCAGCGCTAGGTTTTACTCTAGTTGGTTTTGATGCTTTTACAGGCTTACCGTCAATGCTATTAAGACTAACTATGGTGCCAGAGGTTACTTGACCTAAAGGTGTTAATACTAATAATTCGTTGGCATCTAGACCCGCTTTAATTACCGCTACATCATCACTTTGCCATGCAATAGTAATACTTTTACGCTTAAGAATATTATCATCAACAATATACACATAGCTGCCTTGATAAATGGCTTTATTTGGAATAGTTAAGGCATTTTCAATCGTTTTACCTTTAATTTTTGCACTCACATATTGCCCAATTTTTAAAGGCAAGCCATTACCTTCATTTTCGCCATAAGGATCGTCAATTTGTGCTACTACAAATAATTGCTGTGACTCTTCATCAAATGCTCCTTCAGTACGCACTACTTTACCTTGCCAACTTTGGCGAGTAGCTAAATCTGAATAGATAGTAACCACAGGCTGTTCTTGAGCGGTGGAATTTTCAAAGCGATTGCTCTCTGGCAACATCATGTAAGGGAGGTCTTTATTTTTAAGTGGTAAACGAATTTCGACATAATCAACGGCATAAATTTCTGCAAGCTCGGTCCCAATACTGACGACTTGTCCAACATCAACAGATTTACTTAATATACGTCCAGTATATGGCGCAACAATGTTACTTCTCTCTACGGCTAATTCAGCTTTAGATAAACTGGCTTGGGCTGAATAAACTGAAGCCTGTGCCGCCATTAATTGAGGTTTGCGTAGTACTAAATCAGGCGCTTTTTTGTCATTACCTAAACGTTGCCAGTCTTGCTCGGCTTGCTCTACACGCGCTTGTTCTTCACTAAAGCTTTGTTCTGCACTAAACAGGCTCGATTGTGCAATTTTAACTTCGGCGAGTAAGTCTCTTTGATCTAATTCAAGCAATACGTCGCCTTGTTCGAAAAAGCCACCTGCTCTAAATTTTGGGTTAATACGGATAATTTGGCCTGATACTTGTGGCAATAACACACTCTGTGTACGAGGCTTTATGGTGCCATAACTGTCAATTGTGATAGCAAGATCATTACGCACTAATTTCTTTACCTCAACGCTAATTTGCGGCAATGCACTTGGACGCCCCCGCTTTGCTGAAGGAGGATTACTTGTAACAATATAGGCTGCAAATAAGAGCGGCAATAATACGATGATCGGTAGTAGTTTTTTTAATTTTAACGACATTACTTTTCCATGCTTATACGGTTAGTTAACGATGCTGGTAATGAGTTACCTTTAGTACTGTTTATTTGCTGCGTTTGGGTTGTGCCATCAAGATAGTCACCACCTAAAGCAAGGTAAATTTCGATTCTATTTTGTAATAGTTCATTGGTTAGTTGAATAACGGTAGTTTGAGCATCAAACGAACGCCTTTGTGCTTCAAGTACCGTGGTATAGGTGACTAAGCCACGTAAGTATTGATCAAATGAAAGTTTTTCAGCCGCTAAAGCGTTTTCTTGTGCTTTAAGATAAAAATTATATTGCTGATTAAGCGACTCTCGCTCGCTTACGCTATTTTCCACATCAGCAAATGCTTGATAAACTTGTTGTAAATATAACTTTTCGTTTTGAACTACGGTTAATTTCGCTTGGGTTTCCAGTGATTCAAGTCGGCCAGCATTAAATAACGGGCTGGTTATACTGCCCATTAAAGACCAAGCTAATGCTCCACCATTGAGCAAATTAGTTAATTCACTGGCATTATCTCCAACACTGGCATTTAAATTAAAACTTGGGAAACGTTGCTTATGTGCTATCGCTAAGCCAGCATCTAACGCTAATAGCGATAACCAACTTGCTTGAATATCGGCTCTTCGGGTGAGTAATTGTGCAGGTAAACCTAGCTTAATTTCATCAGCAATAAACGGTAAGTTCTGCTCACTTACTTTTTTAGCTAACGGATAATCTCCTACCAGCAACTCAAGTGCTCTACTGCTAACCTTCAATGCTTGCTGCTGCTGAGCTACACGAGCCAATTCTTGGTTAACTGTATTTTTGGTGAGATAAACATCTAATGCATCATTCAACCCCAGTTGATATGAAGATTGAATCATTAATAAGTTACGTTGAAGGTTTTCAGCACGTTCTTGATATAAAGTTAGCAACTGTTGTGCTTGGGTTAAATTAAACCAAGCTTTACTGATATCAGCGACTAACGTTAGTTTACTATGCTGGTAACTTGCTTGCGCTGCTGCATAACTTAATCTGTCTTGATTTTGTTGGTCTGACAGTTTTCCCCACAGGTCAATTTCATAACTTAAATCGAGACTAAGGTCAGCGCTATTTTGATACGTAGTGACATTGTTTGAAACCTGTTTATTTCTTGAATTAGCCAGAGATAGAGATAGCTCTGGAAAGTCTGTAGCTGCACTTATATTTAAACGTTCTTTAGCAAGCGCAACACCTATTTTATCGGCATCAAGTGCATAATTATTTTGTAACGCGTAACCAATCAATCCATCTAAATCATTGTCTTTAAACCTTTTAACCCAATCAGTCGCTATTGTGTCACTTTCAGTTGATGCAATATTTTCTTGCCACTTATTTGGGACATTATGCTCTGTTAAACGACTAGATTTTTGAAAAGACATCCCTGTAGGAGTACTACAAGCACCCACAAGCAAAGCTATACTCATTACCAGTATATTACTTGCCTTTAACCTTGTAGCTAACTTGGGTATTTTCCAAAAAAGCAAACTAGATTTATGCTTATTATCTCGCTCACTCATTCTGAAATATTTGTTAAAACGAACTTTCAAAACCCTTCCCCATAATAACAATTTCAATTTCGATATATTAATGAAGTAAGTATAGTATGACTGCAAAATGTGACAAACAATGTTCTTTACACTGCTTTACATAAGTTTTTGTTAAGTACGGTGAATGGTATATTTATTAGGTTAAATCACGCTGTATAACACAACCAAAATCAAGACAACGCAACAAGGGCTATTCACAGCCTTATCATTATTGGTATTTACCCACTTTATAGAACGTTAATAACTGGACAATAAACATTGATTTGACCTAACAAAAAACGCCAAGCAATAATTAATTGCTTGGCGTATGTATTACCTAGTTTTAAACGCTAATTCAAAGCGGTGAATTAAGCCCTGCGATTGGTAACGGCTTGGTCTAATTCAGCCAGTAGCGTTTCAGTATCTTGCCAACCGATACAAGCATCAGTAATGCTTTGGCCATATGTGCCTTTCTCACCAACAGCTAGGTCTTGACGGCCTTCAACTAAGTGACTTTCTACCATAACACCAAAAATATTTTTATTTCCATTACTCATTTGGTCGCAAACATCACGACACACAAGCATTTGGTTTTCAAACTTTTTACTACTATTAGCGTGGCTAAAATCAATCATAATGTTGGTATTTAAACCAGACTTTTCTAGCTGCTCTGTTACTGTTTTAACACTTTCAGCATCAAAATTTGTTTTTCTACCGCCACGTAAAATAATATGGCAGTCTTCATTACCCGTGGTTTCAACTATCGCTGAATGGCCATATTTAGTAACAGAAAGGAAATGATGTGAGGCACTAGCAGCACCAATAGCATCAATAGCGACTTTAATCGTGCCATCAGTGCCATTTTTAAAGCCTACTGGGCATGATAATCCAGATGCTAGTTCACGATGTACTTGGCTTTCGGTGGTTCTTGCACCAATAGCGCCCCAACACATAAAATCAGCCATATATTGCGGCGTGATCATATCTAAAAACTCACCTGCAGTAGGTAAGCCCAAGTTATTTAAATCGAGCAACAACTTACGACCAATACGCAAACCATCATTAAGCTGAAAGCTGTTATCCATGTAAGGGTCGTTAATAAGCCCTTTCCAACCAACCGTTGTTCTTGGTTTTTCAAAGTAAACACGCATAACAATTTCAAGCGTGTTTTTATATTTTTCACGTAATTTTACTAAACGTTCACCGTATTCCAGTGCCGCTTTTGGGTCATGTATAGAACATGGACCAATAACAACCAATAAACGATCATCTTTGTTGTTAAAAATATTACTTATGGCTTGTCTACCAGAAAAAACCGACTTGGTTGCTTGCTCAGAAGAAGGATATCGCTCAAGTAATGCGATAGGGGGTAAAAGTTCTTTAATGTTATTAATACGAACGTCGTCGGTTTGCTCAAACATGTTGTTTCTCTTTATGCTGCGATTTTAATGTATATTTACGTCTAGACACCTAGATGATTAGTCTCAAATTTAACTTATCAGTGTTCTTACACTAATAGCAACATAAAATACGAAAAAAGCGGTATAATCAAAACATTCGACTTGCATGAAAATTAAATCACTTTATTTTATAATTTACTCGTCGTATTTTTTATCAAACAAATATATAGGTTGCTCAGTATTATGAACCACTCTCACCTCCCATTAATTGATTTGCACCGACATTTAGACGGTAACATCCGCCCTAAAACTATCTGGGCATTAGCACAACAGCACAACATTGCTCTTCCTGAAAAAAACTTTGAAGCATTTATTCCACATGTTCAAGTTCAAGGCAGTGAAAGCGATTTATTAGCTTTTCTCAGTAAGCTTGATTGGGGCGTTGCTGTACTTAAAACCTTAGATGACTGTAAGCGTATCGCTTATGAAAACGTAGAAGATGCTTTTAATGCCGGTATTAATTATGCCGAATTACGTTTCTCACCCTATTATATGGCAATGAACAATAATTTGGTCGTTGCTGATGTAGTAGCTGCGGTAATAGACGGTGTTAATGCTGCATGTAAAGTTTATGACGTAAAAATTAATTTAATTGGTATTTTAAGTCGCACATTTGGTGTAGAAAAATGTCAAGCAGAGCTAGACGCCCTTCTTGTTCATAAACAGCATTTAGTTGCAGTAGATTTAGCCGGCGATGAATATAACTTTCCTGGCGAACTGTTTGTCGACCACTTTAACCAAGTAAATAAAGCCCAACTTCATGCCACTATTCATGCCGGAGAAGCTGCAGGGCCAGAAAGTATATGGCAGGCTATCAATCAGTTACATGCAACACGCATAGGTCATGGTGTTGCTTGTCATCGAGATGAAAAGCTTATGGATTACATGCTCGAGCATAATATTGCCATAGAATCATGCCTTACTTCTAATTACCAAACAGGTACCATTAAAGATATTAGCCAACATCCAATTAAAGACTTTCTAGCACGTGGATTATTAGTTTGTTTAAATACAGACGATCCGGGTGTGCAAGGTATCGAGCTAAAAAATGAATTTAACTTAGCTAGAAACATCTTAGGATTTTCAGATAAAGATATTCAGCAGTTGCAAGAGAACTCATTAAAAGCAAGCTTCTTATCTGACAGTGAAAAAGTACTTTTAAAACAAAAGGTATCAAATAAAGGATAATGTACATTGTTGAAATTGTTAATTTGAGGTTAAAATAGCTGATTAACAATCAACAAGGAGAATACGTGTTCGAAGTTATAATCGCGATAATCACAGGAATATTTGTGGGATTAATATTTTCGCTACTTAAATTGCCTATACCCGCACCTGTCTCTTATACACATCTGACGCTGCCGACGAATAGAGAGGTGTAGA
>OMOM01000600.1_pt1 | contig 16403 bp, 16 predicted proteins | sample 1646501 | NCBI WGS metagenome assembly OMOM01 (sample SAMN05416802, study PRJEB24817) | seawater metagenome | isolation source: Sea water | place: Canada:Atlantic | collected 2013-07
GCTCGGAGATGTGTATAAGAGACAGGGTGATATGTGTTCATCGAACCCATAATAGATAGCCGAAATATCAGCAGTTTATCATAAAATTTTACAGTGATATTAACCGATATATCTGTTTTATACTTTCTTTATAGCTTAGTGATTACTTTAAAAGCATAACTTCTACTTTCGCTAATTAATTGTACGGGTATAATAGAGCTAATTTTTTGCGCAAAGTTAATATTTGAGTCCTTTATGTTTGAGAATCTTTCCGATCGTTTAACGAAATCACTAAAAAATATCAGTGGCCGTGGTCGTCTAACTGACGACAATATAAAAGACACTTTACGTGAAGTGCGAATGGCATTGCTAGAAGCTGATGTCGCCTTACCGGTTATTCGCGAGTTTGTTGCTAAAGTCAAAGAGAGTGCTGTAGGACAAGATGTTTCTAAAAGTTTAACGCCAGGGCAAGTTTTCGTAAAAATAGTTCAAAAAGAACTTGAGTCGGCAATGGGTGAAGTGAATGAAGCCCTTAACTTAAAAACTGCACCACCAGCTGTTGTCTTGATGGCGGGTTTACAAGGGGCGGGTAAAACTACCTCTGTTGCTAAACTAGCTAAATTTTTAACCGAGCGTGAAAAGAAAAAAGTATTAGTCGTTAGTGCCGACGTTTATCGTCCAGCAGCAATAAAACAACTTGAAATGTTGGCCACTGAAATTAATGTGGGTTTCTTTCCAAGTGATATTAAGCAAAAGCCTATTGATATTGCCAATGCTGCAATTGACCACGCAAAGAAAAACTTTTTTGATGTGGTAATTGTGGATACCGCCGGTCGTTTGCATATTGACGGCGAAATGATGGCTGAAATTCAGCAATTACATGCCGCCATTAACCCAATTGAAACGCTTTTCACGGTTGACGCCATGACAGGGCAAGATGCTGCCAATACTGCTAAAGCATTTAATGACGCCTTACCATTAACGGGTATTATCTTAACCAAAACTGATGGTGATGCTCGCGGCGGGGCGGCATTATCTATTCGCCATATTACTGGCAAGCCAATCAAGTTTATGGGTGTTGGTGAGAAAATTGAAGCCCTAGAGCCTTTTCATCCAGACAGAATAGCTTCACGCATATTAGGGATGGGTGATGTACTGTCTTTAATTGAAGAAGTAGAGCAAAAAGTTGATCGTAAGCAAGCCGAAAAGCTAGCTAAAAAAGTTAAGAGTGGTAAAGGTTTTGATTTAGAAGATTTTCGTGACCAACTCGTACAAATGAAAAGTATGGGCGGCATGATGGGTTTAATGGATAAGTTACCTGGTATGGGTAATATGTCAGAACAAGTAAAAGGGCAAATGGATGATAAAGTCACTATCCGCATGGAAGCGATGATTAATTCTATGACCAAAGCTGAACGTCAACGTCCTGAACTGATCAAAGGCTCACGTAAACGTCGTATTGCTGCAGGTTCAGGCACGCAAATACAAGATGTAAATAAGTTATTGAAACAATTTACTCAAATGCAAAAAATGATGAAAAAAATGTCAGGTAAAGGTGGCATGCAAAAAATGATGCGCTCAATGAAGGGCATGATGCCACCAGGTGGCGGAATGGGCGGTGGTATGTTTGGCCGTTAATTTACTCGCCATTGATTTTTTTAACATAAAAAAGGTAGCTAATAGCTACCTTTTTACATTCTGTCGGTTAAATTTAATTATTTGAATGCATGTTTATCGGTTTCAATGCATACCTAAATAATAGCTGATCTAAACGCAATTATTTTTAAACCCTAAATAGTGTTTCACCATGTTTATATTTTTTCTATTCAGTATTCTGTCACCAAGTGCGGTTAACATTGAGCCACAAACAACCAAACCCGCGCCAATATAAGCGAGTATATTTAGATGCTGTGCTTGGAAAGTGTTTGGCCAAACTTGCTCTGCGATAGTAGCAAAAACAACAGTCAGTAGTGGTGTTATGGCTAAAGTCGCGCTGACTTTTGCCGTTGGCAAATATTCTAATGACTTAGCAAAAGTGCCATAGGCTATTAACGTGTTTGCGCAGCAAAATAATAACAAGAGCAAAGCCGTATTATCTAATGACGTTATTTGTGAAGGACTGGCCAACGGTAAAAAGAACACTGAGCTTAATAAGTAAATGCACCACATAATTTGGTTTGAGCTGTAATATCCCAACATCTGCTTTTGAATAATCGCATAAGCCGCCCAAGTGACTGCTGCGCCAAACATGATCATAAAGCCAAATAAAAAGTCACTATTATCAAGGCCCGTATGATTAATAAACTGCTGATTAAAAAACAGCACCAAACCGGAAATAAGCACCAAAGAACCCACCATTTGGCCACGGCTAAAATGTTCTTTCAAGACAACAACACTGCCAAGTAACATGAAGAAAGGGGCCATTTGAATTAGCATTTGTGCGGTTTCTGCTGGTATATAATGCAATGAAATCAGATATAAAATGTAGTTTAAGCTCAGCAGTATGGCTGCAAATAACAGTCGTTTCATTCTACTAACACTTTTTAGCGCTGAGCTGGGGATCTTATTTTTGGCACATAACAATAAGGTGACGAAAAAGGCGGCGAACACAAAACGATACCAAGTAATGGTATAAGCATCCATCAGTAACAAAACAGATTTTAGCGCCAGCGGTAAAATTCCCCACATAATTGCCGTGATCATGGCTAGCGTTAATCCTTTTGCACTATTATTTACGAGTTGAGTCATCGTTTATCCAGTCAGAAAAGACAAATTACAGCGCAAATGATGTGCGCTTAGTTACTAAAGTGTGGGTGTTGAACTATATCGTTATATTGATTATTACGGTACTAATTTGCGAAATAATTCATCTAATACTCGCTTTAGGTTGCTTTGTCAGCAGAAAAGCGTAAAATACGCGAGCTTTTCTGTCGCTGAGGCGATGGAAATGTCTGGGAAATTCGTTTTAACACTTAAATTATATAGAGGACGATATGGTTACCATTCGTTTAGCTCGTGGCGGCGCAAAGAAGCGTCCATTCTATCAGGTTGTTGTTGCAGATAGCCGTAACTCTCGCGATGGTCGATTCATCGAGAAAGTTGGCTTTTTCAACCCTACAGCGCAAGGTCAAGCGGAAAAATTACGTTTAGACTTAGACCGTGTCAACCATTGGGTTGGTCAAGGTGCAACTGTATCTGATCGTGTGGCCAAATTAGTTAAAGATGCTCAAAAAGCAGCTTAATTAACTTTGGTAGGTTTTAGGAGTTTGTTGTGGAAGTAATAGGTAAAGATGTCACTTTAGGTAAAGTAGGCGCAGTCTACGGTATCAAAGGTTGGTTGAAAATTCATTCATTCACAGATGACCAAGAAGCCATACTAGACTATTTTCCTTGGTCTTTAAAATTAGGAAATAAAGTTCAATCAGTAGAAATTACCGATTGGCGCAAACATAACAATGGTCTTGTTGTTAAAGTTGCAGGTATTGATGATCGTGATATAGCCCAAAAGCTAGTTGGATCAGAAATATTTGTTAGCGAAGATGCGTTATCAGACTTACCCGAGGGTGAGTTTTATTGGCGTGATCTAATCGGCATGGCAGTAGTTACTGACAAAGGTTACGACCTTGGTCATGTTTCCGACATAATGGAAACAGGCGCTAACGACGTACTGGTTGTTAAAGCTAATCTGAAAGATGGCTTTGGGAAGAAAGAAAGGTTAATCCCTTACTTAATGGACCAAGTTATACTTTCGATCAGCGCTGAAGATAAACAAATTTGTGTTGACTGGGACCCAGGTTTCTAACTTGAGTAATAGTGTATCAACAAACAAGCTTAGCAATAAGAAAATCTGGATTGGGGTGATAAGCCTTTTTCCTGAGATGTTTGACGCAATTACTGAGTATGGGGTGACAGGCCGAGCGATTCGTAATGGCTTAATTGAGTTTCACACGTGGAACCCAAGAGAGTTTACACATGATAAACATCGTACTGTGGACGACCGACCTTACGGCGGCGGACCAGGGATGCTTATGATGGTGCAACCATTACGTGATGCTATTCAAGCTGCAAGAAAAGCTGCAGACGAAGATAGCAGCCCTGAACTTATTAAAGCAAAGGGTAAAGCGAAGGTTATTTATTTGTCGCCGCAAGGACGGAAATTGGACCAAGCTGGTGTACGCGAATTAGCACAGCATGACCGACTGATATTTATAGCAGGACGTTATGAAGGCATAGACGAGCGACTAATTGAGTCAGAAATTGACGAAGAATGGTCGGTTGGAGATTACGTATTAAGTGGTGGGGAATTACCTGCTATGAACGTAATTGATGCCGTAGCACGCTTTGTGCCCGGAGTATTAGGACATCAACAATCAGCTGAGCAGGATTCATTTTCTGACGGTTTATTGGATTGTCCACATTACACTAGGCCAGAGGTTATGGACGTTTCGGATAACGAGGCAAAGTCTGTTCCCAAAGTGTTATTAAGTGGTAATCACGAACATATTAGGCAATGGCGCCAATATCAGTCTTTAGAAAGAACGTGGACTAGAAGACCAGAACTTTTAACTAACCTAGCTCTGACAGCAGAGCAGCAAAAAATGTTAACAGCTATAAAAGCTGATAACAATAATGCTACTGATGACTGTGAAACCTAGGAAGAAGGTATTATGAGTAATATTATTAAGCAGCTTGAAGCTGAGCAAATGAAAAAAGATGTACCAGCATATTGCCCGGGCGATACTGTTGTTGTACAAGTAAAAGTTACAGAAGGTGATAAATCACGTCTTCAAGCATTTGAAGGTGTTGTAATTGCTATTAAAAACCGCGGCATCAATTCTGCATTCACTGTTCGTAAAATCTCGAACGGTGTTGGTGTAGAGCGTGTATTCCAGACACATAGCCCAATCGTTGATTCAATTGAAATCAAACGTCGCGGTGATGTACGTCAAGCTAAGCTTTACTATCTTCGTGAGCGTTCAGGTAAATCTGCACGTATCAAAGAGAAATTGGGCAAAAGATAATTCCTCTTTTATTAGAGCAATATCTGCTAATTTTTTAGTAAAGAAAGATGATGAGAAAAACCTGTTTGGGAAACCAAACAGGTTTTTTTGTGACTTTTTTTTGATAACAATGACTTATCTGACAATAAATAAACACTAGTACCTCTGGTTTTACCAGATGGTAAATCAATGTAACTTATGGCTTTTACTTATAAAAAATAGAATAATAATTGCAAGTGTAACTAAATGTGTGTAAGTTTGTAACCAGAATGTTAATGGATTAATTTTTTCTAAAAATAACTTAAAATAATAACTTAGGAAATCCATTAATGCGCAGTTTGCAATTATTTAAACACATCCTTATTACAACTCTATTGATATCTTCTTGGTCATCTTCCGCATCGGTTATACAACGTGATTACATTGAGAAAGGTGATGGTGGAATTACTTATGATGATGTTAGTGGCTACGAATGGCTTGATTTAACGTATACGAGAACATTAAGTTTTGAGAAATACCAAGAGATTTTAGCTCGTACTACAGAAGGGTGGGAGTTTGCTGACACTCAACATGTCGCTGATTTATTTGCGCAGTTTACATTCACGGATGAAGTTAATGATGAATACGGTACAGCGATCCCTGAGCATATTACGCCTAAATCAGAATCAGATCCGGCATACCTAGCTTATTACTATTATAGCCCTCAAACTTCAGCGTTTAATGATCTTGTTGAAGACCTAACAATTTTAGGCGAAACTTTGAGTATCGGTACACAAAACGATGTTGTTAAATTTTATGGTGTTAGAGGCTATGTTGATACTGGTATTAAAGGTGAAACTAGTCAATATATGGCTTACAAAAATGAAAGTATTGGTGTAGCTTCCTTAGGTGATTTCAGAGGTAAACCCATTGGTAATAGATATGAATCTTTTTTTACATATCGTTTAGCGCAAGCTGAGAATAATTTCGACGTGCTAGGCATACGTGCTGCCAATGTTGATTTTCCTGCCATACCTGTTTCTGAACCGGCTACGTTTGGAATGTTTACCATGATGCTATCTATATTAGTTTTTCGACGTTCTAAACGATAAATCTATAAAAGAGTTAAGGTCTTAATATGAATACTGAGGCCTTAACTATAATTTAACCTCTATTTTTCAGTTCTTCTATTCCTACCATCGCAATTTCTATATTCTTTAGTCTGTTAAAAATATCTGATAGAAAACTCAACAATATCAGACTTTAGTAGGGTATTCTGAGGCATAAACTTACGTTATTATGACTGTAAGAGACCTGACAGTCAGTTGATAGCAACTCTAGTTTTATCTGTCAGCAAGTCATCAGATATTAAGTTCAAAAGGATTAATCATGCAAAAACTTAAAAGCCATTATCCAGTATTAGCACAGGCAAAAGCCCATACTTACATTGATGCAGAAAAATACGATGTAATGTATAAGCAGTCAATTGAACAGCCTGATGTTTTTTGGGCAGAACAAGCTGAAGAGTTTCTTGATTGGTATAAACCTTGGGACAGTGTGTCAGATGTAGACTTGAAAACTGCGGATATTAAATGGTTTTCTGGTGGTAAATTAAATGTTAGCTATAACTGTATTGACCGACACTTAGTCAGTAAAGCTGACGAAACTGCTATTATTTGGGAAGGCGACGACCCGAGTGAAGATAAAAAAATAACCTATCAAGAACTGCATGATCATGTGTGTCGCTTTGCTAATTTACTAAAAGCACGCGGCGTGAAAAAAGGTGATCGTGTGTGTATATATATGCCGATGATCCCCGAAATTGGTTACGCCATGTTAGCCTGCGCGCGCATAGGTGCCGTTCATTCTGTGGTATTTGGTGGTTTTTCAACTGAAGCTATTCGTTCTCGTATTATCGATGCTGATTGTAAGGTTGTTGTTACTTCGGATGAAAGCCTTCGTGGTGGTCGTGTTATTCCGTTGAAAGTAAATGTTGATGCGGCCGTTGCCGACTGTCCAAATGTTCATTCCGTGATTGTAGTACAACGCACTGGCGGAGACGTGGCTTGGAACAACAAAATTGATGTCAATTATCAAGAAGAAGTCGCCAAGCTACCAGCAGCATGTGAACCCGAAATCATGGATGCCGAAGATCCGCTGTTCATCTTATACACCTCAGGCTCAACAGGGACACCTAAAGGTGTTTTACATACTTGTGGTGGTTATTTACTATATGCCGCAATGACCCATAAATATGTTTTCGACTACAAAGAAGGCGAAATATATTGGTGTACGGCAGATGCAGGTTGGATAACTGGTCATTCTTATATTTTTTACGGACCATTAGCCAATGGCGCGACAACCTTAGTATTTGAAGGTGTTCCTACTTACCCTGATGCTGGCCGATTTTGGCAAGTGTGTGATAAACATCAAGTTAATATATTTTATACCGCCCCAACAGCTATTCGTGCACTGATGAGTGTTGGTGATAGCTTTGTTGAAAAAGCAGATTTGTCATCGTTACGTTTACTGGGCACTGTTGGCGAACCAATTAACCCTGAAGCATGGCATTGGTATTATGAAGTCGTCGGTAAAAATAATTGTCCTATTGTTGATACGTGGTGGCAAACAGAAACTGGCGGCATTTTAATTACATCACTGCCAGGTGCGGTTGATATGAAACCAGGTGCTGCAGGCAAACCATTTTTTGGTGTTAAACCTGCATTATTTGATAAAGACGGCAATACCTTGGAAGGTGCTAACCAAGGTTTATTAATGGTAACCGGAAGTTGGCCGGGACAATTACGTAGTGTTTATGGCGATCATGAGCGTTTCTATCAAACATACTTAAGCCAATATCCTGGAAATTACTTTACTGGTGATGGTGCAAGAAGAGATGAAGACGGCTTTTATTGGATCACCGGGCGTGTTGATGATGTTTTAAACGTTTCTGGTCATCGATTAGGTACGGCTGAAATTGAAAGTGCATTAGTGCTGCACCCTGCTGTTGCTGAAGCTGCGGTAGTAGGTTATCCGCACGAAATTAAAGGACAAGGCGTTTACGCTTATGTCACCTTAATGAATAACGCGACAGAGTCTGAAGAGTTATTAAAAGAATTGACAGAATTTGTAGCTAAAGAATTAGGTCGCTTTGCTAAACCGGATTACATTCAATATGCACCGGGATTACCTAAAACACGTTCAGGAAAAATTATGCGACGAATTTTGCGTAAAATTGCCGAAAACGATCTTGATACTTTAGGGGATACTTCAACCTTGGCAGATCCTGCAGTAGTGGAGCACTTGGTCAATAATCGCATTGTACATAGCTAGCCACTAATCTTATTTGAGATAAAAGCGCCGAGAGGCGCTTTTTTTGTTCTATATTTAACAATAGGGCTGTACCCAGATAAATTATAGTGTAATATAAACGGTACGAATTAAGTAAACTTAAATTTACAGCTGAAAGGGTTTGAAAAGTGCACATTCTGCAAGATCTATATTATTACCTCCCATACTTTATCTAGTCGCTTTTATGCGGCCTAGTTATTAGCAGGCAATAGCTGCTAACCGAAAATTTTACTTAACGATTCAACTTAACAACTTACATTTATTGCTACATATTCAGGAAAGAACCATGTCAAACGTAACCGAAATACCTAAAAGCAGATTGAACGATATTCATGTGAATGCCGAAGACGTCTTGATTACTCCTAATGCTTTACGAGAAGAATTACCTTTACCTGAAGCTGGACGGGTTTTCGTTAAAAACGCTCGAAATATTATTGCTAATATCATTCACAAAAAAGATCATCGATTATTAGTTATTTCTGGTCCATGCTCTGTTCATGACTTAGATGGTGCAAAAGCTTATGCAAGAAAATTAAAAGCCTTGCACGATAAATATCAAGACAGTTTATACATAGTAATGCGCGTGTACTTTGAAAAACCACGTACTACTGTTGGTTGGAAAGGGCTGATTAATGATCCGCATATGGATGGCTCATTTGACGTGGAAAGCGGTTTACGAAAAGCCCGAGAGTTACTCATTTATCTTACTGAGCTCGGCTTGCCTTTAGCAACTGAAGCACTAGATCCTATTAGCCCACAATACTTGGCTGAATTGTTCAGCTGGTCGGCAATTGGCGCTAGAACCACAGAATCACAAACTCATCGTGAGATGGCTAGTGGTCTATCAATGCCAATTGGCTTTAAAAATGGTACGTCTGGCGGCTTAGGTGTTGCGATTAATGCTTTACAGTCTGCAGCATCTTCACATCGTTTTATGGGTATAAATCGTTTGGGACAAGTTGCTTTAATTAAAACATCGGGTAACCCAGATGGTCATGTAATTTTACGTGGCGGAAAAAAACCAAATTACGATGCTGAAAATGTTGCCTTGTGTGAAGCTGAGCTTGCAAAGCAGGATTTAGAACCTGGTATAGTCGTCGATTGTTCTCATGGAAATTCGAATAAAGATTACCGCCGACAACCTATTGTAGCGGATAATGTTTTTGATCAAATTTGTGCTGGCAACAAAACAATTATTGGTATTATGTTAGAGAGTAATATTAACGAAGGTAATCAAAGTTCAGATTTACCATTTAATGAGCTTAAATATGGTGTTTCGGTAACTGATGCTTGCATTGATTTTGAAACCACTGAGCAGCTTATCGCCTCAGCGAGTGCTAAGCTTGAAACTGCTTTAAAGAATCGTATCGTTTAATTATTATTGTATAGGAATAGTCTTGGTAATGAGCAATGAACTTACATTTGAACAGCAACTAGGTGGGTTGCGTGACGAAATTGATGAAATTGATAGTCAACTCGTTGCGTTGCTAGCTAAACGCCGTGCTGTTACCACGAAAGTTGGATTACTTAAAAGCGCGGTAGGTATGCCAATTTTTGCACCTGAGCGTGAAGCCAATTTATTAAAGATTCGTCGTGAGCAAGCTATAGAAGCTGGATTATCACCCGAGTTAATAGAAGATATTCTTCGTCGCTTAATGCAAGATTCTTATATTAGCCAAGATGCCAGTGGCTATCGTTGTGTAAATCCTGATTGCAAAAAAGTGGTTATTATTGGGGGTGAAGGGCAATTAGGACGAATATTTGTCGATTTATTTAAACGCTCTCATTATCAAGTTGAAACTTTAGAACAAGATGACTGGCCAAACAGTGCTCAAATACTAGCAGATGCAGGTTTAGTCATTGTAGCAGTGCCTATTCGATTAACCGCTTCGGTAATTCAAAAGTTAGGCGCTTTACCTAAATCATGTATTTTGGCCGACGTTACCAGTGTTAAAGAAGCGCCATTGTATGAAATGATGAAAGTGCATACCGGTCCTGTAGTTGGCTTACATCCAATGTTTGGACCCGATGTAACCGGTTTAGTAAAACAAACTATTATCGCTTGTGAAGGACGTTTTGAAGATCAATATCATTGGCTTCTCGAGCAATTTAGAGTCTGGGGAGCTAAAATTCACCCAGTCGAAGCACATACGCATGATCAAGCGATGTCTATGGTGCAAGTTATGCGACATTTTTCGACGATTGCTTATGGTTATCACTTAATGGCTGAAGGCGCAGATATCGCTCAATTGGTAGAAATGAGCTCTCCTATTTATCGCTTAGAGTTGATCATGGTTGGACGTTTATTTGCCCAAAATCCAATACTTTACACAGATATTATTTTTGCTAATCAGGATAATATTGCTATGATGAAACGCTTCGCTTATCGATTTCTAGAGTTGCTGGAAGATGTGCAACTAAATGATAAAGATGCTTTCACTAAAATGTTCTCACAAGTTGCTGATTGGTTTGGCGATTATGCTGATGTTTTTATGCAGGAAAGCAAAGTGATGTTAACAAAAGCAGATCAGCTTAAAAAACACTAAACAAATTATAGGGATGTAGCTGTGATAATAATTACAGCTAGCGTGAGTGAATAGGGAACATATGAACAAACTTTCAGCGATGTTATTCAGTATTATTATGGTAGTAGTTTCTGCATGTGCTAGTAGTCAGTCGGAAAAGGTTAACTTGGCAATAGGTGAAATAAGCCAACAGCAATTATTGAGTGACTATCCATATTTTCAACAGAGTTATCGAATGTATAACTTATCGGATGAAGAAATTATGGCAATAAAACGTTGGCCAACAGATTTGCACGTTGCCGTTTACTTTGGCACCTGGTGTCACGATAGTCAGCGAGAAGTCCCTAGATTTTTAAAGATTTTAAATGAAAATATGAGCATATCATCTCGCTTAATTGGTCTTGATTATAATAAGTCAGAACCAAACGGTACGGCTAAAAACCGTGGTATTAAGTACACACCTACTTTTATCATTTACCGAAATAATAAAGAGATTGGTCGAATTATTGAACGGCCTAAAGTATCGATAACTGCCGATATTTCAGCCATGCTATAGCTACACTTAACTACAGTAAAATCGCATAGAATTAACATTTTATGCGATTTTTTTATGCTAATTAAATAGCAGTAACGTTAGTCGCTAAATAAAGTGTTTTAGGCAGGTGTTGTAATATAAAAGGTATGTACTATAAATGATTTGAAGTATCGACTGGCAATAAAGTCGAACAGTTTAATTGAATGGCTTTATATAAATAAACTGTTACTTCGAGCAATGTTAAATATTGTTTAAAGTAACAGTTTGAAAATTAGGTTTTGGCTCAAATTAAGCTAAGCTGCGTTAGGCTGAGTTACATTTAACTCAAATGTAACTTGTTCTAAGAAAAGTTTAATCAGCATACTGCTTAGTAGATTTATTGTTATGGCATTTAAAACTTAATAGCAATACCAACAGCAATAGAGCTGTCTATCCATAAAGAGTTATCAAAATTTGCACTACAGATATCTTGTTGACAAAACATGGCATCATCTTCATCAATGAGAGTCGCATAAGCTCGTAATTCTGTTACTAACGCCATTTGCTTAGAAAATTCGTAACGAGTGCCAAAAGCAACACTGGCTGAAGGGTAAACTTCATTATTACCTTGTTCAGCATCGAAATGTGCACCACCAAAGCCTAAGCTTAACGTTGTAACGTAATTTTGCTGGCGAAATAAAGCGACGCCATTAAAGTGTGCGTAAGTGATATCAAGTGAGCTCTGCTCTGCGTTTTCGCCAATAAAATCATGGCTAACACGGTTTAATAGAACTTGGCCTTGACCATTCACATTTTCTTGCCAAGCAATACCAATAGCAATATTGCTTCCTGAGTCAGTATTAATATCGCTGCTATCGCTTGCAACCAAGTCAGAACCATACATTTGCCCAGCCATAACGCTGACCTCAAGTTGATTTGCTTGCACCGCATTTGAAATAGATAAAGAGCATAGCATTGCTAATGGTATTAATTGGCTGTTCACTTTCATTACGACATATCCTATGGTTTTTATTTTTATAAACCTAGCTAAAATCAACGGTTGATTTAGCTAGGGTTTACCACTAAAGCATTAAAATTAACCAAATAAGTCGGTCAATTTCTTTTTAGCTTTTTCTTTAAGCTTTTCTTTGGCGTCATCAGTTAGCTTTTTCTTTTGTGTCTCTTTCGCTTGTTGCCAAATTTTAGATAATGCTTGTTTAACTATTTCGCTACCTAGTTGGCTTGCAGGTAAACCGGCGTCACCACCAACATTGCTTAGCGTAATATCAGGCAAAGTTGCACTATGTTCTTTATTACCAAAAGCACTTAAATCAATTGTGAGTGCAGTACCTGCAAGTATAATCTTACTGACTTTAATTTTTGGTTCTGCGCCACCCGCTGTATCTTCAGCGTCAGCACCTGCTTTAGGTGTGTTGCGCTCGATTGCATCTAAAAGATCTTGAATGTTAGAGCCACCAGTTTGAGTAAACTGAACAAAAGCTTGAGGTGACTTGATAACAATTGCATCGATGATAATAGGTGTAGAGGTCAGACTCTCTAAATTAATATCTAGGGTAACTTCATCTAAAGCGAATGCATTTGGCTGGCTATAGCTTTTAGGGTTAGCTAAATTCACACCTAAAATACTACCTGCACCACTTGAGAGTTTTATATCTACAGCTCTTACTTTTACCGTCTGTTCTGTAACTTGTGTACCAACCGTTTCAATTTGATTTTTAATATACTCGTTAAGTGAGCCATTAGCTAAAAACCAAAGTGCTCCACCACCAAGTAACAACAAAACGACAATAATTGAGGCAATAATTTTCACGAATTCAATCCTTAAATGTAAAATATGAAGCAATGGCAAGTACTGCCTATACTTCATCATATGTAGGTATAATTAAATTATATCTTAATAATAACAAAGTTAATTGATTTTTTATGATTTGCGACCAAAGCCTTAAATCCTAGGCTAAGTTGTATCGAGCAATACCAGTATCTAGGTTATAGTAATACTACTGTAATTTCCGTAAATTTAGAGATTTTGATTATGTCTGCCGCTTTTAGTCGTCGTATACCCTTGTTTTTGCTAGTTGGAGTTTTAATCGCTTTAGTTATTTATTTGCAATGGCCGGAGCAGGTAACCAATAAAGTTAAACACCAACGTGTAGTGTCGGTAAAAACAACCAAAATTGCTTTAGCAGAATTTAAAGACGCTGTAGAAGCCGTTGGCACTTCACGAGCGAATGAGCAAGTTTACATCACTAGTAAATACTCAGACGTAGTTGAAGAAGTACTATTTCAAGATGGTGAAGCCGTTAAAAAAGGTGAAGTTTTAATTCGATTAAATAGTCGAGAAGAAGCTGCCAAAGTTAAAGAGTTGCAGGCTAATCTTGCAGAGTCAGTATCGCAACTTAATCGTTTTCAAGATTTATATAAACAGAAAGCAACTTCTCAATCGCTAGTAGATCAACAAGAAGCACAAACTAAAGCCATTTCAGCACAGTTATTAAGCGCTCAAATAAAGCTGGCAGAATTAACGATTAAAGCACCATTTTCTGGGGTGTTAGGATTTCGTGAGATCAGCCTAGGTGCTTTAATTAATGTTGGTGATGTTATTACCAGTTTAGATGACCTGAGTATTATCAAAGTAGACTTCTCTATCCCAGAGCGTTACCTAACTACCGTTTCTATAGGTCAGCGTATTGAAGCTACTAATACAGCTTATAATGAAGATGTATTTATTGGCGAGATTACCTCAATAGATTCTCGTGTTGATAGCATGACAAGAACCTTAAAAGTACGGGCGAAAATTCCCAACTCTGATCGTAAATTGCGTGCAGGCATGTTATTAAATTTACAAGTAGTTCGTAAAGTAGAGCAAGTATTGCAAATTCCAGAAAGTGCGGTTATTCCAATTGAAAATGACCACTTTGTATTTGTTATTGAATCAGATAAAGCCGTTAAAAAACAACTAGAAATTGGCCGTCGTTATCACGGTTTTATTGAAGTGATCAGTGGTCTTGATATGGGTGCGGTGGTCGTTATTGAAGGTGCTCTTAAATTACGAGATGGTGTAGCGGTTAATGCTATGGAGAGTAAGTCGTGATTTTATCTGATCTCTCTGTTAAACGCCCCGTTTTTGCTACTGTAATTAATTTACTCATAATCACTTTTGGTATTGTCGCATTTTTAACTTTACCGCTTCGCGAATATCCAGATATTGACCCACCTGTAGTCAGTATTAATACCACATATCCTGGTGCATCAGCAGCGATAGTTGAGAGCAAAATAACGCAAATTCTTGAAGATAGAATTAGCGGTATTGAAGGTGTTAAATCTATTAACTCTAACAGTCGAGTTGGCCGTTCTAATATTTCCATTGAATTTGAACTTGATCGTGATATTGACGCTGCTACAAACGATGTACGAGATCGAATCTCACGTGCGCTTAATAACTTACCTGACCAGGCCGAACCGCCTGAGGTCTTTAAGGCGAATGATGATGAAAGCACCATAGTTTGGTTTGTTTTACAAAGTGAAGCTATGAGTACATTACAACTTACTGACTATGCACAACGTTATATTGTTGACCGATTCTCCGTGGTAGACGGTGTTGCGCGCGTGCAAGTTGGTGGCGGAAGAACTTATGCTATGAACGTGGTGCTCAATCGAAAAGCCATGGCAGCAAGAGGTGTAACCGTTAATGATATCGAGCAAACTTTACGCGCAGAAAATGTAGAATTACCTGCTGGTAAGGTCGAATCAATTGAACGAGATTTTTCAATCAGAGTTGAACGCAGTTATCTAACCGTTGAAGACTTTGCCACTATGGTGGTGGCACGTAATGACACTAAATCGTTAGTTTACCTTGGTGATGTAGCCAAAATAGCTTTATCGGCAGAAGATGAAGAAAACATGTTTCGCGGTAATGGCAAGAACATGGTTGGTTTAGGCATTATCAAGCAGTCAAAAGCTAATACTTTAGAAGTTGTTAAAGCCGCAAGAAAAGAAATGATGTCTATTCGTGGTGGCTTACCTATGGGGACAACCATTACCAACAGTTATGACTCTTCAGTTTTTATTCAAGGCTCTATAGATGAAGTTTATAGTACCCTCGGCATAGCAATGCTGATGGTGGTGTTGGTTATCTTCTTGTTTTTAGGCAATGTTAGAGCAACGCTTATTCCTGCTGTTACTGTACCTGTAGCGCTTATTGGTTCTATGATGGTGCTCTCGTGGCTTGGTTTTTCTATCAATTTATTAACCTTACTCGCTATGGTCCTAGCCATCGGTTTAGTGGTTGATGACGCCATTGTGGTATTAGAGAATATTTACCGTCGAATCGAACGTGGGCAAACGCCTTTACTTGCTGCTTACGAAGGGGGCCGAGAAGTCGCCTTTGCGGTTATTGCGACTACTTTAGTGTTAGTGGCTGTATTTGTTCCTTTGATCTTTTTATCCGGAAACGTCGGCCGTTTATTTACTGAATTTGCCATTGCCATTGCAGCAGCGGTCATTTTTTCAAGCTTAACTGCACTATCGTTAACACCGATGATGTGTTCAAAAATGTTAAAGCACAAAAAGCGCAGCTCGTCATTTGGTCAAAAATTAGATCAAGGCTTTACTAAGTTAGAAGCCGCTTACGGGCGATCGTTAAAGGCCAGTATTCATCAACCTTTTATGATTTTCATTGTTATTGTTTTGTCTTTATTTGCTGTTTACAGTTTATTTAATCAATTACCTTCTGAATATACCCCCAAAGAAGATAGAGGAAATTTCTTTGTTATGATGCGTGGAGCCGAGGGTGCCAGTTATGAAAATAACGTCAGAAACATGCAGCAAATCGAAGAAAAACTATTAGTACATCAACAAAGTGGTGAACTCGACCGTGTTATTGTGCGTGTGCCAGGTTTTGGTGGCGCTGGAGGTATTGCTATTGTTGGTATGCCGGCATGGAAAGATCGAGTGACTGATACTTTTCAATTTATTAATAAAATGAATGGTGAACTATCTAAAGTCTGTCTCTTATACACATCTGACGCTGCCGAC
>OMOM01000607.1_pt1 | contig 16135 bp, 12 predicted proteins | sample 1646501 | NCBI WGS metagenome assembly OMOM01 (sample SAMN05416802, study PRJEB24817) | seawater metagenome | isolation source: Sea water | place: Canada:Atlantic | collected 2013-07
CATTGATCACACCTATAGCTGATGGAACTGTAACGTTAAATGTTAATGCTAATGTTGCACAAGACAGTGTGGGTAATTTTAATATTGCTGCAACCCAAGTCAGCAGTACTTATGATGCGAGTCGTCCGTCAGTTTTAATTCAGAATGTGCCTGCGACAAGTAATGCTCCATTCACTGTTACGTTTTCTTTTAGCGAAGCGGTAACAGATTTTGTTGTGGGTGATATCATTGTTGGTAATGGCAGTGCGAGCAGTTTTGCTACAGTTAATAGCAGTACTTATACTGCTTTGATCACACCTATAGCAGATGGTGCGGTAACGTTAGATGTTAATGCTAATATTGCACAAGATAGTGTAGGTAATCTTAATACGGCTGCGACTCAAGTCAGCAGTACTTATGATGGAAGTCGTCCGTCAGTTTTAATTCAGAATGTGCCTGCCACAAGTAATGCTCCATTCACCGTTACGTTTGTTTTTAGTGAAGCGGTAACAGACTTTGTTGTGGGTGATATCAGTATTGGTAATGGCAGTGCGAGCAGTTTTACCACCGTAAACACCAGTACTTATACTGCGTTGATCACACCTATTGCAGATGGATCGGTAACGTTAGATGTTAGTGCTAATGTTGCACAAGACAGTGCGAGTAACTTAAACACGGCGGCGATTCAAGTCAGCAGTACTTATGACGCAAGTCGTCCATCAGTTTTAATTCAAAATGTGCCTGCGACAAGTAATGCTCCATTCACGGTTACGTTCACATTCAGTGAAACGGTTACTGGATTTGTTGTTGGTGATATCAGTGTTGGAAACGGTAGTGCTAGTAGTTTTGCTACGGTTAATAGCAGTACTTATACTGCGTTGATCACACCTATTGCAGATGGAGCGGTAACGTTAGATGTTAATGCTAATGTTGCACAAGATAGTGCGGGTAATGATAATACGGCGGCAACCCAAGTAACTAGCCAATATGATGCTAGTCGCCCATCAATTGCTATTCAAAATGTACCTGCGACAAGTAATGCTCCATACACCGTTACCTTTGCTTTTAGTGAATTAGTTACAGGGTTTATTGTTACTGATATCACGTTGACTAATGCTACCGCGAGCAGTTTTACTGCGGTAAATGGTAGTACTTATACAGCATTGATCACACCATTAGTTACCGGTGCGGTGACGTTAGATGTAAACGCTAATATTGCACAAGACAGTGCGGGAAATTTGAATACAGCTGCGATTCAAGCCAACAGTAATTATGATGTGAGTCGCCCATCAGTAACTATTCAAAATGTACCTACTAGTGGTAACAGTAGTTTTACTGCAACGTTCGCCTTTAGTGCAGACGTTACCGGTTTTGTGCTTGGAGATATAACGTTGACTAATGCTGCTGCTAGCAGTTTTACAACAGTTAATGACAGTACTTATACTACGTTGATCTCACCTATAGCTGAAGGTCTTGTGACATTAGATATTAATGCTAATGTAGCACAAGACAGTATTGGCAATCTCAATACAGCCGCCACGCAAGTTACTAGTCTATATGATGCAAGTCGCCCTTCAGTTGTAATCCAAAATGTTCCAGGGAATAGCAATAATTCATTTACGGCAACCTTTGCTTTTAGTGAAACAGTGCTTAATTTTATTGTTAGTGATATCAGTGTTATCAATGCGACCGTAAGTAACTTTACTGCTATAAATGATAGTAACTACAATGCATTAATCACACCTACCGCAGATGGAGCTGTAACCGTAAATATAAATGCTAATGTTGCGCAAGACACTGTTGGTAATTTGAACACTGCTGCGACTCAAGTCACTAGCCAATATGATGCTAGCCGTCCGTCAGTTGCAATCCAAAATGTCCCAATGACAAGTAATAATGCCTTTACAACTACCTTCGCATTTAGCGAGGCTGTCACCGGATTTGTTGTTGGCGATATTACGTTGACTAATGCTGCTGCTAGCGGTTTTACGACGGTAAATAGCAGCACTTACACCGCCTTGATAACACCTATCACTGATGGTGCAGTAACCGTAAATATAAATGCGAATGTAGCACAAGACAGTGTGGGTAATTTGAATACGGCCGCGACTCAAGTCACTAGCCAATATGATATCAGCCGTCCATCGGTTGTTATTCAAAACGTTCCAGCGAATAGTAATAATGCATTTACTGCGACTTTTTCCTTTAATGAAGCCGTGATAAATTTCATTCTCAGTGATATCAGTGTTTCAAATGCCGTTATTAGTAACTTTACTGTTGTTAGCAGCAGCAGTTATACCGCGCTGATCACGCCGACAAGTGATGGAGTTGTTACTTTAAATGTAAATGCAAATGTTGCACAAGACACTACTGGAAACTTAAATACAGCGGCGACTCAAGTGACGAGTCAATATGACGGTACTCGTCCTTCAATTACCATTCAAAATGTACCAACCAACAGTAGCAGTTCATTTACTGCATCATTTGTTTTTAGTGAAAATGTCATCAACTTTAGTCAAAGTGACATTACAGCTACTAACGCTAATATAAGTAATTTTACTGCCGTAAATGCAAGTAACTATACTGCGCTGATAACACCTGTTGCTAATGGCGTTGTTACCTTAAATGTTAATGCTAATACCGCACAAGATAGCGTTGGCAATCTCAATACGGCAGCCGCGCAAGTCACTAGCGATTATGATGTTAGTCGTCCTTCTGTAGTTATTCAAAATGTACCGGTCAATAGTGCTAGCCCATTCACCGCTACTTTTGTATTTAGTAAAACGGTAACTGGATTTTTACTGAGTGATATTGGCATTACTAATGCTGATATTACTAACTTCTCTGATGTTGATGGCAGTACTTATACTGCATTAATTACACCTACAGCTGACGGGCCAGTCACTTTGGACGTTAGTGAAGGGGTTGCTCAAGATAGTAGTGGTAACCTCAATACGGCGGCAACGCAGGTTACAAGTCTGTATGACGCAAGCCGCCCATCAATTACCATTGAAAATGTTCCTTTAAATAGCCAAAGTGCTTTTACTGCGACCTTTGCATTTAGTGAACCAGTGATCAATTTTATTCTCAGCGATATTAGTCTAAGTAATGCGACGATAAGTAACTTTACCATCGTTGATGACCGCAACTATACTGCTTTAATCACGCCTATAGCGGAAGGTTTAGTGACGATAGATGTTAACGCTAATGTAGCACAAGACACTATAGGTAACCTCAATACTGCAGCAGTTCAGGTGACTAGCCAATTTGATGCAAGTCGCCCGGCCGTTGTTATTCAAAATGCTCCTGCAGTTACACGTAATGCTTTTACGGCAACTATTGTTTTTAGTGAACCAGTTCAAAATTTTGTTGTTAATGATATTAGTGCAACCAATGCAACCATCAATAACTTTGTTGTTATTGATGCCAGTAACTATACAGCGCTAATAACACCAATTTCAGAAGGCGATGTTAAGTTAAATGTAAACGAAAATGTTGCGCAAGACAGTAATGCTAATTTTAATACTGCTGCTACAGAGGTTACCAGTCAATATGATATTACCGCACCTGAAATAACTATTATAAACGGCCCAACTATCAATATCGTTAATCAATCGAATTATAATATAGAAGGCACATGCGATGACGAAAATGTCGTCGTCGTTATCGTTAATACTTTAAGCCCCAACTCAGTTAACTGTGATGAAGGACTGTGGGTATTGAATAAAGATATGAGTGCTATTGCAGACGGTGCAGCAGCAGTAACCGTTAACGCTAACCAAACTGACAGTGCTGGTAATATTGGTAATGCAGAGCCTGTTGTTATTGATAAAGACACTGAAAAGCCAGTTATTAGTATTAACCGAGTTATTTATAGCCAAAACGATGCATTAATATTTAGCGGCACATCTGACACAGAAGACGGATCGGCAATATCAATTATAGAGTCAACCGATAATAACTTATGTGAAGCACCAGTGAATAACAAAGCTTGGAATTGCGAGAGTGGCATTGTTTTATCAGAAGGAACTTATGACCTAAGGGCTGAGGCACAAGACGAAGCAGAAAACTTAAGCATTATTTATTTCTCGCAAACCGTAAATTTTGATGAAGATAATGATGGTATCAAAAACTCTGTTGAAGGCTATGGCGATAGCGACAATGACGGTATACCAGACGCTCAAGATACCGATTCTGATAATGATGGTATACCTGATAGTGAAGAAGGGGTTGGCGATGATGATCGCGATAATATTCCTAATTATCTAGATACTAATTTGGACGAAGATGCTGATGGTGTACCTGATGTTATTGAAGGTAATACGGATATTGATAATGACGGTATCATTAATGCCTTTGATATTGACAGTGACAATGATGGCATCGTTGATGGCTTTGAAGTCCAAATTTCAGGAAATGATATTGATAATGACGGTATTGATGACATATTTGATGCAGATATAGGCGGTGATGACCCTGATGGTGATGGCATAACCTATCAAATTATTGATACCGACAATGACGGCATAGCAGACTTCTTAGATATAGACTCTGATGGCGATCGCATTCCTGATGCATTAGAGGCTTTTGTAGGTTTTCAAGATTTAGACAATGACGGTATTTGGGATAGATACGACCAAAGCTACACTCTGGGCTCAGATATAGACAACGATGGCATCGATGATTTATACGACGCAGACCAAACTAATGGTTTAGATGCTGATAATGATGGTATTAATGATTTATTGATTATATTAAATGATCACAATAAAAACTTTAGGCCCGATCATCTTGATATAGACAGTGACAGCGACGGTATTCATGACAGTATTGAAGCTAACATTACTGGCTTTGACCATGATAATGATGGTATTGATGATGCCTTCGATTCTGACCTATCTAATGAACTAGATGTTAATAATGACGGTATTATTGATACTTTCATTTTTATCGATACAGATGCTGATGGCATTATCGATATGAATGATCTTGATAGCGACAATGATGGTGATACAGATACTTCAGAAGCTAACGTTCAAGACGATGACAAAGATGGCATCGCAGATATAGGCACGCCGGTAATGACCGATGTTATTGATACTGATGCCGATAGTATCCTTGATTATTTAGATTTAGACAGTGACAACGACGGTGTTTTTGATATTCAAAACAATGCAAACAGCGCGTTCGACTTAAATAATGATGGACAAGTTGATCTAACTGAAGACATTGATGGCGACGGCATAGACGACTCAATTGACGGTAACACACAAGTACTTGGTCATGGCAGTAATGCTGACAGCGATGGTGACTCTGTGATTGACGTAATAGATAAAGACGACGATAACGACGGTATTGCAGATGTTACTGAGCGGAGATTTGAAAATAACGTAAATGACATTGAAAACATAGATGGAAACCAAATCACCAACGCGCGCAGAATGTCGTCAATAGATACTCGACAAGCAATGGATTCAGACAATGACGGTATTATAAATGAAAAAGATCGCGACAGTGATAATGACGGTATTTCAGATTTAATTGAAAATGGCAGACCCAATTTATCCGGACTTGATCATGATAAAGATGGTATTGACGATGTATTCGATGCTGACTTTACCGGTGGTGTAGATAATGACCAAGACGGTGTTGATGATATTTTTATCGTTAAAGATACAGACCAAGACTCAGCCCCTGATTACTTAGATCTTGATAGCGATAATGATAAAATTAGCGATAACATAGAACAACTTACTGTTCCACCTTCAGGTGTTGATACTAATGGTAATGGGATTGATGATGCATTTGATCCTGCGTTTAATAGCAATCAAGATGATAACTTAGACGGCATTGACGACACATTGGTGGTTTTATCAAACCCTGATGGCGATAACATATTAAATTTTCAAGATACCGACAGCGATGGTGATGGTATCGAAGACATTAATGAACAGGCGCGTGACTTTGATGGTGATGGAGCGCCAAACTATCTAGATCTTGATAGTGATAACGATAAAATTAGTGATGCTATAGAAGGGCTTAATGACTTCGACCTTGATGGAGCCTCTAACTTCTTAGACCTTGATAGCGATGGTGACAATATAAGTGATGAATATGAAGGAAACATTGACTTTGATGCTGATGGATCACCAGACTTTTTAGATCTAGACAGTGATAACGACAGTATTAGTGATGCTAGAGAAACAATAAATGATTTTGATGGTGATGGTGCTTCTAACTATAAAGATCTTGATAGTGATAATGATGGTATAAGCGATGAAATAGAAGGAGATACCGACTTTGATAGTGATGGGGCGTCGAACTTTTTAGACTTAGACAGTGATGATGACGGTATAAGTGACGCAGTCGAAGGAGAAAGTGATTTTGATGTAGACGGAGATCCTAACTTTTTAGACTTAGACAGTGACGGAGATGGTCTGAGCGACATAGAAGAAGGTGAAATTGATAGCGACAATGACGGAACGCCTAACTTTTTAGATTTAGACAGCGATAATGATGGTATAGCTGATAAAGATGAAAATGGCGACTTTAATAGCGATGGTATTAATGATGCTACCCAAGATCAGAGAAAAGTACAAAGTACGCTGAAAGGGTCTGGCAATGTAGGCGGTTTCATTATTTTGATGTTGTTACTCTTAGCGATTAAGCGCAACACACGTGTTTGTTTAACTATTCAGTGTAATAAGTGTAGGTAAGTGTAGGTAAGTGTAGATAAGTGAAAATAAAATAATTGATTTGATTAAGAAAACTGAAAGCAAAAAAACATCATAAATAAGTGAACTCAAATTAATCAACCCACTTAATAAATGAGTTAAATAATTTGAGTTACTTAACGTTTATGACTAGATAAGTAGCTTAACCTTTAGGTAGAACTTTAATGAGTTCGTAGTAGCTAGCTTCTAACTCGTCATTAATACAAGTTAATAAGTAACTATTCATTTCTGATTCGCTAACTTCATCTTCTACAGCATCACTTTTGCACTGTTCAAAAAGGCTCATAATATAGTCTGGCGACGCTGCCATTAACTCTGGCTCTTCATCTTGGCTAAACGCTGCAGTTGACGTTAATGCCATTACAGCTAATGCTAAAATTAATTTTTTCATAATAAATCTCGATAATTAATATCCGTATCATTTAAAGCTATTAAGCCTAAATATTAAGATACGAATATTTATTTAATTACATGTCCCAATAGTCACTTAATGAGTTAAGTTGTCTATCTAGGAATCTTTTTTCGTTTAAAGAATCTAATCGCTGTCTGACCCGGTAAGTTTGTTTTGCGGTTTTTCTAATTGCTTTTTTGTTGGTTGAACCATAGGCAATTTCAAAACCAGCAATACCAGTATCAAAATTTGAATCGTCATCAATATCAGTGTCATCATACGTATCAATGTTCATTTCTTTACCTTATAAAAACATCATTGTTGTATTTTCGATTAGATAATGTTCCCAAAATTGATAATTGAAAAGTGAAATATTTTGCGATTATTAATCAAAATTTTTTATCAAATAAAAAGCATGAATAAAAACATAATAAATAAATAACTAACTAAAAATTCTGTGATTAACTATGGGATGCTTTAATTAGAAAAAAACATTAGTAATCAAGTTTTTATATTTATTGTTTTGTGATGCTTTACTTGTGGGTAATATATGGATTGTGAATTTTAATTGCAGAGATAAACGATAAAGTTGAAATGTAGAAGTGCTTTTAAGCGAAAATTGATGGAAATTTTCCTTGTGGTCATCACTAAAAATCAGGAATTAGCTATAAAACCGTTAATTTATCCTCAACGGTTGAAAGGGAAATGTAGTAATTATCAGTTAATTTCTAACGTTTTATTTAGGTTTTTATAAGTTTTTATTTAGGTTTTTTTTCTTGGCTTCGCTGTTGAGCTAAAGCTTGAAGCTGTTTCGATTGTTGATGTAAGCTATTACGAACTAATGCTTCTCGATCTTCTTCACGAATATGATGAAAAATTACTTTATGCAGGTTAATGCTATCAACTAACTCAGTATCTACAATTTCACCAACACAATATAAAGCACTATTTTCTTCAGGAAAAAACAACTTTAATTCAATAAAGTCGCTGGTATTAAATAGCTGAGTATCGTCAGTTTGAAATATAATTCCGCCACCACCAAATTTAATGGCTTCAAATCTCGCATTATCGTCGTCTTGCTGGCCAAGAATGTAACCGATTAACAAGTCCATTTTTTTTGACTGATGATTTAGATATTCCATCAATTGGCTGGCAACACCCGCAACAGCTTGTAGTGGGCGCAGGGCACTTTGTTCTAAGTTGTTAACCTCTGATGCAATTTTAAAGGGCGTCGGCATATTAGCTATAAATTGCTGATAATCAGGTAACTGTGCTTTGCTGATAATACTAGCGTTGATATTAAAAGTGTATTTTATAGAGAAAAACTCATCAAATTGGGCTAGCTTCGTTTGATTTTCATCAGTTTTCATAAATAAATTACCTTTTTATGTGACTACGTTTCAGCGTGGTTTATGTTTTATGGGTACTTGAAAGAAAAACGTTTACAGCACATTCGCACATTTCATCAATTTGACTTGCTTGCGCGTAAATACCATCAATAACTAAGCGCGCTATACCATGTAAAGTAGCCCAAGTAACTTGAGCTAATCTTAGCGAATTTTCATCTTGTATCATAATACCTTGCTCTTGCCATAACTTGGTCATTTCAACCTGATAGTTAAAGCTAGCATAGGCAATTTTTTTTAATGTTTCAGTACTGTTATTTTCTTTCCAAATAATACGGCCAAACATTAATTCGTATAACGATGGGTTACTTGTAGCAAAACCTATATAGGCATGAACAAAGTTGCGATATTTATGTTCATTAGATAGGTTTTCTTCAGAAAAAATTTCACTTACACGCTGATGCCATTGCTCAAAACCTTGTTCGGCTATAGCACACAATAAGTCATTTTTATCGGTGAAGTGATGGTAAGCCGCGGTGCGTGACACACCAATACGTTCGGCTAGCTTACGAAAAGACAAGCCTTCAATACCACCTTCTGTCACCATTTCAGTAGCCGTAATTACTAGAGACTTTCGTAAGTCACCATGGTGGTATTTTGTTTTAGTTACCATACATGTAGTCGCCTAGTTTTAGTGCTGTTCATTACAGTATTTTTCTCGATGGAAATGCTACATTTGCAAAAATTAGTCCTGCGACTAATGACATGAAAATCAAGAATGTTTGTGAGCCAATATCCGTCGCGTTTAACATTGTTTGTCCGGATACCGCGTTGCTTAGGCCAATATACACTTTACTTCCTGGTACCAACACAACAAGGCCCATTAATTTAACAATACTCGAAGGTAAATTCATTATGCGTGAAAATATACTACCATAAATGCCTAAGGCAAAAGCACCTACAAAAGCACCAAGAGCAACCCCTAAATATTCTGCACCAACAATACTTGCACCAAAGGCAACATAGCCGGAAATAATACCCCAAGGCGCATCCTTTTTTCGACACTTAAATAAAATAACTAAGCTAATTGATAAAGTCGTAACCGCAGCCCAAGAGGTCCAATTTGGTGTGCTCGGTGGCTGAATAAAGGCAACTTCGCCCCACATCATTTTACCTAATGCGATACCTAATACACCACCAAAGTAAATTTTGAATAATATCATTAAGGCATCCATCAACCTTGCGGTACCTGATATTAAATTTCGCGCGGCGAGTTCCGATAATGCCAAGGTTAAAGATAAGCCGGGAATAAAAGCAATAATACTCGACAGCACCACTAACGGAATATTAATACTAGGGTCAATTAAGGCAATAGCGGTAGCTAATATAGCGGTTGTCATGGCGGCAATAGGTTCTAACATGTCGGTAACACGACGAGAACGTTCAGCCCAAAAGGTAAATAAACAAACAATTAAACCGAGCAAAGATGACCAAAAAACGTCATTCCAACTGGTGTGCATTAGCATGGCGAAAGCGCCACTTGAAGCGCCAAAAGCTAAGAAAGTTAAAAAACGTCCGTATGGATTAGGTTTATTGGCTATTTCATCTAAACGTTCAATTGCTTCTGATAACGAGCGTTGACCTGAGGTAAGTTCATCAACTAATTCATCGGCACGCGCTAATGATCCCAAGTCGAGTTCACCAGGAGCTACGCGAAGAATATGGTTATAATCTTGATTTTCATCGTCTTCAGATAATACAAATGTCATCGAGGTTGGCGTAATAACAAAAGAGCCAAAAACGCCGAGACTATTCGATACATCAGTTAGATGCGCCTCTAATCTATAAGCCGGTGTGCCAAATTTATGTAAGGCTTTGCCCAAACGAATTATAAATCGACGTTTATCGGTAAAACTATCAGTATTTGGCATGGAGATATTGTTCGCAATGAATAGAGTTTCATATGGTAAATGATTAATTTTAAAATGAAAGCACAGATGTAAAATCTGGTTAAAATTGTTGATTAACATGCACCGAAATCACCTATGTGATGATTTCGGTGCATATTTTTACTTCCATTGATTATTTTTTGACTACAGATTTGAATATTACACTTTAAAGTTGCACGTTAGATAAACCCTTAGTTCAATATCATGCGACTAACAACTATTAGCTATTTTTTGAGGAAGGGTTAGATCAGTGTTAAATGAACTAAGTGAGCTAGAAAGTATGTAGAGAAAAAGTTATGCGCATTTTGCACAACAACAGATCACAGGTATGGAGTTTGGTTGAAAAAATTTGCAGCATGTGAAAATCTGGGTATGATAAATAATCTGCAAACTAAGCTTTGCAGCATTTTCAACTTAGCCAACCTATATTTATTTCAGATTTAACTTTCAGGATTATATTTTTTATGACGCTATTAATTATTTTATTTTGTGTATTCGCTTCGGTTGCTTTAATGGTGGTATTAGGACAACGTTTTGGTAAACCAATGGAAGCTGAGCAGCAGCAAAAATATTCTAAAATACTGTGGGTAGTAGTCTTTATTGCGATTGTCGCTGCGATCATTCGCCAAATGATGGCCTAACCGATGTGCAGTCTAACCATAATTACTTCACTGTTGGAGAAAAATTAAAGTTATCTTGAGTATGTATTGTTCCAGTTTTATCGTAAGTATATTCATACACGCAAAGCTCACCTGTTGTTGATTGTAAAATAATGGCACTAGAGCGAGTTCCATACTCAGGAGAGGTAATAAAAATGCTGCTAAGCAATGTCTCTAATATCGCGCTAACGCCTGTATTAGGCAAAGTACTTGGCTCAGCAGTCGTTTGATTAGTTAACACCGACAGTAGTGTTTCAATATCGACATCACGGTTTGTAATTGCAGTTTCTAACACTTGTAAACCTAAAGCCATTTTCGGCCAAACATCATCCAATGCACCGTTGCAAACACTGTGAAAGCCCTTGTCTAGTTTAACAAACTGTTGATTTACGCTATCAAAGGCTTGTAAATCATTCAATGGACCAAAAACAAGATTGAAGTCGTTATATTTATGCGCGTTTATCAAAAGGTCTTGTTGGGTTTGTTTGATATCATTTTTGAGTGCTTGTATTACTAAATCACCGCGAGACCGTTTAGTGGCATCAAAACTATCGGGTCTGCGAAAATTAGTTAATGCTGAAAAATATCCATCACGGCTTAAACCTAGCCAAGTGCCACCTGCTTGTAAGTCTTTACCTGCTAATATATTTTGCTCTGTCCACCAGTGCATTGTTTTTGTCAGGCGTTGATGAAATTCATCCCGATTTGCACAGATAATAAGCGGGTAATCGGGGTGCTGTTCAACAGCAATAAATAAAACACACATAATTCACCTATTTTGTTCTATGAAAGAATATCTGGTGCTTTCACTCCATGCTGTCATAGGATAAAGTTTGTCGCATAGTTATCTGAGTACTTTAGGTATTTAGCGTGAAGTCCTAAAGTCATCTTAAATAAAAGGTAGTAAATGCTGATGTTAACACTTCCAGTAATCGATTTAAAAAATAAAGTATCAGCGCAAGAGTGGCAACTGAGAGTTGATTTAGCTGCATGTTATCGTTTGATTGCACTGCATGGCTGGGATGATCTTATTTACACCCATGTTTCTGTGCGAATTCCAGATACTGAACATGTGCTTATCAATGCTTTTGGACTGAGGTTTGATGAAATTACCGCATCGAACTTAGTTAAGGTTGATATGGACGGTAATATTGTCGATGCAGATTGCCCGTTTGAATTTAACCCCGCAGGTTTTACCATTCATAGTGCCATTCATGAAGTACGTCACGACGATATTTGTGCGTTACATGTTCATAGTAATGAAGCTGTCGCTGTTGCGAGTTTGCAAGAAGGGTTATTGCCGATTAGCCAATATTCAATGTTCGCACTTGCTTCGTTAAGTTATCACGATTATGAAGGTTTAGCGGTTAACGATGAAGAGAAGCTTAGAATTCAAAAAGATTTAGGTGATAAAAACTTTATGTTGTTGCGTAATCACGGCGCATTAACAATGGGCAAAACCATTGGAGATGCCTTTATGCATATGTATGACTTAATACGTGCTTGCCAAATTCAAGTACAAGTTATGTCAACAGGAATGAAGCCTTTATTAGTTGATCAAAGTATTGTTGATGGTATTAAAGCACAAGCAAATATTGTTCATACAGGACTAACAGGCGGTCAAAAAGCGTGGCCAGCTATGTTGCGTCGAGTATATAAAGAAGATCCAAATTTCGCACTATAACCAATATTTACCGTTCGGTTATTATTTGAAAACAGCCTTTAAAAGTTTATAAAGAGAGCGTAATGAAAGTAACTCATGTAGAAATTTTTGATATTGAATGTCCTAAACGTCCAGGTTGGAATCCGGTTTTTATTCGTGTACATACCGATGAAGGCATAACAGGGGTTGGTGAAGCTGGCCTAGCTTATGACTGGGGACATAGCGCAGCCGCTGCAATGTTAAAAGAAATCAGTGAAGCGGTGTTAATCGGTTTTAATCCTTTTAACACCGAATTACTGTGGTCGCGTATGTTACGAGAAAGCTTTTGGGGCTTAGGTGGCGGACCGGTACTTTATTCAGCAATGAGCGCAATTGACACCGCTTTATGGGATATAAAAGGTAAAGCACTAGGCTTACCTGTTTATCAATTATTGGGTGGTAAAACCAATGGTAAACTGCGCACTTATGCTAGCCAATTACAGTTTGATTGGGACGAAAAAATCAATAAACTGATTGAACCTGCGCAATATGCCGAAGCCGCATTAAAAGCTGTCGCTCAAGGGTATGATGCGGTAAAGGTTGATCCTATTGTTTATAACCATGATGGCAGTTCTTCATTTGATCGAACCAAGCTATTTACCCCAAAACAAATGCGCTTATTTGGTAATCGTTTACGCGCTATTCGTGATGCTGTTGGTGAAGATGTCGACATCATTTTTGAATCTCATTCATTAATGGGCGCGGCATCTGCTATTCAAATGGGACGAATTGTGGAAGAAGTTGGCTGTATGTTCTACGAAGAGCCAGTGAACTACTTAAACTCAGCGGTGCATAAAAAAGTTTCTGATAACGTTAATGTCCCGATTGCTGGCGGCGAGCGTTTGTATCACCGCTGGGACGTACGCCCTTATTTTGAAGATCAAAGCATTGACGTGTTACAACCTGATATTGGTTTGTGTGGTGGTTTCACCGAAGCTAAAAAAGTGTGTGATTATGCCGATGTTTACGACATTCGTATTCAAGCCCATGTTTGTGGTGGTCCTGTAGCGACAGCAGCATCTTTACACCTTGAAACGGCTATTCCTAACTTTTTAATTCATGAGCATCATACTTATGCGATTAAAGATTGGAATCGTGAATTGTGTTTACAAGATCCACAACCGGTAAATGGCTTTTTCGAAGTATCAGAAACCCCAGGTATTGGTATTGATCTCAATGATGAAATTGTAAAGCGCTCACCGAATGTTACGGTTAATGCTTTGAAGTAAAAACTTTGAAGTATATGCTTAGTAATTAGCGATAAGCTTTGAATAAGCTAGTGTTTTAAAAAAGGTAGCTTGGCTACCTTTTTTCATTTTTGGCTTAAAATGTGGCGTGAATGATTCAGCTGATAACTATTTTTATCAGCTGAATAGCATGTTTATTAACTCAAGTTTAAGTTAAATATAATCAATGGGTAGCGCGGTGGTGTATTTTATTTCTTCCATCGCAAAGCTAGAACTAATATCAGCAAAGCTTGCCCGAGTAATTAAGCGTTGATAAAAACTATCGTAAGCCTTCATATCTGGTACTACAACGCGCAGTAGATAATCAACTTCACCACTCATACGGTAAAATTCTAAAATTTCTGGAAAATCCATCGCAACTTTTCTAAATTCATTTAGCCAGTTTGGATTGTGCTGATTAGTTTTAATGGTCACAAAAACCGTTAATCCTACATTCAGTTGTTCAGGATCTGCTAAGGCAACACGACCTTTAATAATGCCTGACTTTTCCATTGCCTGTATGCGGCGCCAACAAGGGGTTGTTGACAGGCCTACTTTATTTGCTACTTCACTAACCGAAGCAGTACAGTCATGCTGTAAAATATTGAGTATTTTTTTATCAAATGCATCCATAAGCGTTAAACGAAATGGTTTTACCTAATTGTAAGTTCATGAGGAATTATTTTGCGATAAAGAGGGCGTTATTGCGAGATATATTTTTTCAATCTGTAGGGATTTTTTTAAAATTGATAAAATCGTTGTGCATTACTAAAACATAATTGTGTTAATTGCTCTTTACTATATAAAGGCTTTATATCCGCAGGCTCATTTTCACCTAAGGTATTACTCCCTAAACTGAGGTAAGAGTTCCAAGTATTTTCATAACTTGTATGGAATAAACTTAGCGGAAAATTACTCGCTAACATGACACGATAAATACCAAAGCTTTCGATACATTGATGAATGATTTTACTTGCCCAGTTTGCTGAGTAATGCCGATTTGTCATTTCAAAGCCAGAGCATTTAACAAAAACATTATCAAAAATCGCTAAGCGTTTAAGGTTTTGTAACCAGCACAATGATTGTGCATTATCCTGCGCTGGCCAACCCGCATGATTAATACAAACCTGTAAATCTGTATTACTTGATAATATTGTAATTAAACGCTCGACAGCCGTATTGTTTGTTAGTGGCATTTGTAATTCAAAACTGAGCTTTTTGGCGGCTAAAATGGCCAAATTAACTGCGCTATTTTTGTTGTTAAGAATAGTTAACGCATCGTCATCTAAAATATAGCGAACACCAACGACACTCTGATAGGTCATTAGTGACTCGAGTTGTGTTAAAAACAATGCTTTTGGCAAAGTAATATCGAGCAGTGCAATACTGCGAAAGGGTATTTTACAGGTGCTTTCTAACCAAGCGATTTCACGCCATGGTTGTTGATTATCAAAACCCGCTTCAATATGAACAAAACCTGCAAGTGTTAAAGGTTTAGCAAGAGTGAGATCATTTTCAGAAAAATTTTTCGCAATTAAGGGTTTATCTGACCAGAATGGTGGGCATTCGGGCTTTAGCCATGAATATTCTCCTTGGCTAAGATCAAATAAATGTAAATGCGGGTCGATTATTTTCATTATTTTTTAACGGATACTCATGCTACTGGGCAGTATAGCCACCATCAATAACTTGTAAGCTGCCAGTGATAAACTTAGCGTTATCTGAAGCTAAAAAGTAGACTAACTCTGCTACTTCTTCAGCTTGTCCAAGTCGTCCTAGCGGTTGTAAAGCGGCTTCTTCAGCATGTGCCTCAGCTTTATTCGCACCAGACTTTTCACAATAGTTGTTAATGGCTTGATGATAAAGTGGAGTTTCTATTGTGCCAGGGCAAACGGCATTGGCGCGTATATTAAATTGCGCGTAATCGAGTGCAGTAGTTTTTGCCATTGAAGCTAACGCGGCTTTGCTCATGTTGTAAGCAAACGAGTTATGCTTGGCAATAAGCGCTTGATCAGACGACATTAAAATAATAGCGCCATTTTTTTGTGCTTTCATTACAGGTAACACCGCTTTTATCGCAGCATAAGCCCCTTTAACATTAATATCTGTCTCTTATACACATCTGACGCTGCCGACGAATAGAGAGGTG
>OMOM01000609.1_pt1 | contig 16030 bp, 11 predicted proteins | sample 1646501 | NCBI WGS metagenome assembly OMOM01 (sample SAMN05416802, study PRJEB24817) | seawater metagenome | isolation source: Sea water | place: Canada:Atlantic | collected 2013-07
TACACCTCTCTATTCGTCGGCAGCGTCAGATGTGTATAAGAGACAGCTATTATGGTGTTAATTTTATTCGTATTTACAGGTAATTGTATTACAATCAGGTAGAAATAAGTTAGCTTTAATAACAAAATAGTTAAGTTTATTTTACAGTTTTTTGTTACTGATTCTCAGGTGTTTATAAAAGCTGAGAATAGGGTTAATAAATTATCCCGTTTTATTCGGGGCATATTGAGAGTATAAAATGATAAAATGTATGTTGATTTCACCTACACAAGAAACCGTTATCGGTAGTCGTGAATTAATAAGTCAATGGCAGGAAAATAACGACACTACGTTATGGATTGATCTTGATAACGTTGACTTAGAAGAAGAGAAAAAAATATTAACAGAATTTAAATGTCATCCTCTTGCGATCAACGATGTGCTGCGTGAGCGCCATCCTCCTAAAATTGAACTGTTTAAAGATTATATCTTTATGTTGTATCGCGGCATTGTTGCTAACGATGACAGCCTGAAATTCAATCATTTACAAATAAGTATGTTTATCGGCAAGCGCGTGTTAATTACTCGACATCCACAAAGTTCGTTAGCGATTAACGAGTTATTTTGTGAAATAGGTGAAAAGTACCTTAAGCGTAGTCCTGTTCATTTAGCACTAAGACTTTTCCATAGCAGCTGTGGTTACTACCTTAAAGAAATGTTTAGTTTTGAAGCTGAGCTAGAAAGAATTGAAGATGACTTTCAATTAAGTGGTAACGACCAAATGATGAAACAAATTACCTCTTATCGTTCACAACTGGTTAAAATAAGACGTACTTTTAATTATCACGTAAACATGGGTGAAACCTTAAAAGCTTATGTTGATGATGAAGACACTGATTTAATCACTGATAAAGAAACTCATACGGTGAATGACTTACGTGAACGTCTCGACCGCCTGCTCAGTTTGTCGCAAATGTATTATGATATTTGTGGTGATTTAATTAATGGTTATATGTCAGTAACATCACATCAACTGAATGCTACTATGCGAGTATTAACGGTTATTACAGCATTATTTGTGCCGTTAACTTTTCTCGCCGGTATCTACGGTATGAACTTTGAATATATACCTGAGCTAAAAGCTGATAATGGTTACTTCATCTTATTAGGTGTTATGGCTGTGGTTTCAGTCGTATTGCTAATCGTATTTAAGCGAAAACGCTGGTTATAGCAATGTTAACTCATAGAAATATGGGTTAAAACTAGATTGAATAGGAAGTTATGCCGAGTCAAAACGGTATAGCTTCCTAATATAAATTACATCAGAGCTTATTAAATTACACTGATGGTTTTAGCGGGGTGTGTTCGACTTTAAGCCATTTTTTACTCAGGCCAATCCATATTGGGCTAGTCAGTAATGATAACGAGATAACACATAAGGCTAATTGGTAACCATACTCATTAATAATACTTGCCTGATGACCAACAGCAGCTAGCACAAAACTAAACTCACCTATTTGCGATAACAACACTCCAGCATAAAGACTCTCTTTCCAACTGAATTTTGACAACTTTAAAATAATAGCATTGATGAAAATATTAGTAATTAATGCGGCCATCACTAAAATAGCGGTTTGTTGCCAATGACTTATTAAAAAGCTAATGTCTAGCAACATGCCTACTGAAACAAAAAACAAGGCAACAAATAACACCCTAAATGAATCTAAAGTCCGATGTACCCATAAGGTTTCTTTAGCTGCTCCCACAAGCATACCAGCAATAAATGCTCCTAAAGCGGTTGATAGCTCAAACCATGCTGTGAGCATAGCTAAGCCAAAACAAATACCTAATGCAGCAAAAAGTTGTAATTCATGATCACCCTTTAACCACTTTGATAACGGTAAATGCACTTGTTTGCGGGTAATTACAAAGGCGAATAATGCAACGGCTAATAGCGTGCCGACACCTTGTTTTACTAATTGAACATTATCGATGTTACCCGCACCAAGTAAGCCTATTATAATCAGCATCGGAATAATGGCTAAGTCTTGCGCGAGTAAAATGCCTAATGCACTTTGCCCTAAGCTGGATGAAAGCATGCCATTATCTTGCAGTAATTTGATAACAATAGCGGTACTACTCAGGCTGATAACAAAGCCAATTAATACAATGCGAGCTAAACTCCAGTCAAACCAAATACCTAATAACCAAACGCAACCAACACTGAGTATAATTTGCATCAAGGTACCGAAAATAATGAGTTTCCAGTTTTCGACTAATTTATGAATGTCGGTTTCCATGCCAACAAAAAACAACAGTAAAACCACGCCCGCTGTGCCTAAACGTGAAATACTGTCAATGTCGGTAACTAAACCAAAGCCCCAAGGACCGATAAAAATTCCTGCAATTAAATAAGCGACGACATGGGGTTGTCGAAAAAATTTCAAGATAAAGCCTAACAACAGTATAAAGAAAATAGCGCCCACCGCTTGAGGTAAAAATGGGTCCATGTGCATAGCTGTTAACCTTTTAAAATATTGTATAAAATTAAGTGTAATGACAAAACAATCTACTGTTTGCAAAGTTGTTAAAGTATTGAATAAAACAATGTGGAAAGTTTGTAATTTTAACGATAGTGTAAACTACTTTATTTTATAACAACTATGTTTTATTAAGATTTCAGCTAAATAGTAATTAAATAATGATCTCATGAAACAAAGTCGTCATAATTATATTCCGCTTTGTTGTTATCATCAGTTAATCAGCCATGGAAAAATATTGAAATATCTGAATTACCCATACATAAGCCGATTATTTTATACATATATTACATTACTTTTACTGGTAACTACGTCCAAAGTAATTGCAGCTGACCCCGGCATTAATTCAGGCACACATCTCAATATTATTGGTGTTGAAACAACCTTTAAAACTAATATTTATCGTAGTTTAAGCAGTAACGAAAATGTTATTCCTTTGTCTTTGCTTGGTTTCCCTCAATCTGACAATTATATTTTAAGTAAAGCGCGCAGTGCACTGCAAGCATTAGGCTATTATCAGCCCGCTTTAACGTTGTCAGAAGATCAAAAAGGGAAGGTATTGAGCATTGAACTAAATAAACCTGTTCGGTGGAATAACAGCAGTATTTCGCTCAACTGTGAAATCGAATCGAAAGAAATGTCACAGCTTGTCGCTAAACACCCGTTTACCAAGGGTAAAATAATTAACCATGGCGATTACAGTCAATTTAAATCAAGGGTACAACGTCAAGCACAAGAGTTAGGTTTATTAAATGCTACTTTTGCCAAAAGTGCTTTAAATGTTGATATAGCAGACCTACAAGCAAATGTTGATTGGATTTTTAATTGCGGCGCTCGATATACCATCCATAAGATTTCCATTGAAGGTACGGTTTTATCTCACGATTTAGTTAACAGTTATTCAACTATCCGTGAAGGTGATGCCTATAGCCAATTAGACATTGTTGCTAGTCAACAAGCACTGAACCGTTCTGGCTTCTTTAAATCGGTTGTGGTTGATCAGTCAGTCGACCATGCAACAAAAAGTGTCGATGTTAACCTTTCAATACTCGATACCGACAAGTATGAGCTTAAAACGTTATTAGGCTACGGTACTGATAGTGGAGGAAAACTTGGTGTTAGTTGGAGAAATAGAAGGGTAAACAACAGGGCACATCAATATGTTGCTTCTATCGACTTTAATGAAGTTAAATTAAATAAAGCTAATTTACATGCGACATTTCAGTATCAAATCCCGTTAGAAAAAGCCAGTAGCCAGTGGATAAACCTAGTCAGTTATGAGGTTAAAGATGAAGAAATTGGTCGCAGTAATATTTTAACCTTAGAGTCGGTATTAGCGAATAAAATTAATGCTCATTGGTCGAGTCAATGGTCTATTGTTATGGCACAAGAGCAACTAGAATCAGAGGCTGATGTAAACCAAAGTCTTAAATATATTGTTCCTTCATGGCAGACTAACTATTACAGTGTGACCGATCCCTTTTCGGCGGTTGAGGGCTGGCGTTGGCAAAGTATCATTCGATTTAGTACCAAGCAATTGAGCAATCCCGACATCGAATTTTTACAAACAGATCAGAAAGTAAAACGTATTTGGTCATTAAATGATGATTGGCGTTTACTGTTGCGCGCTCGTATCGGTTCAACATTAATGGATACCGAAGATTTTACGAGTTCAATGCCATCAACCTATCGATTTTTTGCCGGCGGTGACGTATCTGTACGTGGTTATAAACATCAAAGCTTATCGCCGACTGATAACGGTGTATCCATTGGTGGTAAACATATATTAACCTCGGGCATTGAGGTTGATTATTTATTTTATGAAAGCTTTCGTTGGGCGATATTTTCCGACCAAGGTAATGCTTTTAATGATTGGAAAGACTGGGAGTTGCAAAAGTCAGTTGGTACAGGCTTAAGGTGGGTTACACCGATTGGTGCTATTCGCCTAGATATCGCGAAGGCACTTGACGGAAATAAAGCATGGCGTTTTCATGTCACCATAGGGCCTGATCTATGAAACCGTTCAAAAAGAAAGCCATACTAACTTGGCTTAGCGTAGCTTTTACTGCGTTAGTGGCGATTATATTGTTATTACTAACCTGGTTTTATACCACGGAGTCAGGTTTACAATGGTTAGTCAATCGCGGTGCACAGTTTCAACCGCAAGCGCTAAGCATAGGTAAAGTCAGTGGTACATTAAGCTCGCGTGTACACCTATCAGAATTTAAGTGGCAACAACCTGAGACAAATATTCACGTTACCGATATTGTTGTTGATTGTCAGTGGCTGTATTTGCTCGATAGGTTGGTCGTTTGCGATAACATCACGATAAATGCTTTCAATTTATCGAGTGATGGTGATAAAAAAACAGATGAACCTCAAGCAATTTTACCTGCGTTAAAAGCCATTGAATTTCCACTTGAGATTAAGATCCAACAGGCAGCAATTAATACCATTAACTATCAAGTTATATCACCTGAAACAACAAATTTTGCCAACAACAAACTTACCGTAAATGCCCAGTACAATATAAAGCAGTTAAGTTTGAAAAAATTGGCGCTTGCGGGCAATAAAGCCAGTGTTAGTGAATTAACGTTAACATATGACGAGCATAACCTTGCAGTATCTGGCTATGTTGATATGCGAAAAAAATGGCAACATCAACTCGGTTTAAGTGTACAAGGACCAAAGCTGTCGGTTAATGCAAAAACAAAAGGACGAATGAGTGAATCATCAACCTTAACCTTGCAGTTGCAATCGCCCAACCAATTATTAGTCTCTGCTGATTGGTATTATGATCAAGGTTTGTTTATAAAAAATGGCCGTTTAACCGCTGAGAAACAACAAGTGCCATTGAACGATGACAACATAACTGTTGAAAAGTTGTCCGGTAAATTTGCTCTTAATTGGCCTGAACTTACCGCAAACTTACAAACTACCGCTACTTGGCAAGCATTTGAACCGATTAGTTTAGATGTTAATACAACGCTCGACAATGTACTTAATTGGCGCTCGCATTTAGCCGTTTCTCTCTTGTTAAAAAGCGAACTTAAAGAAGCACAAATAGCCGCTTCAATAAAACAAGCCTTTCCAGACACAGTTAACCATAAAAGTTCGACAATAAAGGCCGCGTGGCCGGTGTTGGCGAACCTTGAAATGAATGTTAACCAAGGTATTTTAAACCTTAAAAGTCATGAGATTATATTGGGTGAGTTGACAGCCAATGTGCAAGGCGAGGTAAACATTGATAACCCAACCACTGAAAACTTATCGTTTAATGGCAGCATTGAAGGTCGCTCATTAGATTTAATAAATTCGTTAGAAATTGCTAATATCAAAGCAAATTGGCAAGTTGAAAAACAACAATCTGTTTGGGCAGCTACCAGTGAAGGAAAAATTGAGCATTTAGCTTTACCCAACTTTGTTGGTAAAAACATTGATTGGTCACTGGATTTTGCTGAAAAATGGCTAGCCAATGTTAACGCAGGCTCATTTACTGTTAACGATAATGTTGTTGAACTAGCTTCATTAAATTTTTCAGGATTACCTGAAAAACATAATATGTTAGTAAAGGCTAAATTAGCAGAGAATACTGATGTCAACTTAACACTTGACGGTAAAATTCTACAAGAAAATGCTGAACCCTTGAGTCCTGAAAGTAATTTAGCTAACGCAATTTGGCAAATTAATAACCTTGAATTTAAAGCTTTAAATCAAAAAGAAAATGTTTTAATTACAAGCGAACAGTTGCTTTTGGGCTCAGATACGCAGCGGGTTAAAAACCTATGTCTTAGCGGTGTTGGAAAACTGTGTATTAATGCTGAAAATAAAACTCAGCAATGGTCAGCTAATTTAATATTTAATCAATGGGCAATGTCACCAGTTTTTAAACAAGTTCAAGCATGGCAATCAATACTACTCGCAAGTCCAACGCATGAATTACAAAGCATAGAGGGCACGGTTAATGGTAATTTATCGATAACAGGACATGCCAAAAAACTTGAAAAATTTAATGCCAATATAACAATCCCAAGCTTTAAATGGCAGTCAGCACAAATTCAATTGCAAGCAGAAGAATTTTCGGTCAATACCCAGCAGAAGCAAGACGATATTGCTTTAATTACTCAATGGGAAACTATAAATACCCAGATAATCTTACCACAATCGCAATCTGAAGTTGTGATGCCTAAGGGTGAGCTTGTGCTGTCGATTACGCCTGATTTTAAAGTCGATTTTAATTTAGAACAACCAGATATTAAGTTTAATATTCCCGATGAAAAAATCAAAGCTGATAACGCTTTTTCAAAGCATTTATTAACTATTACACAATTTAAACTTCAAGGTCAGTGGTTACAAAACAGTGTTAGTTCACGACTGAATATTCGTTTACCAGGCGAAGATGAAATAACCGCTCAATTAAGCAGTGATTGGCCTTTAGTTGACTCTGCAAAGATAAGTGGTGACTTATCACTCAGTTTAAAAGAATTTGACTGGCTCAAACAATGGCAGAAAGGGTTAGATAAAATTGACCTCAGTTTAGTACAAAATTTTACCTTAGCAGGCACATTACAAAAGCCCATTATTGATGGTGAAGGTATAGTCGATATTAACCATTTAGTTATTGATGAATATGGCTTAGATATTAGTAACAGCAAAATAAAATTAAGCAGTCAGCAAGATAGCATTGTATTGTTGGGCGAATTACAAAATCCACAAGGGGCATTAACTATTGCCGGCGATGCTAAGATATCTGCGCCGATAAAAGCAAATTTAACCGTCGAAGGTCAACAAGTTACGCTGGTAAATAATAATGAAAATAAATTAATTGTTTCACCTATGCTAAAAGCAAAGTTCGAGAATAATCATTTAACTGTTAACGGTAATTTGGTTGTAGATCAGGCTGATATCAAAGTAGCATCATTACCAAAATCTGCAATTAATGTTTCTGAAGATCAAGTCATTATTGATGAAAACGCGCAAACCGTTACAGATTCGCCATTTGATTATGATATCTCTCTGACGTTGTCGGCAGGAGATAATGTTAAAATTAGCGGCTTTGGTTTATCAAGTGAAATACAAGGTAACCTATCTTCAACTCTTATAACCGGACAAGCCCTAACGCTTAATGGCCGATTAGATTTAAAAGACGGTAAGTTTGAAGCATACAAGCAAACATTGACTATAGAGCAAGGGCAATTATTGTTTTTGGGTACCGCTGCTAATCCGAGTATACAATTTCGTGCTATTAGAATGGTCGATGATATAAAAGTGGGCATTATTGCCGATGGCACCATACAAAAACCGCGTTTAACTTTATTTTCGGAGCCGACTATGGCTGATGAAAATATTTTATCCTTACTAATAACGGGTCGAAACCTAGACTCTTTATCGCAACAAGAGGGTAATGCCTTAACCAGTGCGGCTATTAGTTTAGGCGTAGAAAGTGCTAACAAATTAGTACAAAAAATAGGAGACCAGCTAGGTCTTAAAGATGTTGCATTTACCAGTAAAAGTGGCAGTAACGGTAATAGCACACGTGTTGATATTGCGGCGAAGATTAACGACCGCTTAAATGTTGGCTACGGCACGAACATAGATTCTGAAAGTGGCTTACAAGCAGGGTGGAGCATAGAATATAAACTATCACCGAATATATCTTTTGAAGCGATAAGCGGTGAAGAAATAAGTGCTAATATTAACTATAAAAAACAGTTTTCGACGACTAAAGATAAAAATAACAAAAAAGATCAAGACTAAGTGGTCACAAAAACAAAAAGGTATTTATGTCAGCAGATTTAACAAATGCAAATAACGCAACATCAGAAGTTTTAGTTGCGGCGGTGAGCATTCCAAGACGTCACCCATTAATTAACTGGTTATTAGCTATACTCATTGCAACGCTTGGTGTTTATTTATCCATTATTCAATATGCGGGTTTAGAGTGGCTTTCTCGCAGTGGCTGTTTAATTGCCGTACTGGGTGTTTGGTCAGGACTGGGCGGCATAATACAAGAGCGCTTATTGATAGGGCGGCTTAATTTTCATCATAGGATCACACTGGCTCGCGCAAAAAGAAATCTGCGTAGACTAAAAGTTTCAAATGAAAATATGGAAAGCAAAATTCAAACTATTGAAGATGACTTTGAAGAAAAAACCGAAAAAATATTGCAAGCTGTAAGGTTACAGCTTGGTATTCTAGAAGTATCGTTACTTATTACCGGTACTTTATTATGGGGATTTGGCGATTTATTTTTTATTATCAAATAAATAGCTTAAAAAAATCTATGCCTAATATGTTAATGAATAACCAAAAAATTTGATTTTTTCATTCGGTCATTAGGCACAACGCTGATAATTAAGGTGTATTAATTAACACTAGATCACAACTTTGGTGGCTAAGTAGTGCTGAAATGGTTGAACCGTTAAGCCACTTATCAAATAAACTGTGCTCTCTACATCCTAAAACGATAAAGTCTACTTTGTTATTGTCAGCGTATGATAATAAAGCGTCTTCAGGTGTACCACGGGTGAACGATATTACACTTTTGGAACACTTAATTGTTTTAGCAAAGCGATAAATTTGTTCTTTATGTAGCGCTTCAATTTGTTTTTCGTATTCTATCGCCAAAGGTGGAATATGTATTACATGTAGTAGGTATGGCTCTGATTGTTCAGCAGGCGTGCACCATTTACGCATAAATTCAACGACTTTCATATCAGACTCATTATCCTCATCATCTTCATGAAAAGGGTCTATCGCCCCAACGGCTTTGCCATCTGAGTACCATTTCTCTTGATTGATAATAAACACGGTACTTTTATTCTGGCTGATATGTTGATTATCAGCAGAAGTCAGGCCAGTTTTAGATCGAACAATAACAATTGGGTCTAGTTTAGCTGCGTTACTATTCACTTGTTTTGACCAGTATTTATCTTTGCACTGATAAACACTAGACTTTGGAAAATGCTTTTTAATTTTTAGTTCAATTTGAGCAATTTTACTCTCATGGTTTGCTTGTAACTCACCCGAAATACCGGCCAGTTCATGAGTAAAATAACGTCGATCAAATAACCGTTGGTGATGATGTAAATACCATATAACATTTGCTGAAAGTTTATTTTGCAGCAAAGTTATTTTCGAAAGAGTGGCGTGAGTAACTTCCAAATCTGACAAAACAATGTGTAATGTTGTCATGAAACGTTCCTTTGGGGGAGTAAATGATTAATAGCGATAAAAGCCAGTTTGTAAGCGGCATTGGGTATATACACAAGTGCCTTAAGATAGCATAATCTATAAATATAGAAAGCTATTGTTATCCCATTTCAATTCAATAGTAAGTTTACTTTGCAGTAAATAAAGTTATTAATTTCTCTGCTTTTTCCAAGTAAGGAAATACATGGGTAATAGTAAAAGCTAGCATCAATAATCAATCATTTTTAGGCACTATAAATGCCATTAAGTTAACAAAAATTTAAAGTAGAGATAAGTGAAATGGCAGAAAATGCTTGGTGGGGTGAGTTTACGTTTAACCTTAAACAACAACGTTGCTGGCGACTCGGCGATAGGTCAATAATATTACAACGCTTCGAAAATGAATGGAATAGCTGGAATTTAGAATCTGATGTTGAAAATGACGAGGAAATGGTCGTTGGTGAGCCTGTTGAAGATTGTTGTATAGAGCAAGCAAAATTTGGCCGATACCTACAACAAAGTACGTCAGAGAGAATACAAGTATTGCCTTTGCTTGCCGATCGCTCCGTTGTGGCAAGACCAGACACTCCTTTAACTTTGCTTGCAGGAGAAAAAGCGCGCTTATATGTTAGTACGCCTATTTGGTTTTCAGCTAAATTACAGCCTAAAGGTGAGAAGCTATTAGATCTACCTTTTTGGCGGCCTTCGGACTCCTGGTTTGGACCATCGACACGTATCGGGCAAATTTGTTACGCAAAATATACTGCAGCTCGTATTCAATTAACTAATATCGAAAAAAGAGCGCATAGGGCAATTACTCCGATCACTGTAATTAATAACCATAGTGAATCTTTAACCATAGAGCGTATTAATGTGCCGGTGACATTATTGCATTTATATTCGGATGAAGCGTCTCAGCTTTGGACTACAGGTATATCGGTGCACCGTGGTAGTCATATCGATAATGTTGAATTACACCTTGATAAACACGCCCCCGTTGAAGCGATATCCTCAGTCTTAGTGAGTAACCCCAGAGTGGCTTCAGAACAAAGTATACTGATACGTAGTATTAGTAGTTTATTTGCTTAATTAAAGAGAATTATTGTGAAAGACATTATAGCGTTTATCGATCTTCTTAAAGCCTCACATTTATTTGCACTATGTCAGGCACTTTTATTGTTTATTATAGGCTTTATAATAGCTAAATTAATCAGCACTGCAGTGGTTAAACTCGCAAAACATAAACTGACAGCGCATGGACAGCTATTTTTAAAAAGGTTGGTTTTTTATGGGCTTTTAGCCTTAGTCACCATTTCAGCATTAGATAACGTAGGTATTGATCTCAGCATAATGTTGGGAGCAGCGGGAATTTTTACTGTTGCTTTAGGTTTTGCATCTCAAACGTCTGCCTCAAACCTCATTAGTGGTTTATTTTTGATGATCGAGCGACCATTTTCTATTACGGATGTTATTAAAGTTAACGACATCACCGGAGAGGTTATTTCGATAGACTTACTGTCGGTTAAGTTACGCACATTTGACAATCTGTTTGTTCGTATTCCGAATGAAAGCATGATCAAAAGTGCCGTTACTACGTTAACTAAATATCCTATTCGCCGTGCTGATTTAAAAATTGGTATCGCTTACAAAGAAGATATTGAGAAAGTGCGTAATCTATTGCTAGATCTAGCGTCGAAAAATTTAATTTGTTTAGAAGAGCCGGCTCCCGTTTTTATATTAACTGGCTTTGGTAGTTCGTCGATTGATATTCAGTTTTCTGTGTGGTCGAGACGGGAGAACTTTTTAGCGTTGAAAAATAGTATGTATACAGAGATTAAAAACGCCTTTGATCAACAGGGCATTGAAATACCATTTCCACATGTTAGCTTATACGCAGGAACAGCAACTGCGGCTTTCCCTGTATCAGCAACAGTTAATGATAACCTTAATGGTAAAGCTGAAGCTAGCGCTACTGAGCCCAGCCAAATTGAGCCAAATACTAAAAGCTAATATATTCACTAGTAACTAACTGAAATGACTTTTAAAGCGTGTGCTAGGCAGGAAGGGGAAAGATGTAAACGCTAGCTTTACAGTGTATTTGCTAGCGTTAATATGAATTACATTTTAAAAATGCTTTCTCTCAGCGGTGCAAGTCGTGCTAATAACTGATTTTGAATCGGGTAGCTAATATTAGCTTCGTCCATTGCGCTGATAAATAATTCTACAAAGTGATTAAACTGATTTGTATCGATATACATGCCTCGATGAATATCTTGCATAGTATCGCCATTATACTGACATGGTCCATCTGTGATATGGCATAAATACACCGATAATTTTTCTTTAAAATTGGTGACATTACTTTGAGCAAAGTGCGCGAAAACTACTTCATCTTGGCCAATAATGTTGACTAAATTATCAATGATTTTATCAATAGCGGGTTTTTGACCTATTTGTTGATAGAGACTAGGTTCATTATCAACAGCGGTATTATTAGGCGAAGCGCAAGAAATACAGCCAACTAAAAGCATTAACAGCGCTGATTTTGTTATTGTTGTCATTTCAATTTTCATTATAGATACCACATAGTAGATAAATACCAGCCAGTTTGTTTATCGATAGCAGCTATGCTGCCCAAATCAACATAGGCTAAAGTAACGCTGAAGTGTTTATTTGGAAACCATGCTACAAAAACATCCTTCCAGTGGTTTTCACCTAAGCCTAAGTTATCGGGTTTTTGCCTAAACTCAACCCCTACAGCTAAATGTCTATTCAGTAAAATCGCCGTTGATGCTTCCAATTGAATTTTATTTCTTTCATTAGCACCGCCAAAACCTAACAAGCCAATTTGGTTACTTTTAGTATGCCTTGCAGTAATATTCCATAACCAGTTATAACCATTAATAAACCCTAAATGCAACTTACTGGCCGCAATATATACATCAGTACCCGAATCTTTCTCTGCACCGAGTGCGAAGGCTACATCACTTGTTTTTAATCTTTTTGATTGAATACCTAAACTCACTTGTGGCATTGATGTGTAAACCAAATCACCAAATAAGTTAATTTTCGCACCAATAATCGTTTGTTTTAAATCAAGATTAAGTGGGTTTACTTCAAAGGTTTGCTTCGCATAAGACAACTCGACTTTGTCATAAAAATTTGCTTGAACACCACAGCTATCTAATGAGAAATCTTTTACGGTAACTCGGCTGCATGAAGCACTGGCTGAAACACTGTCCTCGGTTGCATAACCGGCTAATTGCGCCCAAGGAACAATACCACCACCACCCGAACCTTCAATTTGTGAAACACCTGGTGTGGCAAGTATTTTTCCTTCGGCTAAACAGTTAGCCGAAAAAACACTAAAAAAACACGCATAAAGTAATGGGGTAAATTTATTCATAATCATCTAACCATATTAGTAAGTCTGCTGATTTAATTGGGCGAGAAATAAAATAACCTTGAACGTGGTTACATTTCATCGATTTGAGCATATCTAATGATGCTTTATTTTCTACACCTTCTGCTACCACACTTAAACCCAACTGGTGGCTTAACTCTATGGTCGATTTTACAATATATTGGTCTTTTTCTGAAGTGTCGAGCTCAAGTATAAAGGCCTTATCTATTTTTAATTCATCAATAGGTAATTGTTTTAACTTACCTAAAGAAGATTGACCAATGCCGTAATCGTCGACTGAAATTTGTATACCGGTCTTTTTCAAATGCTTAAGTCTACTGACCACGAGATCTTCATTAGTCATAATATCGCGTTCTGTTATTTCTAATGTAATTAAGTTAGGGTCAATACTGTATTGGGATATTTTTTGAAAAACATAATCGATAAAGTCCGGGTGAGAAATATCTTGTGCCGAGATATTAATTGCTACTTTTAGTCTTATATTTTTAGCAAGCCACTCTTGTTGCTGCTTAAGTACGGTATCAATTACCCAGTGAGTCAGTTTTATAATAAGACCAGACTGTTCAGCTAAATGAATAAATAATTCCGGCGAAACAAATTGGCCATCAGTTTTTATCCAACGTATTAACGACTCTACTTTTTCTATTTGTCCATTTTCTAAATTTAACTTAGGCTGATAAACCATAAACAACTCACCGTTGTCACGTTTCATTGTTTCTCTAAGTTCTTCAAGCAAACTTAATCTTTCTAAATAAGCTTCGTCTTCACCTTCTTTATAGGCTCTTATTGTAGTGTTTTCTGCTCTTGCTGCTTCTAACGCTATGGTCGTTCTTCTAATAATTTCTTTTGCACTGTTGCTTTGCTCAGGGAAGGTACAAATACCTATACGGTAATTTAAATTCAACCAAAGATTATTCACTTGCAGCGGGGCACGTAACTGGTTTAAAAAATGTTCAACTAAATCTTCAGAACTTTCACCATGCGATAGCTTAATAACCAAACAAAATTCAGTGCCTGAAAATCGGCCTATCATCAAGGTTTTGTCCTGATAAATATTTTTAGCACGTTGAGCAATTGCTTTTAGTGCGCCATCGCCAATGCCGGAGCCTAAACTGTCATTTATACGCTTAAAGTGACGAACATTAATAGCCATAACCAATAATGATGAATAAGTCGTGTTGTCATGGTTTGAAATTGTATTTGATAGTAAATCAAGTAACGTAGATCGGTTAAAAACGTCGGTTAGTGAATCATGTTTGGCTTGATAATTAATTTCACTTTCACGTTTTTCAATGCGTTCGCCCATTTTAATAAAACTATCGTACACACGGGAAACTTCTAAACTGCCTACAGAAGTCATTTCTTTATGTTCGTAATTACCTTGAGCAAAATCACGTGTTAAGCGCGTTAATTGATAAAGTGGCTTGGTAAGCCTTATTGCAATAATACTAAAGGCAACGGTTGTAATAGCAATAATGAATAATGATATAAATAAAGTAATGACGACTAATTTATCTAGTTCTGTATAGCTTGGTGTTAAATCTACTGAAAGTTGCGCAGTGTATTCATTACCTTGAGCATTAGTAAATACAATGAGTTTATTTTCGTAAATTTTTCTTTCAAATAGCAACCAAGTGTTATCCGTTTCTTTAAAGTGTTTACTATGGGCTTTATCAGGATGTTGTAAAGACGATATTATAAGATTGTCTTGGGATAAAAAACTTACCTCAATCGCCATTAGTCTTTTTAATTCGTTAACAAAAGCTTGATCGATTTGGAATCCAATAATGGAATAAGCTATGGTTCTTGGTGCTTGCACAGGTAAAACAATGAGTTGATATAACTTATTGTCGAGCAACATTAACTGAGTTTTGCTTAAGTTTTGTTTTTCAGTGGTTAAGTTTTCAATGATAGAAGAGTCAACGTTAAGCTGACGATTACTAGAGGAAATAACTTTTCCGTTTAAGTCACTTAGTATCATTAAGCTCGCATTTATTCGAGAGCTATGGTTTTCTAGCACACTAGAAATAGTAGCTCTGTCACGTGTCGCAACTGCCTGTTTGAAACCAAAATCTGCCGTTAATACTTTCGATGCTGTAAGGAGTAAATCTTCTTTGGCTTTTAAATATTCTATGAGTACATTTTCAGCACTGATGATTCTTTGATCAATCTGCTGGCGGTGAGCTGTAACTGATTTCCAAATAGACACAGCTAAAAGGCTTGTCACGGTTAAAATAACCAGTGACACGCCCAGTAGGGTTATTTGCCAGCGTAAGGAAGCTTTACTCGCCATTCTGCTTGAATATAGTTTGGAATGTATTTCTTGGCTCAGGAGATTCAACAACTAAGTTAATCATAAACGAAGCCTGCTCGTTTGCTTTTTTAGTTAAGTTACCGTATTTGATGTTTTGTACACTGGTAAGTGAACTAGAATGCCACACATTGACACTTTCGTACTTAATGGCATCGTCTAATTTAACTATGCCTTGCTCGTCAGTCATCAATACATGTTTTGAACCAGCAATATAAATGTACCCAACCATGGAGTCATGAATATTACAGCCTAAAACGGCTACGCCTGCTTTATTAAATTGCAGCGGAGCTTCTGGCTTACCGGAATAAAGTTTTAACTCAAATGGGTTTACTGAAGAGAATGAATAGACATGATGCCTAATGTTGTCACTGTTTGGAAAATCAACCAAATCACCTTGTTGAATAACCAACACATCAGGCTTAAAAAGTTTATCAACTTGATCCATAATCAAAGTATTTGGCTCAGCAACTACAGTTGACATGGGAGTGGTATTCACAAACTCTAACACGGCATTTTTAACTGGCAAGCCTTGTTGATCTTGCACCAAAAATACGCTGTCTCTTATACACATCTCCGAGCCCA
>OMOM01000610.1_pt1 | contig 16028 bp, 12 predicted proteins | sample 1646501 | NCBI WGS metagenome assembly OMOM01 (sample SAMN05416802, study PRJEB24817) | seawater metagenome | isolation source: Sea water | place: Canada:Atlantic | collected 2013-07
GCGTCAGATGTGTATAAGAGACAGACTTGATATCATAAAGCTGTATTTACTATAAAACTTGCGTTTAGCACAATCAAAAAAGCCATGACAATGTCATGGCTTTTTTATGGATAGTCAAAGCTTCATTAACTATTGATTTAGTGCTTAGCAGCAACTTGATCAAATAATGCTTCTATCTCTGGTTGCTCTTTTGTCGTCATTTTACTCACCGTTACAATGGCAATACTTGCCACAATAAAGCCAGGTACAATTTCATACATAACCGAACTGAGAGACTGGCCATTAATGGTAATCGGCGCATAAATCCATATTAATACAGTAATAGCGCCTGTTAACATACCGGCTAACGCGCCATGACGATTCATTTTCTTCCAATATAGACTCATAATAACTAAAGGTCCAAATGCTGCACCGAATCCGGCCCAAGCATTACTTACCAAAGTTAATATTGAACTGTCTCGATCATAAGCAAGAAAAATAGCCACAAGTGCTACCGCTGCTACCGATACACGCCCGACTAAAACAAGTTGCTTTTCACTAGCATCTTTATTTAAAAACGCTTGGTAGAAGTCACCTGTTAACGAACTAGACGTCACTAACAACTGTGAAGAAATGGTACTCATAATTGCCGCTAATATCGCCGCTAGTAAGAAACCAGCAATAAGTGGATGAAAAAGTACTTGTCCCAATAAAATAAATATTGTTTCAGCATCGTTTACGGCTAAACCTGTTTTCGCCACATAAGCTACGCCAGCAAAACCTGTTGCCATAGCGCCAAATAACGCAACTATCATCCAACTCATGCCTATTCTTCTCGCCGTTGGTAAATCATCTACCGAGCGAATAGCCATAAAACGCACAATAATATGCGGTTGACCAAAATAGCCAAGCCCCCAAGCCATAGCAGATATAATAGCAATAAGACTGACGCCACTAAAAAAATCTAAAAACTCAGGATTTAATTGCTCAATGGTGGTCAGCATTGCATCTGTACCTCCAACATCTGATATTGCTACAACAGGCACCAGCACCAAAGCAACAAACATAATACAGCCTTGAACAAAGTCAGTCATACTTACCGCTAAGAAACCACCAAACAGCGTGTAAAGCACAACAACGCCTGCGGTTACATAGAGACCAACTTCATAACTTAACCCGAATGAACTTTCAAACAGCTTCCCGCCAGCAACAATACCTGAAGAGGTATAAAGCGTAAAAAACAAAATAATAACGATTGAGGAAGTAATACGAAGTGCGCGAGAACTATCAGCAAAGCGATTTTCAAAAAAGTCTGGCAAGGTAATAGAGTCATTTGCCATTTCGGTATAGGTTCTTAATCTTGGTGCAACAATGAGATAATTTAAATACGCACCAAGGATTAAACCGAATGAAATCCAAACACTACTCAAACCTACTGTATACATAAGTCCAGGAACGCCCATCAACATCCAACCACTCATGTCTGAAGCCCCAGCAGATAAGGCTGTTACCCCAGGGCCTAAACTACGGCCTCCCAACATAAAACCAGAAACGTCACTGGTTGACTTTTTAAACGCATATAAACCTATTCCTAACATTACAGCAAAATATAGTGCCAATGAAATCATTGTTCCTATAGCCATTTAACCTCCAAAAAAAATTCTACCCATCGAACTGTGTTATTTTTAACTTAACAAGTACTGACCCGATTGGCATTAAAACTGTTCAAAAAATAACATTTTGTTAATCAATTGAACGTGAACAACAATAATATGCTTACTTAATAGCTGTTTCCATGTTTTTTCGTGAGTATTCACAAATATATGTGTTATAAATAAGAAAGCTAATGTGCAAATCTATTTTGCCGAACAATAATACTAAGTTAAAATAAAAAAATTATCTGTTATAACATCGGATTAATTAGGAATTTGTATGTACTTTTATGCAGCTAGGCAACCCATCCTAGATATAGATAAAAACCTATTTGCCTATGAGCTTTTATTTCGCGACAGTATAATTAATGTCTTCCCTGACATTGATGGTGACGAAGCAACGACAAAAATGATCGAAGCCAGTAATTTTAACCTTGGCATCAGTGAATTTACAGGGAATAAGCCTGCTTTTATCAATTTTACTTTAGAAACCCTAATTAAAGGCTACCCTGAAACCTTAACTACTGAAGAGTTAGTAGTAGAAATACTAGAAACGGTAAAGCCGGGTAAAAAATTATTATCAATATGTAAAGACTTGCATGAAAAAGGCTATACCATCGCACTCGATGATTATATTCATCAGCCTGTTTGGCAACACTTTTATCCCTTTATACATATAATTAAAATCGATTGGCAAGACACTACATTAGAAATTATAAAAGAAGTAAAAGCCGCTATTTTAGATTTTCCACATATAAAGCTTTTAGCAGAAAAAGTTGAAACTTATGAGCAATATAACCAAGCATTAGAGCTAGGTTTTGTGCTATTTCAAGGTTTTTTCTTCGCCAAGCCTGAAATGGTAAAAACTAAAAATTTATCACCATCGCAAATTGCCATGGCAGAGCTACTTTATGAAACATCAAAAACAGAAGTAGATTTAGCCAGTATTACCGCAGTTTTCGAACATGACGTGACGTTATCGTATAAATTATTACGTTACGCAAATTCTGCGATTTTCAAACGTAGAACTGAAATCTCAACAATAAAGCAAGCACTAGTGACATTAGGCTCTGCTGAATTAAAACGTTTTCTTGGTTTAATGTTTGCGGCAAATATTAATCCCGAAAAACCTTCTGAACTTATCAATGCAGCAATGGCTCGTGCAAAGTTTTGTGATTTAACGGCTAAAGACGTTAAGTCACCTATAGACCAAGCTATTGCCTTTTTAACTGGCTTACTGTCATTAATTGATGCCATTGTAGATGAAGATTTAGAAAGCATTCTAACTAAGCTACCACTTGCTCAAGAAATAAAAGACACCTTGTTAACGCGCGAAGGTGATATGGCCGCTTTAATTATGTTAGCAGAGTTTATTGAGCGCGCTGAGTGGTCAAAAACATCCGTAATAATGAAAAGACTTGGTTTAGAGAAAGCTAGCGTACTTAAACATTATAATGAAGCCATTGCTTGGGCTGATGAACAAACCATGGCCAACTATTAATTAGTTAAAACCCATTCTTAAAGTACCAAACTAAAAAAACCTAATATGAGAATATTAGGTTTTTTGTTTTTATCGCATTTTTATCGATTGAACTACAGTCCATCAATGCTATTAATCATCTAAACCATCAAATTGACAAAATAGATGCAGGCCGACGCCAAGCGTTAACTATTCAAAACCATTAGGATTTTGTGACTGCCAGCGCCAAGTATCAGTGATCATAGTTGCTAAATCACGCTTTGCATGCCAATTCAGTAAGGTGTTAGCAACATTAGCATCAGCGTAAACCGTGGCAATATCTCCAGCGCGTCGTGGCGCAATATTATAAGGAATATCTTGTCCTGATATCTCTTTAAAGGTGTTAACTATTTCTAAAACCGACGTACCATTACCTGTACCTAAATTAATCGGTACACAGCCTTTAATTTCGCTTAACTTCTCAAGCGCTTTAACATGGCCTTGGGCTAAATCAACAACATGAATATAGTCTCTAACGCCCGTACCATCAGTTGTTGGATAATCATCACCAAAAATTTGCAACTGAGCTAATCGGCCAACGGCGACTTGTGATACATAAGGTAATAAATTATTTGGAATACCATTAGGGTTTTCACCAATCAAGCCAGAATCATGCGCGCCAATCGGATTAAAATAGCGTAAACAAGCAATAGACCATTGTTCATCACTTCGCGCTAAATCAAACAGAATATTCTCTATCATGAGTTTGGTTTGGCCGTAAGGATTAGTCGCTGACGTTGGCATAGTTTCATCAAGTGGCGAAGGGTTATTTTCACCATAAACCGTTGCTGATGAACTAAACACCAAGTTTTTCACGTTTTGCTCAGCCATAACTTGTAAAAGCGTTACCGAACCAGAAACATTATTATGATAATAACTTAGTGGTATTTCACCCGACTCACCAACAGCCTTTAAACCAGCAAAGTGAACAACCGCTTCAATATTATGTTGCTGAAAAACGTTTGTTAATGCTTGGTGATCACATATATCTGCCTGAATAAATGTCACCGACTTACCTGTTATTTGTTTAATACGGTCAAGTACTAACGTAGAAGAATTCGATAAGTTATCAACAATAACAATATCTTTATCTAGCGCGAGCAATTCAACAACCGTGTGGCTACCAATAAAACCCGTACCACCTGTGATCAACAAACTCATGTTTAATTCCTTATAAGGTTTATTCAGCCAATTTTTTAAAAAGCATTATCTTTTATTGGTAATATTTTGACACTAACGCAATGAAGTTACCAAGTTTTTCTTTCGGTAATTCGTTGATCCCTGCGGCAGCTGCCCTACCACCACCTGTGTCAAACTGAGCGCATAACTCACCAGCACCTATTTTATTATTTATAGGTGCACGCAAGCTCACAGTATAAGTATTATCAATATTTAACGTGAAAACTGCATGGGCTTTATTTGGGTTGAGATTAGCCAACTCATTGCCATAAACTCCACTTACACGGCGCGACCAAGCAGCATCTTCAAGTTCAATAACCTGCAATGCAGAATCGTCATGTAAAACCTTTGCTTGTTTAGCTTGGGTCATATCACTTAAGTAAGCTTGTTCAAGTAAGGTAAATATTGAATCAGCTTCATTGACTAAGGTGAATGGGTCGGGGTAATTAAGTAGCGTGTTAAATAAAGTATCAGGCGCAATGTGTAAGTCTTCAACGCTTCGACCGTAGCCATTGTAGTTAATATAAATGCCTAACGCTTTTAATTGTGCTTGTTCTTGAGCTGATAAACCCGCTTGTTGTGATAGTTGCTCAGCGGCTTGTAACATATTATCACCAAATGCCGCGACAATAGCCCAAAGCGCATATTGGCCCGCTAAATGTTGATTGACCAACAAACTGGTGCAAGTGTTAGCATCAGTATCAATAAGTTCGGTTAAATACTCAGAGTTTGGCACTAAGCCTGTACGATGATGATCAACATAAAATACTTCAACTTTTTTCGCCAGCAACCCTGCTAATGCCGCAATATTTTTTTCCATCGATATATCTAACACGGTAACCGACGTTGCAAGATTCACCGGTACTTGCTGTAATAATTGAATATCGCGTTTAACGCCTGTGATCAGTTTTGAAACCTTAGGCTCAGCTAAACGTAATTGTAGTAGCGCGATAATGCCATCTGCATCACCATTAAAAACATCATAATGCACGCAAAATCTCCTTTAAATAAAACCATGCTCAATTAAGTAATCAACGACTTGCTGAGCACATTGTTCAATACTTTTGTCACTAGTATCAATATGAATCGTAGGGTTTTCAGGTGCTTCATAAGTTGAATCTATACCGGTAAAGTCTTTAATCTCTCCAGCGCGAGCTTTCTTATATAGCCCTTTAGGATCTCGTTGCTCACAAATGGCAATCGGAGTATCAATAAATACTTCAATAAACTCGCCAGCACCAAGTTTCTTCGCCGCTATTTCACGATCGGCGGCAAAAGGCGAAATAAAGGCGGTTGAAACAATTAACCCTGCATCAACAAACAATTGCGCTACTTCACTAATACGGCGAATATTTTCAATTCTGTCTTCATCGCTAAAGCCTAAATCACCATTTAAGCCATGGCGAACATTATCACCATCAAGTAAGTAACTATGACATTTACGTTGAAACAATAAAGCGTCTACGGCATTAGCGATGGTAGATTTACCTGAGCCACTCAGGCCGGTGTACCATAATAAACAAGCTTTTTGCTTTTTCAATTCAGCTCGTTGCGTTTTACTCACTTGTTGAGTGTGCCAAACAGTATTTTCAGTTTTCATATTATTCCATCTTAAAAAGGAAATATTTGTGGTAACAACATTAACACCACAAAACTATAAGTAAGTGTTATCGGCCAACCAAATTTAATAAAATCAGCGACTTTATAATTACCGGCATTAAACACCATAATATTAGTTTGATATCCGTAAGGGCTGATAAAACTTCCACTCGCACCAAATGCAACCGCCATCACTAAAGGTAAAGGGTTAACGCCTAAGCCAATGGCAATATTATAAGCAACTGGGAATACCAAAGCAGCAGCTGCGCTATTAGTAATAACCTCAGTCAATAACAAGGTAATGAAGAAAATCACAACTAAAGCAATTAACGCACTTTTTCCTGCTAATAACTGTTCGATCTCATTTGCAAAAATAGCTGCGACACCGCTATGTTCAAAAGCTTGTGCCAATGTTAAGGCGCCTAGCACAATTAACCAAATTTCAATCGGGAAGCGACGTTTAATTTCATTCACGGTTAAACACCCTGATAAAATAAGCAACGCTAGATAAAACATTAAACTCGCCAGTAAACTTATGCTGGTAACCATGGTCAATGCAATGGCAATTATAAAGCCAAAAATAGCTAACGAGTCACGCCAACCTGACAGCATATTGTCAGGTTTATGACCTGATAGAATATAAAAGTTTTTTGTTAAGTTTGTTCGAGCACAAAAATCAGAACCAACCGCCAACACTAAAAAGTCGCCCGCTTGTACCGTAATATCACCAAGTTTACCTGAAAGCGATGTACCTTCTCGACGAATAGCAACCACAGCCGCATCAAATCTCGCTCGAAAACCTGCAGATTTTAAGGTTTCACCAACAATCGCAGAATCAGGTTTAATTAATACTTCGGTTAAGTTCTCACGCAGTAAACCATCAAGCTGAGCAAATAAAGTAAGCCCATCAAATTGCTGTAGCACTAATACTTTACTAACGTCACCACTAAAAATGAGTCTGTCTTCAGGTTGAATAACCTCATCAGGCGTTACTGGTGAAATAAGTCTACCTTCACGCACTAACTCAACTAAGAACAATGTATCTAAATTTCTTAAACCGTTGGCTTCTATGCTCTTACCAACAAGTTTAGAGTTTGGTTTTACCTGTGCTTCAACAAGATATTCTTTTACCTCTAACTGGTCACTTGGCATATCAGCTAAGGTATTTTGACGTAGCAATATAACCAATAAGCAAGCAACAAGTGCAGCACCACCAACAAGTGTAAAATCAAAAAAACCTAAACTTTCTTGACCTTGCTCAAGCCATAAAGAGTTAACAATTAAGTTAGTCGACGTACCAATTAAGGTTAAGGTGCCACCGAGAATAGCAGCGAATGATAAGGGTAATAATAATTTACCGGGGTTAACGACGGTATTTTTTTTAACTACCGAAATTAAGGTAGCAACAACAGCGGTATTACTAATTAATGCTGAGCTTAAAGCGGTAAAACTGAGGGTTCTAAAACTGGCTGTAGTCGTCTTGCCATTGAGCATTAATGCCGAAATACGTCTTATAATACTGGTGCGTTCATAAGCAAAAGAACATAACACTAATAATAATAAAGTAACTAAACCAGGATTAACGGCATTACTAAGAATATCATCGGTGCTGACAAATGATGCCGCTAAACACAATAATGTCGTACTACCAAAAACACGTTCAGGTTTATTAGGAAAAAAAACCAGCCCGATAAGTGTTAATGCAAATATTGCAACAAGTAGCCACTGCGTTAACAACATAATGTAAACCTAACCCTGACTAAATAAATTTGTGTACATAAACAACTATTTTAAAATAGCTGTTAGTAAAACAAAAGACTCAAAACTAGACTATTTGTTTTACTAACAGCTTATAACTAGGTACTTATCGCTAAGAATAACTATAAGTACCTATTACTATTTCAATAAATCGCGCGCGCCCCAATGTGGGAAGTGCTTGCGAACTAAAGTATTCAACTCTTGCTCAAATGCTGAGTACTGATGCTCTTCTTGAGCTTCAAGCGCTCCGTTTATCATGCCCGCACCAACTGTAACATTACTCAATCGGTCGATGATAATAAAAGCACCCGTTGCCTTGTTATCGCCATAAGCATCAAAATGTAATGCTTCGGAAACTTCCATATGCACAACACCAATTTCATTCAATGCTAATTGGTCAACATCAAACTTCTCTAGCGTATTCACATCGATACGGTGATCAATTTTTATAGCATGACCAGTCGTTAGCTTACTACCGTGTTTAATATAATATTCACGGCCTGGCTCTAATTCGTCTTCATGCATCCAAACAATAGTGGCACTTAGCTCTTTAGCTGATGCAGGGAGACAACCTTTCTTAACTATCATTTCACCACGGCTGATATCTATTTCATTTTCAAGCGTTAAAGTAACAGCCATTCCATGATCAGCACGATCAATTTCACCTTCAAAAGTCACAATTGATTTTATCTTGCTTTCTTTACCTGATGGTAGTGCAACTATTTCATCACCAACGCGAATATGGCCAGAGCCAACGGTGCCGGCAAAACCTCTAAAATCTAAGTTTGGTCGGTTAACATATTGCACTTGCAAGCGAAATTGTGTGAAGTTCTTTTTGTCATCAACTTTAATCGTATTTAATAACTTCATTAAAGTGGCACCAGGGTACCAAGACATTTTGCTACTTTCTTCAACCACATTGTCGCCATTTAAGGCTGAAATTGGCACAAAGCGAACATCTTCAAAAGCTAAGTCGTCAGCAAACTTACGATAATCTTTTTTGATTTCTTGATAACGGTCTTGGCTATAATCAACCAAGTCCATTTTGTTAACAGCAACTAAAACGTGTTTAATGCCTAACAATGAACAAATAAATGAATGACGACGAGTTTGTACTTGCACACCGTGGCGAGCATCAATCAAAATAATAGCGAGATCACAAGTTGAAGCGCCTGTTGCCATATTTCGCGTATATTGCTCATGGCCAGGAGTATCAGCAATAATAAACTTACGTTTATCGGTCGCAAAATAACGATAAGCTACATCTATAGTAATGCCCTGCTCTCGCTCTGACTGTAAACCGTCAACTAACAAGGCTAAGTCAATGGCTTCACCAGTAGTGCCCGACTTTTTACTGTCGTTTTTAATTGCCGCTAATTGATCTTCAAAGATCATTTTAGAATCGTGAAGTAAACGACCAATTAAGGTACTTTTACCATCATCAACGCTACCACAAGTAAAAAAGCGCACCATTTCTTTATTTTCATGCTGCTTTAAATAAGCTTCAATATCTGTTTCAAGTAAGTCTTCTGTCTGACTCATGTTTTTTCCTTGGAAATCTTTACTCGACAAATTGTCGATTTAGTTAAAATGCTAATACCGTTAAATAAACTGGAATAAGGCCAATAATGTAGGTTAAAAGTAACCTTCCATTTTTTTCTTCTCCATTGAGCCTGATGAGTCGTGATCAATAACACGACCTTGTCGCTCAGAGGTTTTTGTTAATAGCATTTCTTGAATAATTTCAGGTAACGTAGCTGCGGTTGACTCAACTGCACCAGTTAATGGGTAGCAACCTAAGGTTCTAAAGCGCACACTTTTCATTTGTACTACTTCATCTTTACCAATAGGCATACGCTCGTCATCAACCATAATTAAGCTGCCGTCACGCTCAACTACTGGACGTTTTTCAGCTAAATAAAGTGGCACAATTTTAATACCTTCTAGATAGATATATTGCCAAATATCAAGTTCGGTCCAGTTCGACAACGGAAATACGCGAATACTTTCGCCTTTATTAACTTTACCGTTGTATATATTCCAAAGCTCAGGACGTTGGCTTTTAGGATCCCAACGATGGTTTTTATCACGAAATGAATACACTCGCTCTTTAGCACGAGATTTTTCTTCATCACGACGTGCGCCACCAAATGCAGCGTCAAAACCATATTGGTCAAGCGCTTGTTTTAATCCTTGGGTTTTCATTATGTCAGTATGCTTAGCACTACCGTGTTCAAAAGGACTAATATTCATGGCAATGCCTTCTGGATTTTTATGTACCAGTAAGTCAAAACCATACTCTTTAGCCATTTTGTCACGAAATTCAATCATTTCTTTGAATTTCCAGTTGGTATCAACATGTAATAGCGGAAAAGGTATTTTTCCAGGTGCAAAGGCTTTTCGGGCAAGGTGAAGTAGAACGGCGGAATCCTTCCCAACCGAGTAAAGCATCACAGGATTATCAAACTCTGCGGCAACTTCTCGAATAATGTGAATAGATTCGGCTTCTAGCTTTTGTAAATGGGTTAAATGCATTGCTGTTCACTAATGGTGGCATAATATTATTGAGTAATATAATGCCACAGCCTTACGGCCTTATCCATATAAGTAAAAGCTTGTTTATATCAAAAAGGTATAACCAACAAAATCATATACTGTAAAGTTTAAAATTAAACTTTATCTAAGTTATCTTTATAGCGACGGATCAGCGCCAGCGTTGATGAAGAAAGCTTTTCACTTTCAATGTCAGCCATTGGCTTTGCCATAACGCTTAGTACTTCATTCCCTAACTGTTTTCCTAATTCAACACCCCATTGGTCGTATGAATTAACCTGCCATAAAACGCCTTGAACAAAAATTTTATGCTCATAAAGCGCCAATAAAGCGCCAAGTGAATGAGGGTCTAACCTTTCCATCAAAATAGTATTACTGGGGGTATTACCTTTCATGGTTTTATGCGCAGCTAATCTATTTGCTTCAGCCTCACTTGCGCCAGATTTTAGTAACTCAGCTTTTGCCTGTGTTAGCGTTTTACCTTGCATAAGCGCTTCACTTTGAGCAAAGCAATTCGCTACTAAAGCATCATGATTCGCTAAATGTTCGCTCGTAGGCGCCATAGAAAGAATAAAATCAGTAGGAATTATATCGGCACTTTGATGCATTAATTGCATAAAAGCATGCTGACCGTTTGTACCTTCTTGACCAAAAACCACTGGCGCGGTTAAATAATTAAGCGTTTTACCTTCAATAGAAACCGATTTACCATTACTTTCCATATCAGTTTGTTGCAAATAGCCTGGCAAAGCTCTCAGTGCATGGTTGTAAGGCAAAATTGCTAAGCTTGGGTAGCCTAAGCCATTTCGATTCCAAATACCTAACAAAGCCATGATCACAGGCATATTTTGCTCAAACGCTGCATGTTTAAAATGCTCGTCCATCGCATGGGCACCCGCCTTTAAAGCGTTAAAATGCGCATTACCAATAATCAAAGCGAGTGGCAAACCAACCGCTGACCATAAAGAGAATCGACCACCGACCCAATCCCACATAGGCAAAATATTTTCCGCATCGATGCCAAATGCTGTTGCTGCCGCAATATTTGTACTTACTGCATACCAGTGCTGAGCAATAATATCTGCAGGTGAATAATGGGTATCAGCTAAAGCGTTAAGCATCCAAGCTTTAACAATGGTGGCATTAAGCAATGTTTCTTGAGTAGAGAAAGTTTTAGAAATAACTACCACGAGAGTGGTTGAGGCGTTCAGTTTTGCAAATTTTTCTTGTGCAGCATCACCATCAACATTAGCAAGCACATGTGCTTTTAAACCTTTTTGGTGATATGGAACCAGTGCCGACAAGGCCACTTTAACGCCATAATATGAGCCACCAATACCTATAGCAAGAATATCAGTAAACTTTTCACCGGTGACCGAATTAACCCTGCCTGACTGCACGTCATCAACAATCGCCGCCATTTTAGCTTCGGTATCAATAACCGCTTGCGCTTGCGCACCTAAAACATCAACTTTCATCGCATCAGGCGCACGCAATACGGTATGCAATACCGCACGTTGTTCGGTAGAGTTTAATTCATCACCAGCAAACTGTGCTGATATTTTATCGGCAAGCCCAACTTGTTCAGCTAAGTTAAATAATGGCGTAAACTCGCAATCAACAATATTTTGTTTGGCATAATCTAAGAATAAACCCGCCGCAGAAACAGAGTAGTTATTACTCCGTTCAGGGTCGGTAAATAGTGAAAAAATATTTCGAGTTATTGCCTGTTCAGTGAACTGCGATAAATTAGTTACGTCCATATACCTATGCTTCCAAAAAATGACCTAAAATTAACGTTGTTGCTAGCTGTCATCTATCATTTTCTTGTAACTGAAAGTTTATAAATTATCGATGACAGCTTTATCTTGTCTGAAAGTTTATTGTTTTATTAACTGCTTCAAATATTCAGTAAACTCTTCCGCCAATTCAGGATGGCGCATGCCATATTCTACATTGGCTTTCATATAACCTAGCTTAGAACCACAATCGTGTGATCTGCCTGTCATGTGAAATGCTTCAACAGTTTCTTTTTCCATTAGCATCGCAATGGCATCAGTTAGTTGAATTTCGTCACCGGCACCAGGTGGAGTAAGTTTTAACAAGTCCCAAATCTTTTCAGACAACACATAACGACCCACAACCGCTAAATTAGACGGAGCCTCTTCAACTGGAGGTTTTTCAACAATCGCAGTCATAGGTTGTGACTCACCCGGCGATAGCTCAACACCGCCGCAATCAACCACACCGTAACTACTCACTTGTTCCATAGGAACAGGCTCAACCATAATTTGGCTGTAACCACCGACTTCGTTGTAACGGGTTAACATGGCTGCCAAATTTTCAGTTTTTAAATTTGCCGTAGCATCATCTAAAATCACATCAGGTAACACTACAACAAAAGGTTCATTACCAATAATAGGGCGAGCTTTTAATACCGCATGACCTAAACCTTTTGCTTCGCCTTGGCGAACATGCAATATGGTAACGTCTTTCGGGCAAATCGCTTGAATTTCATCAAGTAACTGTCGCTTAACACGCTTTTCTAAAGTTGTTTCAAGCTCAAAAGATTTATCAAAATGATTTTCAATGGCGTTTTTAGAAGAATGTGTAACTAAAACAATTTCTTTAATACCTGCAGAAATACATTCATTAACAATATATTGGATAAGGGGTTTATCAACAATCGGAAGCATTTCTTTTGGAATAGCTTTAGTTGCTGGTAACATCCGAGTTCCTAAACCAGCAACAGGTATTACCGCTTTTGTGATTTTATTTGGCATTTTTGTCCTTAATTTTTTACAGATAAGTCACTTTAAAGCGAGTTATCCTCGTTGTCACGTTGAAATAATAGTTTTTCGGTAAATAATAAAAATGATACCAAAGGGTATCATTTTTTAACTAGGCTATAAATTTGACAGCTATTTCTTATAAAATTGTTTATACCACTTTACAAATTCAGCAACCCCTTTTTCGACGCTAACTTGTGATTTGTAACCTGTAGCGTCAAATAAATCATTTACTTCAGCAAATGTTTGGTAAACATCGCCTGGCTGCATTTCGCGGAAATTTTTCTCTGCTTCAATACCAAGTTCATCTTCTATGGCTTTAACAAAGCCCATCAAATTAATAGGCGAACCATGGCCGATATTATATATAGCATATGGCGCTGAACTAGAGGCTGGCGAACCACTTTCAACTTTCCAATCACCGTCTCGCTCAGGTATTACATCAGCAATACGCACAACACCTTCAACAATATCGTCTACGTGGGTAAAGTCACGCCACATATCACCATTGTTGTTAATATCAATAGTCTCGCCATCTAAAATCTTTTTAGTAAAAATATATGGCGCCATATCTGGTCGGCCCCAAGAACCGTAAACGGTAAAAAATCGTAAACCTGTTGTCGGTATATCATAAAGGTGAGAATAGCTATGAGCCATCAATTCATTAGATTTTTTAGTAGCAGCATAAAGTGAAACTGGGTGATCGACCGAATCACAGGTAGAAAAAGGTGTTTTATTATTTAAGCCATATACAGAACTAGAAGAAGCATATATCAGGTGATTAACATTATTATTTCTACAACCTTCTAGAATAGTTAAATGGCCAATTAAATTAGAATCAGCATAAGCCATCGGGTTATCAATTGAATACCTAACGCCTGCTTGCGCTGCTAAATGTATAACCCTATCAAATTTTTCTTCAGTAAATAGCGAGGCCATACCATTTCGATTGGTAAGATCTAATTTTATAAATCGAAAAAAACCTTCGGCATTCGAAGTATTGTTAGATGTAAACTTATCTAACTCAGCTAAACGCGCAAGTTTAAGGTTAACGTCATAATAATCATTGAGGTTATCAATACCAACAACGTCATGACCTTGGCTGCATAATTTTTTTGCTACGTGAAAACCAATAAATCCGGCAGCGCCGGTAACTAAATACTTCATGTAAAACCTATATATTATATCTGCTTATTTTATAAAAATAAGCAGATCACTTTAATTCAAGTAATTACTACTAATTAGTCACTGCCAAATAAATCACGCGTGTACACTTTATCTTTAACATCAGCTAATTCAACATCCATTCGATTAGACACAATCACGTCTGATATTTTTTTAAAAGCATCTAGGTCATTATAAACAGCAGAATTAAAAAACTCTTTTTCTTCTAATACCGGTTCATAAATAACTACTTCAATACCTTTGGCTTTTATACGCTTCATAATACCTTGAATTGAAGACGCTCTAAAATTATCAGAGCCTGTTTTCATGATCAGTCGATACACACCAACAACTTTAGGATTTCTACTGATTATAGAATCGGCAATAAAGTCTTTACGTGTGGTGTTCGCATCAACAATAGCGCGAATAATATTATTTGGCACGTTATTATAGTTAGCTAATAATTGCTTTGTATCTTTAGGTAAACAGTAACCACCGTAACCAAAAGATGGATTGTTATAATGTGAACCAATACGAGGATCTAAACCAACCCCTTCAATAATATGTTTTGAATCTAAACCATGTGCTTCGGCGTAACTATCAAGCTCATTAAAATAAGCCACACGCATGGCTAAATAAGTATTTGAAAATAGCTTAACGGCTTCAGCCTCTGTTGAGTCAGTAAACAGTATATCAATATTTTCTTTTATTGCGCCTTGGGCAAGTAAACCAGCAAAAACTTTTGCGCGCTCACTTTGTTCGCCAACAATAATTCGAGATGGATATAGATTGTCATGCAGTGCTTTACCTTCACGTAAAAACTCAGGCGAAAACATGATATTTTCACAGCCTAGCTCTTGCTTCAGGCTTTCAGTGTAACCTACAGGAACTGTAGATTTAATAATCATTACAGCATTAGGGTTTACAGCCAAAACATCTTTTATAACCGCTTCAACAGACGAGGTATTAAAGTAATTGGTTTCTACGTCATAATCAGTTGGTGTGGCAATAATCACAAAATCAGCATCTGAATAAGCCAAATTTTTATCAAGAGTCGCTTTAAAATCGATAACTTTATTAGCTAAAAAGTCTTCAATCTCGACATCAACAATTGGTGATTTTTTTTGATTTAATAAATCGACTTTTTCTTTAATTATATCAACCGCAATTACTTCATTGTGCTGCGCTAACAACATTGCATTTGATAAACCCACGTAGCCAGTACCTGCTATTGCTATTTTCATTTTCTTCCTTTTTTTTGTTCTTTATATAGTCCATTAACAAATATACGATGAATGCGAGTATCTAATTAAAACTCTATTAATAGTTCTAGGTTCTGCAAAGAACCTATACGCCCAGCGTAAATTAAGTTTGTTAATGTATTTAGGGTAGAAGTCTATCTTTTTTGTTATTTGTGAAATAAAAACACCACAAGTGAAACTATCCTCATTTATGTATGAAGTTAGCTGTGATGCTATAATTTTCGGCTTTTAAATTACAGTAGCATCATCTAAAACAACACCAGGTACCACTACTACAAACGGTTCATGGCCAATTATAGGCCGCGCCTTTAATACCGCATGGCCCAAATCTTTTGCGACACCTTGGCATACATGCAAAATGGTGACGTATTCAGGACAAATTTTCATCAAGCAATTGGTGTTTAACACATTTTTAGAAGAGTACATAACTAAAAAAACACCTATAATATCAGCCGCAATACACTCATTGACAATATAATATATTGAATTGAAATATTGAGACATAGTTGATTTAACTAAAATAATCCTGTCTCTTATACACATCTGACGCTGCCGACGAATAGAGAGGTGTAGA
>OMOM01000611.1_pt1 | contig 15988 bp, 6 predicted proteins | sample 1646501 | NCBI WGS metagenome assembly OMOM01 (sample SAMN05416802, study PRJEB24817) | seawater metagenome | isolation source: Sea water | place: Canada:Atlantic | collected 2013-07
TGGGCTCGGAGATGTGTATAAGAGACAGACGCGGTATATTGCGGTTTAGACACACTAAATGCCCGTAATCGCGCTGCTAATATATCTTTTGAACAACTTATTGGCATCATTCGTCTTGCTCATCAGTACGAATGCCAAATATTTTTGACCTTAAACGTTATTATTTTAGAGCGTGAATTTAAGTCTATTGCTAAATTATTAAGTAAATTAGTTAACACCACATTAGACGGCGTTATCGTGCAAGATATCGGTATGTTTAATATTATTAAGAAGCATTTTCCAACCTTAGATATTCACGCTTCAACCCAATTAACCACGCATAATATAGGCCAAATCCCATTTTTGAAAAAATTAGGGGCTTCGCGAGTTAATTTATCAAGAGAGTTAAACTTACGCGAAATAACCGCCATCACAGAAGTTTGTAATGAATATAATGTGCTCACTGAAGTATTCGTGCATGGCTCACTTTGTGTGGCGTTTTCAGGGCTTTGTTATTCAACTTCAGCTAGTGTCGGTAATTCAGGTAATCGTGGCCGTTGCAGCCAAGCCTGTCGTGAAGAGTATGAAACAACACCGTCTGGTCATAACTTCCCACTAAATATTAAAGACAATTCAGCCTTTTTTGATTTACCGGCTTTAATCGACGCAGGTGTGCATTCTTTCAAAATTGAAGGCCGTATTAAAGGTGCTAATTACGTCCATACGGTCGTCGATAGTTTCCGTAAACAAATTGATGGTTTTCTTAATACTGGCGAATTAACACAAGATGGTGAACGCCTTTACAAAGTATTTAATCGCGATTTCTCCAACGCCTTTTTACGCGGTGACTTAAATCAATCGATGTTTATTGATAATCCGCGCGATAACTCAAAAGTGCATGCGGTCAGTAAATTTAAAGCTGACGAAAGCCAAGCAATTTCAGTCGTTCAAATTCAAGATGTAGAGCAAAATCTGCAAACAGATAAAAACGACATTGAAGCGGAAGTGGTTGAGAAAATAAAGCATTTAAGTATTGAAAAAGTACCGTTAACCTTAAGCTTTTCAGGCCAACTAGAGCAACCATTAACGGTTACTGTGACTACCACTGGCTTTTCTATTGAGCAAAACACCTTTACCGTGCAATCTACTAGCTTATTACGCGCCAGTGATAACGCCAGTATTGATAAAGCAACCATCGAAAAACGCTTTAAAAGCTTTAATAATGCTGAGTTTTTACTTAACGAGCTAAACTGCGACAAGTTAAATGCCGGTTTAAGTATCCCTTTTAAAGAACTAACCGCACTTAAAAACCAAATCGCTAGCACGTTAAATAATGCGGTTGATATTATCCCTGAGGTGACGTTACCTAAGTTGGTTAGTTATCCTAAAAGTGATACTAAAAACGCAAGTAAAGCTGAACTATCAATTTTGATTTGTGACGAAGCCGATGTTGCGCTTACAGAGATTACTGATGCCGACATTTACTTTAAACTACCCGATGCATACAAACGTGGCTGCACTAAGTACGTTGGCTTTTTACAAGACAACCCACGTTTAATCCCATGGTTTCCTGCCGTACTTATCGGTAAAGATTACGATGCTGCAGTTACGATTTTAGAGCAAGTAAAACCTGAACTTATCGTCACGAATAACACAGGCATGGCTTATAAAGCGAATGCCCTAGGCATAAAGTGGATTGCTGGCCCGTTTTTAAACACCACCAATTCATATGCGTTATTAGCCATGAAAGAAGACTTTGACTGTAGTGGCGCGTTTATTTCAAACGAAATTAATGCCATGCAAATGAAGCATATTGCACGCCCTGAAAACTTTAAATTGTTTTACAGCATTTACCACCCTATTTTGTTGATGACTAGCCGACAGTGTTTCTTCCAACAAAGTGTTGGCTGTGAGAAACCACGCATCGACAATGGTTGTATGCTGTCTTGTGATAAGTCGACTAGCATCACTAACCTTAAGGGTGTGTCGTTTGCCATTGATAAGCAAAAAGCGGGTTATCCAAGTATTTATAACCAAGATCAGTTTTTAAATATGGAAATTATTGAAGACTTATCTGATTTATTCGACAGTTTTATGATTGATTTAACCAACATTGGCGCCGGCGATAAAGCCTCTCCTGATAAAGCCTTGTTGATCAGCCAATTTGAAGAACTATTGTCTAATAAATCACAAGATGAAGCATCACCAGTAAAACAACAACTTAATAATTTAGTGCCTGAATCAACGAATATTCAATATCATAATGGTTTGTAGATAACTAATAATGAGTTAGTGATGAAAAATTAAAGCCACTTATTTACTTATGCTTATAAAGTACAAAAGTAAATGAGTGGCTTTTTTGATGGTTAATTTAAGTCTTTATTTAAAAAGAAACACTACGGCACTGCTTGGCCATTTCTAGCTTCTAGCAAGCGATACCAATCTTCACGCGAATAATCTAGTGCTAAGGCTTGTTTAGCCGCAACAATGCGCTCTGGGGTCGTTGAACCTATAATGGGGCAAATATTGGTAGGATGTTTTAACAACCAAGCGAGAATAACTTGCCAAGGTGCGCAACCATACCTTTTACTTTGGTTGTTTAGCTCGCTTTCAATTCTTTGCTCATCTTCAACTGAAAAAGTGTTGCCCCAAGCAGAATAAGCAACGCCACCCAACGGACACCAGGCAATAGGCGTAATACCATGCTGCTGACATTGATCTAACGTGCCATCAAATAAGGTATCGATATTGTGAATATTAATTTCAACCTGATTAACCAACAATGGCATAGACATAGCCGACTTTAATAACGCTAGCTGCGAAGGTTTAAAGTTACTGACACCAAAGTGCTTAACCTTGCCACTGGCTTTTAATAACGCAAAGGTTTCTGCCACCTCATTAGCGTCAAATAAATAATCGGGACGATGCAGTAAAAACAGATCTAAATGATCGGTATTTAAACGCTTTAATGAACCTTCCACACTAGCCAATAAATACTTTTGGCTAAAATCATAACGAGTTGGTGCGTAGCTATCATCAATATTTTTTGGTCGAATACCCGCTTTCGAGGTAATAATCATTTGTTCACGTAAATGCGGTTGTGCTGCTAATATCTCTCCAAAAATACTTTCACTTGCACCACCACCATATATATCAGCATGATCAAAATGGTTATAGCCTGCATCCAACGCCGTCATTATCGCTCGTTTACCTTTACTACGATCGCTCGTACTGTTGTCGCCAGCAATACGCATACAGCCGTAGATAAAACGTGATGATTCGATAGTCGATTTGCCTAGTTTACTGTGTTTCATTGATCACTCTGTTTAACAATTGGAATTTAAAAATAAATAAAATAAGTAATATAACTAATCACTACAACCGACAAAAATTAGTTAAATATTCATCATGACTTGGCAGCTTTGTTAGCGGCTCATGTTTGATAGCTTTAATTTTTTCTAACATCAAGTTGAGCTGTTCAATCGGCATATCATTCGCCAAAGGATGATAATCTTCTGGCTCTATGCCCTGACCTAACATCACTTGTAACCATGAACCTTCATTAAACAAGTCGTTTTGCTCTCGAAATATTTTGCCGGTTTCTTTAAAGAGTTTAATTTTTTCCGCTAAAGACTCAGGTATGTCCATTTCACGTAAATCACGCCACAACTGACTGTCGTCCCTTTGGTTAACGTGATAATGCAAGATAATAAAGTCGCGAATTTGTTCATATTCAACTTTCGACTGGCGATTGTATTCATTTACTTGCGCTTCACTAATGCCGTTTTGAGGGAACATATGAATCAGACGAACAATGGCTGATTGAATCAAATGAATACTGGTTGACTCAAGCGGCTCTAAAAATCCACTCGATAGCCCTATAGCGATTACATTTTTGTGCCACTGTTTACGTCGACGCCCGGTGGTAAATTTTATCACGCGAGGCTCAGCTAAGGGCTCTGATTCAATATTGGCTAATAACAGTGCTTTAGCTTGTTCATCGCTATAATGTTTACTGCTATAGACCAGACCATTACCATTGCGATGTTGCAGCGGTATACGCCATTGCCACCCACCTGCATGTGCAATTGAGCGAGTATAAGGCACGGTTTCAGCAAATCTTTTAGAAGGCACTGCCACGGCTCGATCACAAGGCAGCCAATGCCCCCAATCTTCATAACCGGTATTTAGTGTTTGCTGTATTAGCAGACCGCGAAAACCAGAGCAATCAATAAATAAATCACCTTTAATTACCTCGCCATTTTTTAGTACTAATGATTTTACGTTACCCGTTTTTTGACATTGCTCAACATTTTCAACCATGCCCTCGATACGTTTAACGCCAATTTTTTCGCTAAACTTTCTTAAAAACTGTGCGTATAAACCAGCATCAAAGTGAAAAGCGTAAGGAATATCAATAATGGGATCTTTGGACTTTATTTGCGCGAATTTTCCTTGGGTTGCACATAGATAATTCAGGTCATAATCCCATAAATTATCTTTTAGTCCGGCATCTTGTGCACGTTTTAAATAATGATGAAAGTGACAAAAAGGTAAACTTTTCCCTGCAGCACCAAAAGTATGAAAATAACTTTCTTCGGTGTTTTTCCAATTTTCGAATTTAATACCGAGCTTAATAGTCGCTTTAGTCTCTCGCAAAAATTCAGCTTCATTAATACCAAGCACACTATTAAATAAACGAATTGGAGGAATAGTCGCTTCACCAACACCAACACTCGCTATATCTTCTGACTCGACCAATTCAACATCAACTGACTTGCCCATAAGCTTTTTAATTAATGAGGCAGACATCCAACCTGCAGTACCACCGCCTAGAACAACGACTTTGTTAATTTTATTTGTCATGTGTAATTCTCTACTTTATTACTGCTACATAAATTCAATATTAAACTTTATCAGGGTCCAAATAATAAAACCTGCTAGAAGCCTAGCAGGTTTTAATTTTACAAACGTTTATTTAATTAAACCTAATAATTACACCTAATAATTAAAATTTGTAATTAAGACCTAACGAGTAGTTTGCACCAAACGATTGATAAGACCTAATTTGTCGAGAGTCAGTCGCTTCAGCTTGTAATGTATCTTCATCTGTTAAGTTTTGCGCTTGTAACGTAATGCGCAACCCTTCAAGAGACTCAACACCCGACTCTTTAAAGTCGTAACTAATTTGGGCATCCCAAATCTCTGAGCCTAAATCTTCAGTTTCATCAAGCGCAAGGCTCAAACCACGAGTTTCAGTTAAAAATTCATCGCGTTTAGTGCCAGCAATACGGAATTCAAAACCTTTGTATTCATAATATGCTGTCAATGAATAGCTTTCTTCAGAAAGACCAGGAATACGACCACCGTCTTCTAATTCTCCATCAATGAAGGTTGCACTAACGGCAATACCGAAGCCTTCTAACTTTTCGTGAACTAAGCGAAATGGCACACTTGCTTGAAATTCATAACCGCGTACAAAACCTTGTAAACCGTCTTCAGTTGAATCAACAAAACCTAAAAAGCTTGCTGGTGCCTGACCAGTTGACCCTTGATGGTACTCAGGAATGTAGACATCTGAAAAATCTGTTAATGCCTGACCACTTCGATGCCAATTTTTTAGATCTTTATAGAAAAATGTAGAGGCAAAGTAACCATCTTCTGTAAAGTAATTCTCGTAAGATATATCAAATTGATTTGCTTCTAATGGTTTAAGTGTTGGATTTCCGCTACTTCCTGACCATGCTCCATTTTCAGGATCCGTGCTATTAATATTGTTATCGTTGAATGAGAAAGTTGCTCTATTATTAGGACGCATATCATCCATACGAGGACGACTTAATACTTTACCCATTGCTGTACGAATAAATTGGTTTTCAGCAATTTCAAAGCTTAAATTTAAAGTGGGTAGAATGTCAGTATATGAATCTCCACCACTTACCGGTGTAGCATCAACAAAACCAGTGGCATTATCAACAACCGAGAAACCTGTTGATTTTTGGTCAATATTAACGACTTGCAAGCCAATATTACCACTCATGAACACATCACCAATTTCAGCTTCTAAATTTAGTTTTACATAAGCAGATAATTGTTCTTCATTAATAGTGTAAGTATCACCTAAACGATCAGTTTGCACTAACGAAGCAGCAGTTTCAGTGTAGTAGCCACTCTTATATAAACCAATACTATCGTAAGCTAAAACGCCGTTAATACCGATAAAACCTAAATCAGCGACACCTAATACATTAGGGATTGGACCATCATTTGGATATTCAGGTGAAGTTAAATAATCACCTTCATTGATTTTTTCTTTGGTGCGGTCTGAATAAAGTACACCAGCTTCAATACCTGAAATGATACCGTATTCTAGTAGGCCATTAACTTGTAAACGAACACTGTCTAAATCTTCTTCAAACTCTGGACGATTAATAAAGCCATCTTGTGCGTCACTACCAATGATAGGAGCACCCCAAGCTTGAGGACCTGCTAAACGCATAAGGTTTTCATCAGTATAATCAACACCCGCTAGTGTTGGATGATCACTATACATAACGCCTGTTGAAGTCATTTCCCAAGAGCGTGCAGCACCAGGTCGACCATCAATGCCAGCACGTCCAACACCAGAGTAGCTCTCTACATCAATAATTGATTTTTCAACAGAGCCTGTTGAAATATCTAGTTCAGCAGTCCAGTTTTCACTCAAAACGTACTCAACATTTAAACCAAATGTGGTTAGTTTAGAATCTTGAGTACGGGCATCATTTCGAACAACCGATTGAAAGCCATCCCAGTAGCCAGAAGTAACTAAACCATCTTCTACATTAGTTTCTGTATAGTTTACGCCACCCCAAACTGGGCCACCTTCTTCAAGGCCTCGGCGAACATCATTTTCACTAAAATCTATATATAAAGCGTCGAATTGAATTTTTAATGCATCTGTTGGTTCATATTCGATAATGGCAGCAATTGAATCACGCTCTAAAAGTGCTGAACGAACAAATGAGTCGTGACCACCTAATATTTTATTACCTTCAGGTGTATCTGCATAACCCCATGCGCGGAAGTTTTCTTCTTGGCGTGGTGTTTCTAAAGAAGATAAGACTAAAGCAACGCCTAAGGTATCATCCATAAACTTATCAACAAAATTGAATGAAAAACGGTGTCCGTCATTGTCATAATCTGGGTTTGCTGAATCTTTTTCATTCTGTTCAAAATTGACATTAAATGCCATGACAGAATCTGAATTAAGTGGACTCACTGTCTGTAAATCAACCGTACCACCAATGCCTTGTGACACTAATCCTGCTTCAGGAGTTTTATAAACAACAACATTAGATATGATTTCAGTTGGGTATAAATCATATTCTACACCGCGGTTGTCACCCATACCGAGTAATTCACGGCCATTAAGTGAAGTACCGACATAGTTTTCATTAAAACCACGAACAGATAAGCCACTAGTACGGCCATTTCTTCTTTCCCCTGTTACACCAGGAAGTCGTGCTAATGATTCAGCAATACTTGTATCAGGTAATTTACCAATATCTTCCGCCGATAAAACTTCAACGATAGAGCTTGAACTCATTTTAATTGCTTGAGCTCTTTGTAAGCTTCCACGTATGCCTGTAACTGTGATTGTTTCTACTTCTTTTTCTTTCGCTGTTTCAACTGCTACTTCTTCAGCAAGCAGTGGCATACTTAGTGCCATGAAACCGCTTGATAACAATGCCAAAGTTACTCGGCTTGGTTTAAAATTTAACACTGGTGAACTCCCCTATACATCCATGCTTTAATTATTATTCAGCGATCCGGCGCTGATGTCGTTAATTAGTATTTGTCTCTGCATATTTTTGCAGACGATCATAATATAAAGCGGACGCTTGATGATGAATACACTTTACATACGTATTCATCAAGCACTCAAGGTAGTAAAAACAAAAAAGCATTTTGTTATCCTGCTGTTAATAAGTAACTCACCAAGTTGTTTACATCAAAGTGGGTAACGTCTCTTAAAATATTATCTATAACGAAAACCAAACAAACTAAAATAAAATCTTTGTAATACAATAGTTAAGTTACATTAACACAAACCATTTTCAGTTTTACCCTACCCATGAGCTGGCAACTTGTCTCAATGTTATCAATTTCCATAGGTACCAGTTTGAATGTCCTCTGAACAAGCTTGAATACGTATGCAAACATCTGCAGATTTAGCTAATACAAACCGATACAAAGCCTAGGTGGTAATAAAAAAAACGCCCTAGCAAGCTAGGGCGTTTAAATTCTATTTGTTAGCTGTAGTATCTATTTTCATTGTTAGCGATTACTTGAACAATGATAAAAATAAAATAGCGACTAATATTACCGGTTTAAATACCGTTAGCCGCGAGGTTAAATAGGGCTTTATTTTTTCGTGACCGTTACCGTCGGTGCATTCGGGTTAGGCCCTGTGACCGTAAATACATAGGTTGCTACTTCATCGACAGAAAATGATAAATTATCATTTGATCCTGCTGACAATGTTAAAGATTGATCAAGGTTAACAACCCCTCCATCAGATCCTGCGCCTAAGTTAAAGGTTGACCAATCAGCTGATGCTACTTTAAAACCATAGTTAGCAGCCGCTAATTCAATCTCAACCGAATAGCTTGCATTACCTTGATAAGTTAATGTGTCGACTTCACCCCAACCATTCATATCACCACGAATATATACGCTAGTGTCACCAAACATCTCTGATTTATACACAGAAAGCGTTGGTGCATCCAAATTTGAGGCATCAAAGGTGAATGTGTATTCTTGAGTGTCTGGGAAAGTTATCGTTAAATTATCGTTACTGCTAGGTAATAATAATTGCTCTTCTGTTATAAGCACTTCAGTATCATTCGCTGGTGCGCCCATATTAACTGTCGACCAATCTGCTGAGGCAACTTTGAAACTATAAGTGTCAGCCTCGACAATAAATGTCGCAGAATACTTACCACCACCAACATAGGTGAAAGGGTTTGACTCATTCCAGCCATTCATGTCACCACGAATATACACAGTTGTACCGACAAAAGGCTCTTCATTCTTAACCGTTAATATCGGCGCATCGATATTTGAAGCATCAAGGGTGAAGATATACGTAGAGTCTGCACTAATTGATATCGCTAGGTTGTCGCCACCTGAGGTTAAAGTAAAATCTACCCCCTCTTTCACAATATTACCGGTATTGGGTGCACCAAAATTAGCGGTCGACCAATCACCTGAGGCAACTTTAAACTCATAATCGTTTGCCGTTAGTTTAATCGAAGTTTGATATACACCTTCACCAAGATAAATAAAGGAGTCAACTTCGCCCCAACCATTCATTCCACCGCGCACATAAACTGTAGTGTCACCAAAAGGTACAACATCAGGAGCACCTGCCGTAGCAATTGCTGATAAACCTGTGCCTTGTTGTTCGCCTTGTATTTTAACAAATACCGCCGTTGTTAATGCCGGCACAGTGAAAGTGCCCTCTCCTTCGCCTTGGTTAAAACTAGCACTGGCAACTGTGCTATCAACTGAAGCTAATTGCGCACCATGCAAGCTAAAGCCTTCAGCAGTAGACACAGTATGCGACAATGCTGTATTTGAACCGTTTACCACCACCACTATTGCATCGTTAGCAGGGTCCAAATCATCAAAACCAATACCATCATCAATGCTCATAACAATAAGCCCTTGAGTTTGGTTTTTGCCAATATTATGAAAACCGACACGGTTAACTATATCTGCACTGGTAGTTAGCTTAAATAACGGGCTTGATGTACGAATGTTCAAAAACTCATTAAAGACATTTGAAGCGAACGATATTTCATTCATGCCAACATTACTGTCAGCGTTGAGCCCAAAGCGCAATAAATCTTCGTCGCTACGTCCACCTTTATCGAGTGGTAAGCCTTTATTCCAGTTGTTGGTATTGTAAGTAAAATCAACAAAATTATACCAATCGCCAGCATCATAAGTATTACGGTCTAATGATTTAGAGCGTAAAAAGTCGCCGCCCATTTGTAAAAATGGAATGCCTTGTGAAAGTAAGACAATGGATTGAGAAACATTTTGTGCTCTGACTCTATCTTGCATGCCCATGGTAGGTGCAAGGGTAAACTGTAATTGATCCCATAAGCTTTCGTTATCATGCTTTGAGATATAATTAATAACATCTGCAGGGTCTTTAGCGTACATATTCGGTGAAAATGCACTCCCTAAAACACTAGTTCCACTGGCGCTTTTTAAAACATAGTCAGCAAGTGAACCTGCTAGCCCAAGTTTAATAATATCTTGTTGCTTAAATACATCAGTATCTTCGCTGTTGTTACTGAAAAATTTACCACCTCTAATACCATCACGCAGACGATCATTAAAGGTGCCGATTTCAGTACCTGCCATATTAAACTGATTGGCTTGCTCAAAACCGCGGTCATCACGTGTCCAACCTTCACCATAAAAGTGCGTGTCACTATCAATTGTTTGAATAGCATCTCGGGCAGCTAACATTTGTGTTTTACTACCATGGCTCATAATGTCAAATCTAAAACCATCGAAGTTATAATGTTGCGTCCAACTTTTCAGTGAGTCAACCATCAACTTATCCATCATACGATGTTCAAGTGCAGTATCATTACAACAAGTGGATTGAATTACCGCTCCGGTTTCGATTTCACGACTATAATAATAACCCGGTACAACCATATCTAGAACAGAGTTACTTGATATACCTGCAGAGCTGGTATGGTTATAAACAACATCTAAAACAACACGTAAACCTAAGTCATGTAAGGCTTGGATCATAGCTCTCATTTCTATAATACGAGCTACACCATCGGCATCTGAGGCATAAATACCATCAGGTACGTTAAAGTGTTTTGGGTCATAGCCCCAATTAAAACTATCTACATCACGTAATACGTTGATTAAATCAGCGGCATCATTTGAATAAGTGTTATAGCTTTCAAGGACAGAAAACAGTGTTTTATCAGCGCTTTCAACACCACATACAGGTGCTTCGGCTCTAACTGCACAAAGTTCAGCAACGGTATTGGTCAAATCGACAATCTTTGCTGGGTCTTCATCAATAGACGCAATATCATTGGCAGGCAAGAGATGAAAATGGGTTAAACCATTATCAACCAGTTTTTGTAGATGCTGTACCGGTAGAGAGTTTGTTTCGGTAAACGCTAAATACTTACCTCTATTGGCTTCATCCGTACTTTCATCTAAAGCGCTAAAGTCACGAATATGTGCTTCATAAATAACCGCATCTTCATATGATTTAGTGCTGAGAACTTGTTCATTTTCCCAGCCATCAGGCATGAGTTCACTGTCGGCTAAATTAACAAACTGCGAATAATCACCATTAGTAGACAAACCTACAGAGTAAGGGTCTGTTGTTGTTAATGTTTCTACTAGTTGGTTTTGATGATGATATACCGATAATTCAAATTGGTAGAACATACGATCTAAATTAGCATCGCCTTGATATGACCAAATGCCGGTATCAGTATCTTCACTCATTACGGCGCTAGTTAACTTACTTTTATTAGCATCATACATATTGATGCTGACACTTTGAGCCGTTGGCGCCCATAATGCGACGCTAATGCCGGTGCTGTTATAGCTAAGGCCCAAGTTGGCTTCATCGGCATCAGCATCACCTTGGGTATATAAATTATCTAATACCTTAGCGGTTTGTATATAAGTTCCAGCAATAGCTTTACCTTCGCTATTGTAACCAACTAAAACTAATTGATTTTTTAATAAACCTTTCGCCGTTTCTTTACTCCAGTCAGCTGAAAACCCAGGCCACTGTGCAACTTGTGGAGCCATTGCTTTTTGTTCATCTGACAAGACAGTTTCAGTCAGAGCTACGATTGTACCGCTAACTACATCGTCGTCATTTGCAGCAATGCCAGCATTAACAGAATGGTGTAACTTAACATCTGTAACTTCTTCTGGTGCATTCCAAACAAAAGTATTGCTGTCAATCCAATGTGCAGAATAACCCGATATTTTCAACGGTTGTACACCCAAGGAAACGACAGGATATTCAAAAACAGAAGCAACACCAGAGAAGGTAAAGTTCATTCGTTGATACGTGGCATCATCTTGTTTAAGTGGCATTTTAAAGTCACCACCGCCCATTTCTTTACCAGCATCATCAGTGCCTTTATGAATAATGAAATTACCACATTCAGTAAAGTCATCTATCAGATTCAAAATCCAATAGGCGCCATAAACAGGGTCAACACCGCTATGCACAAGACCACTATCCCAACTTGAAGCTATAGAATCAGGGGCATAGGCGTCACACTCAGGCGTATTCCAATTATGCAGTTTGTATTCATCATAAGCGGCATCTGCTCGATTAAAATAAAGCACAGCTTGGTTTTCACTAGGGAAAAATATTGGTGCTGGTGCATTAGGATCAACACCCACCACACAAGATTCATTTTTTGCATCAGGTACCGTTGGCACCGGACATTGAATAGGCTCAGGTGCCACACAACTATCTCCCGTTGCATTTGGCACCAAAGGCACATCACAAGTTAATAATTGTTGTCCCGATTTAGTTGTTTCTGACCCACCACAGGCTGATAAAATGAACGATATTAAAGTTATAGCCAGCAGCTGTAACATTGAGTTTTTGTTAAACATAAAATTTACTCCATTAACTCTGTGCTTATAACGCATAAGTCAGCCCCAAAAAGAATTGACGACCAAAATATTGCAACGTGCCCGTTTGTGCTTCAAAGCCAAAGTAACTTTTGGTAGGCTCGTCGGTAACATTATTAATTTGGAATACAGCGCCAAAATTTTCATTTATTTGATATGAAGCTTGATAGTCGATAATCATTTCATCGTCGTAATTAACCGTTTGCGCTTCAACCGCCACCTGTTCGGAAACAAAAGCATCGCGATAACGCACATTGACGCGTGTTTCAAAACCTTGATACTCCCAAAAAACGGTCGTTTGAATTACATTTTCGGATAACCCTGGTAACGAAATAGGTAAATTTTGAGCGCCTAACTTAGATATTTGCTGTATTTCACTTTTGGTATGAGAATAACTAGCGGTAAAGCCTAGGCCAGACCAAAGTTCAGGTAGAAAGGAGAATATTTGCGTATAGGCAACTTCAATACCTTTGATGTATCCGCCTTTATCATCGTTAAATGCCGTTTCAAAATTACCATTTCGAATCGTTAAGGGGACACCACTTAGCGGGTCTATAAATTCATCTGGTACCACTAAACCGTTACCGGCGAAGTCATATTCGCTGATGGTTTGCGTTATAATACCGGCAGACTCAATATCTTTATAAAACACAGCAGCAACAAAAGACCCGTCGGTATCGACAAAGTACTTCTCATAAGACAAATCATATTGATTGGCGTAAAAAGGCTTTAAATGTGGGCTATTCCTGGCATTACCGCTGACCTCTGCGAATGAGCCATTTTCAGTAATTACTTTGTTGATATTGACACTGCTGTTTGATGCCAAGCGATCAATATTAGGTCGACTCATTACTTTTGCTGCGGCAATACGTATTTGATCATTATCCGTTAACTTAAAATTCAAGTTCATCTGCGGTAAGTAATCAATGTAACTGTTGCTGATCACCGTCGGTAAATAGCGATTATTAACTAAGCCCACTTCATCGGTAATATTTTGCGCACCGAGTTCAATATCACCACCAACATCCTGTAAAGAAGTCGCTGATTGTTTAGTATCAACCATACGAACACCAATATTACCCGTAACCGGCAAACCACCAATCTCAGTATCAATGTTAGCCATAATGTAGACAGCAAATATATCTTCAAATACTTGACCACTTTCTTTTAGTGTCCAATCAGTATTACCTTCACCTCGACCGGCACCGTTAACAACACCACCTGCCGTGGGTCCCCAAGTTTGCACAGGTTGTGGAATTCCGTTTGGAAACCAAGCATTAAGAACTGCATCTTGATCAAGCGCTAAATAGCTTGGGAAATAAGAAAAGTCTCCTTGCCAATTAACCACAGTGGCCATATCTTCAGTAATATTTAACGGGGGTTCTAATAAATTAAAACCGCTGTCGCTACCATATTCAAAAACAGATCGGTCATTACTGTATTCTCGTTCAGAATATCTTGCGCCAACTTCAATTGAAGAGAAAACATCATTTTCTAATTGGTATTTAAAATCAAGGCGAACAGCGCTTACCTCATCTTTATTTATATAAGGGTAAATGCCATATTTTGAGACCATTACTCGGTTCAAATCAGTAAAAGCATCTGCTTGATTCAAGCCAACATCAGGTAAATTTAAACCATTAAGCAAGTAGTTTATCGATACATTGTTATCAAAGTTAGGTGAGTCAGCATTTGCATCTTCAGCCACTAACGCCCAAATCAAACCATTTCTAAATTCACTTGTAGCGGAAGAATAAGAAAGGTCTACATTCAAGTTGAGCCTTTCCGTAATATCCCAATCTGTATTTAAGCCTAGGCTTTTTACTTCATCGTAATCAGTATTATCATCATTAACGATTTCTATGCGCGTTGAGCTATTTGACGTTCGATTAAAACTCCCGCCAATAACGGCATTGTTCTCTATAATAGGATTACTAATGGCGGCTTGATCGCCTTCGAGTTTAACGCGATAACCTCGGGCAAATTCTTCAGAGTCAAATTTAGAATAAAAACCATCAAATTTTAAATTAAAATTATCCGTTGGTTGCCACTCTAGAGTCGCAACGAAACCATCACGGGTTTCTTCACCGCCTTTATGTTGTAATTCAAACCCCTCACTAATGTATTCACATTCTGGGCAATCTTCTGGACCGCCAGAATCATTTTCAATGTTATCAACATCTTTAGATTTGCTATACGCTAATCCGACAAATTGTGTGGTGGCACTCGGTTGGAATAAGCGTGCATAACCTAATGCAACGCCAACACTATCATCGAAAAACTTACCTTGATAAGAAACACTAAAACGATGACCGCTAGACGCGGCATCAGGGATATCACCGGCTAAATCATTGAACATACCGCGGGCATTAACGGTAAAAGCATGTGTTTTTTCATTTTTTAATGGACTCGCGGTTTTTAATTCAACGGTACCAGCAACCCCGCCTTCAATAAGCGATACTTTTGGTGATTTATAAACCGCAGCATTAGAAATAAGTTCAGAAGGATATTGGTCAAACTCAACACTACGTTGTCCACTCGTTGAGACCTGTTCGCGACCATTAAGTGTGGTGGAAATAAAACCACCCGACATACCTCTAATGTTAATCTCGGCCGCTTGCCCACCAGTTCTCACCGCAGAAATACCGGGTAAGCGAGTTAATGCATCTGCCATAGACACATCAGGTAAACCGCCTAAATCATCAGCGGTTAGTTGTTCTGAAACCGTATCAGCAAAGCGTTTTTGATTAATCGACTCGATAAGTGAACGCCGAAAACCTGTCACTTCTATCACTTCAATTTCGTTATCTGCTGTGATTCTTTCTGTGATTATAATTTCTTTTTCATCATCAACTTGTTGAGCAAATGCAGCCCCAGTTAACGTTAATAATCCACAAGAAATAGCCAATGCGAGCTTGTTAGGCTTGGATTTAAACATACTAGACATTCCCCTATATTAATCTTGAGTTTTTATTTTTGTTATTAGTTATTTGTTTATTAATTCATCGTCATTAAATTCTTAACAACTTTAATATAGAGAGCTTATTAATCTATGCACAGACTGTGCATACGTATTCAAAAATATCACTAAATGGGTATTAGTTTGAAAAACAACAAGCACTTTCTTAGTGCAATTTGCCTTGGTCCTTAGTTAAATTGGGCAATGAAATAATTATTTCATTCGTTTATTCATCAATCCTGACGATATATTCACTTATGATTAATCACTGAATACGTATGCACAGATCTATTTCATAGCTGTCTCTTATACACATCTGACGCTGCCGACGAATAGAGAGGTGTAGAT
>OMOM01000619.1_pt1 | contig 15868 bp, 16 predicted proteins | sample 1646501 | NCBI WGS metagenome assembly OMOM01 (sample SAMN05416802, study PRJEB24817) | seawater metagenome | isolation source: Sea water | place: Canada:Atlantic | collected 2013-07
CTCGGAGATGTGTATAAGAGACAGATATAAAAGTTAAATGGGTAACTTTATACTTGAAATAACGCTTCAATAGATAAGTTTTGTTGACTTAATATATCCCGCAAACGTTTAAGTGCCTCGACTTGAATTTGGCGAACACGTTCACGTGTTAAACCTATTTCAACACCAACATCTTCTAAGGTTGCAGGTTCATAGCCTAACAAACCAAAACGTCTTGCCAACACTTCACGTTGTTTAGAGTTAAGCTCATTTAGCCAATCAACAATGCTATGTTTAATGTCGTGACTTTGTAATTTTGTTTCTGGACCGCCACCTTTTTCATCAGGAATAACATCAAGCAGAACTTTTTCACCTTCACCACCAAAGGGTGAATCTACTGAAGCAATACGTTCATTCAGACGTAGCATTTTACTGACACTCTCTACTGGAACGTCAAGCGCTAAGGCGATATCTTCTGCGGTGGGTTCATGATCAAGTTTTTGCACTAATTCACGGGCTGTGCGTAAATAAATATTAAGTTCTTTAACCACATGAATAGGTAAACGGATAGTACGAGTTTGATTCATAATAGCGCGTTCAATGGTTTGACGAATCCACCAAGTAGCATAAGTGGAGAATCTAAAACCACGTTCAGGATCAAATTTTTCAACAGCGCGAATCAGGCCTAAGTTACCTTCTTCAATGAGATCTAACAGCGGTAAACCACGATTATTATAACGGCGTGCTATTTTTACAACTAAACGGAGATTACTTTCTATCATACGTTTACGTGAGCGTTCGTCACCTTTTAGAGCAAGGCGAGAAAAGTAGACTTCTTCTTCGGCGGTTAATAGGGGGGAAAAACCGATTTCACTTAAATATATTTGTGTTGCATCTAGACTGGAAGGTGTTTCTTCGGGCATTTCTACCTTTGTATTTGTTGGCTTTTCCTTAACCGCAACATCAGAACATGCTATTTCTTTTTTTATACCCATGTTATATCTCCCTTTTTTAGCACAAGCTAAATTACTGACTAATTATTCACGTTGACTCCAATCTATTTTTGATAAATTTTTATTATTATTTCGGCAAATACTTCATTGGATTAACTGATTTTCCGCGAAAGCGAACTTCAAAATGAAGCATAACTCTTTCAGCGTCAGTATCTCCCATTTTGGCAATCACTTGACCGGCTTTTACAACTTGCTGCTCTTTCACTAGAATACGATCGTTATGGGCATAAGCGCTAAGATAATCTTCGTTATGTTTAACGATGACTAACTGACCGTACCCCTGTAACGCACCGCCGGCATAAACTACTTTACCGTCTGCAGTTGCTTTTACCGAATCACCGCGTCGCCCCGCAATGTCGATTCCTTTATTACCTTGTTTTGCTGAGGAAAACTTACGAATAACCTTTCCTTTTGCAGGCCACTGCCATGTTCTTATTTTTTGAGAAAATGCAGTGTTTGGTTGTTGAACATTGTTGCTTGTTTTTCGCTCAACTACATTTCCACCATACTCCTGCTTTTTCTTCTGTGCAATAGGTTTTGTTATAACTTTTTGTTTTGTTGATTTATAGCTTTTAGTCTTAGTAGTACTAACACTTGGTTTGCTCGAAGTTTTAGTTAAAAATAATTTTTGTTGCGGATATATATTGTATGGCGCTTTAATATTATTAATGCTGGCCAAGGTGCGCACATCAACATCAGCTCGCCAAGCAATTGAATATAAAGTTTCGCCTTTTTTGACTATATATTCACTACCACTAACGCTGTTTTTTAACCGTTGACTTAACGGAAGGGATCCTTGAACGTCAACAACAGGCGCAGGTTTACTTCGAGTTGAACAGCCATTAATAGCTAACATCAGCAATAACACCAAAATATTATTAGCGTTAAAGAAGTGACCCTGCATCCATTTCGTCATAATTAACCTAACATCTGTTAGCGTGTCGCAATATAGGCAACAACAATGGCAATAACAACAAGCCAACCTAAAACGTCAACCCACTGCTTAAGCTTTTTCTCCATCGCCGCTCCGCCCCAACGAATAATACCGGCAACCATAAAAAAACGCATGCCACGACCAACGGCAGATGCAATTAAAAATGGCAAAAATGCCATATTTAAAAAGCCAGCACTTACGGTAAATAGCTTATAAGGTATTGGAGAAAACCCAGCAATAAATACCACCCAAACACCCCATTCACTGAACCATAACATGGCTTTATCGAATCTGGCTTGGTAGCCAAATTCAGTGATCAATGGCTGTATCCAAGGGTCAAACATTAAATAGCCTAAACCATATCCGACAATACCGCCTAACACTGAAGCAATGGTAGTGATAGTAGCGAAACGCCATGCTTTTTCACGTTGCGCCATCACCATAGGCGCTAGTAGGACATCAGGAGGAATCGGAAAAAAAACCGACTCTGCAAAAGTTAATACCGCTAAAATTCTAGGGGCAAATTTGTGCTCTGCCCATTTAAGTGTCCATTCGTATAATGCAGAAAATATTTTCACAAACTATCCTAAAGCGCCAGGTACAAGAGGAACAAAACGAACAGCTTCAATTTGCTGCTCTTTAAACTCATCACCATGACGTGTAATTAATTTCAAAACTTGACTTTGCTCGCCAACGGGAATGATTAAACGACCACCATCGGCAAGTTGTTCCAACAGGGCTGGCGGTACTTCAGTTGGAGCAGCAGTGACGATAATTGCTTGGAATGGCGCTTTGCTTTGCCAACCTTGCCAACCGTCGCCATGTTTCATCGAAACATTGTGCAGGTCCATTGTGCGCAATCTGCGCTTAGCTTGCCACTGCAATGACTTAATACGCTCAACTGTAAACACTTTAGATGTTAACTGCGCCAAAATAGAGGTTTGGTAACCTGAGCCGGTTCCTATTTCAAGAATACTGTCAGGTACACCATCAGCTAGCAATAATTCTGACATTTTTGCTACGATATAAGGTTGTGATATGGTTTGCCCTTGGCCAATAGGCAATGCCGTATTGTCATAAGCTTTATGTGCTAAAATTTCGGGCACAAATATATGTCGAGGAGAGCTTGCAATAGCCCTTAATACTTGTTGATTTTTAATGCCTTCAACCAGTAATTTTTGTGCCAGTAATTCTCCACTACGACTCGACTTCCCACTGATATTACTGCCCACTCTGGCATTGATATTACTTTGTCTCATATTGAAAGTTCATTAATCCATTCTGTCATTTTTGCCAAGCTTTTATAAGCGGTCATATCGATCGTTAAGGGAGTTATCGAAGCATAGCCATTGGCTATCGCATGAAAATCAGTGCCGACACCAGCGTCAAGCTCTTGTCCTAATGGACCGTACCAATAAATATCACGTTGCCAAGGATCTTTCACCTTTTTCATTGTTTCCGCTTTATGGCGGTTACCTAAGCGTGTTACTTGAATACCTTTGAGTTGTTCAAGTGGCACATCAGGTACATTAATATTAATAATTTGATCGCTAGGCAGCGGATGCAGCTTTAAACGCTCAATAAATTTGGCCGTAACAACCGCCGCTGTTTGAAAGTGCTTAGGCTCTGAAGAGACTAATGAAACCGCTATCGCTGGCATACCTAAGTGACGCCCTTCTGTTGCGGCTGCTACCGTACCAGAATATATAGTGTCATCACCTAAATTAGCACCATGATTAATACCCGCTACAACTAAGTCAGGTTGTGGCTTCATTAATTGTGCTGCGCCTAAGTGAACAGCATCAGTGGGTGTACCATTAACCGAAATAAAGCCATTTTCTAAAGTATGAGCACGTAATGGGTTCAGCAATGTTAAGGAGTTACTTGCACCACTACAATTTCTATCAGGTGCAACTACGGTGACATCAAAAAATTTTGCTAATTCATCAAAGAGGACTTTAATGCCATCTGCATGAACACCGTCGTCATTACTCAGTAATATTCTCATGTTCTATTTGTTAGCTCCGCATTATGGTCTTTTGTTTTAACTTCAGCTTTAGTTTCAACTGTTGAACTGCTTCTTGTGCTGACATCAACTCGCTCAGTTAAATCGGTATAATCGATAAGTTCTCGCATAATGGTGGTGGCATAGGCACCTGAGCTTAAGAAAAATGACAAGGTTACAACATCGTTATCGACTTTAATTTCGGTGTCTTTAATAATTAACCGAATACGTCGGCGCTCTTGCTTTAAACCAAAACGAGGTAACCCTTCACAAAAAGCTTGTTGTCCGTCAGCAATACTTTGCTCAAAGGCACGCGCATCATCAGTAGTCATTAGTTCGCCAGCGCCCCACATTGGCGCAGTTATATCGAGATCATGTTCAACAAGGCGTGTTGTTAAACTTTCATCAGTAAGATCTCCGCGAAATACAGACTGTGTACCCGCCAACATTAATACATCACCATTAATTATGCTGTCGAATGTTTTTTGTTCAATACGTTGGCTGATCATTTGGTTGAAAATTAACGAGCGAGCGGCAGATAAATACATACCACGTTTTTTCTTATCTTTGACTTTTTGACCTGAAAACAACCCCATGGCTTTTTCAATGTTACCGCCATTAATACCAAAACGTTGTTCACCAAAGTAATTAGGTACACCAAAATTGCTCACTACGTGCCAACGTCTAACAAGTTCATCAATGTCTGTTACATCACGTAAGGTAATTTCAAAACGATTACCGTCTAAACCGCCTATACGCAGTTTTTTGTTATGTCGCTTTGATGATAAAACTTCTACACCTTCAATATTCAAGTCAGTTAAGTCAAAAATTTGCTTACCGGGAACATGCACACCAAACCATTGTTCGGTTACCGCAAAGCGATCTTTTAAACCGGCATAAGAAACTAAAGATTCGTTCACTGAAAAATAGTGTGCTAATTGTTTAGCAACAAATGCGGTATTGGCACCCGTTTTTCGAATATGAATAAAAAGGTGTTCGCCCTCTCCGCAAGGTTCAAAGGGTATTTGCTCAAAAACTTTAAAATCTGATCTGTGCTGTCGCAATAAACCCGTGGACTTAGGTTTACCATATAAGTATGAAAATTCAGGTAATGGTGACTGGCTTTGCTCAACCGGTTTCACTTCATTTTTAATTGCGGGTTTAGTTGCTGTTTTTATTTTGTTGTTATTGTCAGTTTTCATTAACAACACGACAGCATGAACTGAAACACCTTCCTTGCGGCCAACATAACCTAGTTTTTCAGTGGTGGTTGCTTTGACATTAACTTGCTCAATGTCGGCTTGTAAATCTTCTGCCAAACATTCACGCATAGCGACAAGATGCGGCGCCATTTTTGGTGCTTGGGCACAAATAGTAATATCTGCATTACCTAAGCTAAACCCTTTTTCTTGCATTAAGCCAACAACGTGACGCAATAAAATCCGACTCGAAATATTTTCGTAGTCACCATCGGTATCAGGAAAATGATTGCCAATATCTGCCAAACATAATGCGCCTAAAATGGCATCACATAGCGCATGAATAGCAACATCACCATCAGAGTGTGCAATAAATCCAAACTCGTACGGAATAGCAACACCGCCTAAGATTAGTGGACCTGAACCGCCAAATTGATGAACGTCGAAACCGTGACCTATTCGCATATTGCCTCTGAAGCTAAATTGTTTTTTTGTTGATTTAGAATAAACTCAGCTAAAGCTAAATCTTCTGGCTGAGTAATTTTTATATTATCGCTACTCCCCTGAACCAAGCCGCTAGCATAACCTAGGGCTTCCATCGCAGAAGATTCATCGGTAATACTTATGTCGCTTGCTAAAGCCGAAGTAATTGCGTTGATGAGTTCATGTGTTTTATACATTTGAGGGGTAAGCGCATGCCACATTTGGCTGCGATCTAATGTAGCAGCGACCACTTGTGAAGCATTCGCTTGTTTCATGGTGTCGCGGACTGGTGTGGCTAAAAGGCCACCGTGATCGATGGCAAGGCAATAGGTAATTAGCCGTGTTAAATCTTGGTGTTGAATACAAGGTCTTGCAGCATCATGCACCAATATCCACTTTTCTTGTGCTGCGTTTACCTGCTTTAAACCAGCAAGTACTGAATCAACACGTTCTTTACCACCAATAACACAAGTAACACTTTGATTATTTGCTAACCCTGTACTGGGAAAATAATCATCGTTTTCACCCAAGACAATAATGACATGACCAATCGATGGGTGGCTAAGTAAACGCTGAACGGTATGTTCTAAAATGGTAATATTATCAATGGTTAAATATTGTTTAGGACAAGCTGAAAGCATACGTTTACCAACACCTGCAGCGGGTACGACTACGGTAAATTGCCCATTAGCATTGTTCATTATCGCAATTTTTCCTTTTCGTCAGCATCATCATTAGGGATAACACGAAAAAATGTTTCACCTTGTTTGATCATACCTAACTCATGCCGTGCACGCTCTTCAATAGCTTCGGTACCAGATTTTAGATCATCGGTATCGGCATAAAGTAACTTATTACGTTGTTTTAGCTTATTATTATTAGCTAATTGTCGACTGACCTCTTCTTCCAACGCTAAATAATCAGGCACACTGTTTTTACCAAACCAAAGTCGGTATTGTAAAAGCACAAGAAAAAGTATTAAAACTGCCGTGATCAGCCGCATAAAGTATCTAAAGTCGAAATAAAAGAAGGTTAATAGTACGCTATTATAAATGCGTACCGTCTGCTGTAAACACCCAACTAGATTTAAAAGCCATTGTTAGGCTAATTAACCCTTGGTTGTTTGAAATTACGCCAATTAATTGTGCAAGAAAGCAGTAACTCGCGTAACGATGGCAATATGGGTTGAGACTTACGACTATTTTGCCAACAATGGCCTGCACATGCTGCTGTCATTATTTTTTTCGTTGGTTTGAGTAAACTAATGACATTGTTATTGTTGTCAGTTTTTAGTTCATTATTAACTTTATGTGCGGTGCTACTGCTTGAATCAGCAGCTGTAGCATTTTTCGATTCGTTATTCGACAAATCAAACCAACCATAAACGTTGGTGCGAAAGCGTTGTTTTTCTCGATCTATTCGATCAACGCTATCAAGAACAATATGACTATTTAATGCAATTGGTACGACTAAACCATGCACCAATTGTTGACTGCGATACCAAGCAATAACGTTTTCATCATAGGATATTAATTGCCCTATTGAAGGATGAGTACTGACCTGTTTTGCAGACCAACTGGCATTTTGAATATCGAGCTCAAGCGGTGTTTGTGCATTCAATAATGCAAATGCAGTACGTTTAACATAATGCGGTAAGCTTTTAATTCGGCTTTGCAAACTACTTAGCGCAGGATACTCATTGCGCGCTAAGGTCATTAATTCTCGCTCATAAAGGGCATTACAAAGCTCAGCAAAGTCAGATGACTGCTTTTCCGATTGCCATAATAATGATTGAGTCACCATGAATTAAAATACTACTATACTAAACGCTGATAATTTAAGCATACTTGATTGTTGTGTAAAGATAAAATAGCGCAACAATTTTTTATTGTTCAACTTGTAATTTCAGCAATTCAACGGTAACTCGACTAAACAGTGCGAAATACTTGTCGAGCAATAGGAAAGTTTTTAAATCATCACGGAAATCTTACCTTTTGAAAAATGAATGGCACTGGTATAAAAACAACCTTATTGCTAAACATTTGTACACTCAAGTAGTACATGACATTTAAAACAGCATATAAAGCAATATTTTTCATCACTCAAGCAAGTATTTTTAGGTTGTTTGGGTATAATATCAAAAAACATTTTCCATCTAGCTTCTGGAGTAAATAATGAGCGTAGTCGAAGTAAACCACCCCCTAATTAAACATAAACTTGGCTTAATGCGTGAAGCCGATATAAGTACAAAGCGTTTTCGTGAGCTTGCCTCTGAAGTGGGTTGTTTATTAACCTACGAAGCAACGAAGAATCTTGAAGTAGAAACAACCACGATTAATAGTTGGAATGGTGAAATTCAAGTAGAGCAAATTAAAGGTAAGAAAGTTACTGTTGTGCCTATTCTACGCGCAGGTTTAGGTATGATGGATGGTGTTTTAGAGCTTATTCCTAGTGCTCGTATTTCAGTGGTTGGCATGTACCGAAACGAAGAAACACTTGAACCTGTTTTTTATTTTGAAAAACTCGCTGGTCAAATTGAAGAACGCTTAGCCCTGGTGATTGACCCCATGTTGGCTACAGGTGGCTCTATGGTAGCTACGATAGATTTATTAAAAGAACGCGGCTCTACAAACATCAAAGCGCTCGTGTTAGTTGCTGCTCCAGAAGGCATTGCTGCATTAGAAAAAGCACACCCTGATGTTGATTTATATACTGCCGCTGTCGATGACCGCTTAGATGATGCCGGTTATATCTTACCTGGTTTAGGTGATGCTGGAGATAAAATTTTCGGCACCAAATAACGCTTAGTTTATTGATATTGATGAAACTAAGAAATGTGATGGCTTAACCTGACTGTACTGCCAAACTTCGGGCAGTTTTATTGAGCAAAGTATGAATGCACAGAACAAGCAAATAAATAATCTAGAACATAATAATCAGTCGCTTTTTAAAGAAGTACTTACGGGTACTCAAATGCTGTTTGTTGCTTTTGGCGCGTTAGTATTAATGCCATTATTAACGGGATTAGATCCTAACGTAGCGCTATGTACTGCAGGGATAGGAACTTTATTATTTCAATTGATAACAAAGCGCCAAGTGCCGGTGTTTTTAGCGTCTTCATTTGTTTTTATTGCCCCTATTATGTACAGCACACAAACTTGGGGGATACCTGCAACCATGGGCGCATTGGCTGTAGTTGGTGGTGTTTATGTTTGCTTTAGCGGCCTAATTAAAGCGCGTGGCGTAGGTTTTATTAGTAAATATTTACCGCCCATTGTTACTGGTCCTATCATTATGGTGATTGGATTATCGCTTGCTCCTGTTGCCGTTCACATGGCTTTAGGTCGCACAGGCGATGGCTCAACACAATTAATTTCGCAGTCACTAGCGTTAAGTATTTCAATGCCGGCTCTGCTTACTACACTTTTAGTTTCAGCATTTAGCAAAGGTTTTATGCGCTTAATGCCCATTCTATCTGGCATAACTGTGGGTTATATATTATCGCTTTATCACGGTATTATTGACTTTACTCCTGTGCAAAATGCGGCTTGGTTTGCTGTTCCTAAATTTACCGCACCTGAGTTTAATTGGCAGGCCATCATCTACATGTTACCTATCGCTATTGCGCCGGCCATTGAACATATTGGTGATATTTTAGCCATAGGCTCTGCCACCGGTAAAGACTATATTAAAAAGCCAGGATTACATCGAACATTATTGGGTGACGGTATAGCGACAACAGCCGCATCAATGTTAGGTGGTCCACCTAATACCACCTACTCAGAAGTTACTGGTGCTGTCATGCTAACCAAAGCATTTAACCCTAGAATTATGACTTGGGCCGCTTGTACCGCGATTATAATGGCCTTTGTGGGTAAGCTTGGCGCTTTATTACACACCATTCCCGGTGCCGTAATGGGCGGGATTATGATGTTGTTATTTGGGCTAATTGCCAGTGTGGGTTTAGGTAGTTTAGTTAAAGCTAAAGTTGATTTTGATCAACCACGAAACTTTATTATTTTCGCCGTAGTATTGGTTTTTGGTATCGGCGGTATGGCGTTAAACTTAGGGGGGTTTAGTATTCAAGGTATTAGTCTATGTGCTTTAGTCGCGATTAGCTTAAATTTAATATTACCGAAGGAAGCTAAAACAGCTTAACGTTAATTTTAGTTAAAAATTAACAGGCCTGAGCATTAATTTACTCAGGCCTTTACTAAAAATCAGATTTGAACAATGCAGCCTTTACCCTTTATTTTAAAATAAAGAATCAATGAAAGGTTTAGTCTACAGCGGCAAGGCACTGCTCTAATTGAGCAAAAAACTTTTTATCGTAACCCTTTTGAAGACACGCAGTTGGTTTATACTTTTCTGTATCCGTTATATGATTCTCGGTGATTACACCACTTAAGAGAAAAACAGGCAGGTTTTCATTCCTTGTGCGAATAAACTGCAACACATCTACCCCATCTCCATCTGGTAAATTCCAGTCAATAAGCGCGATTGCATGCTTGTCTTGATTAAATATTTCTTTAGCTTCTTCTACGGTCTCAGCCACATCTAAAACAATATTCCAAGATGATAAATATCGTTCTATAGACATTTGCATTAACTCTACATCACCTTCGTTGTCTTCCACGTATAATATATTTACCGGCTCATTCATGAGGTAAGTCCTTGGCTATTTTAAAGGTAAAAGTGGCCCCATGTTCAATTTCTGTCGCCACACTAATGTCACCCTGATGTTTTTGTAATATTTTTGTAACGAATGCGAGTCCCATGCCTAAACCAGGATACTTTTTACTGGAAACCCCTCTTCTTAATACTTTAAATATTTTTTTCGTCAAATTATCTGAAATACCAATACCGTTATCGGTAATGCAAAATTTCCAATCGTCATTATCTTGAGTAAATGAGATTGAAATAACGGGCTTATTTCCCGTACTTTGGTATGTCAGTGAATTCTTAATTAGATGTTGAAATAAAAATGTTATTTGTGCCTCGTCACCAATAATTTCGGGTAAAATATCACAAGTAATCGATGCCTTGGTGTCGGTGATTAATGCAGATAAATTTTCTAACGCTTGGGCTACGCTTTTATTACAATCTAACAACTCAAACGGTCTAGTTCTTGTATTTAACCGTGAATAACTTTTAAGTGCTTCTATCATTATTGTTATTTGAGTCGAACCGTTATTAATCAGTTCAAAATGACGATTAGTTTTATCATCAAAACAGTCACCATGTTTATTAACAATAATCTCACTAAAGCTTTGTATTTGCCTTAAAGGCGCACTGAGATCATGCGAAACGATATAAACAAAATCTTCGTACTCAGCTTTCAGTGAGGCTAATTCTTGATTAACTTTTGCCAATTCAGACTCTAACTTAGCGCTCATTTTTCGTCCTTGTGTTACTTAGCGATGACTAGAAGGTAAACAAACGATATCACTCCAAAATTTTTCTACATCTTTAACAACTTTCATAAACTTACTAGCGTTCACCGGTTTTACAATATACCAATTTGCATGTAAATCGTAACTTTCCATCACGTCTTTATCAGCTTCTGAACTGGTTAAAACAATGACAGGAATTTTTCTGAGTAGGGGATCAGACTTTACTATTTGTAGCACTTCTTTGCCGTCAGTACTGGGTAGATTTAAATCTAACAAAATGATATCTGGCAGAACCGCCGTTTCATAACCATTGCGTTTATATAGGTAATCTAATGCTATGTCACCATCTTCGGCAATATGCAGATTATTTCGAAATATTGCATCGCCAAAAGCTTCACGGGTTAGTTCTATATCACCTTCATTATCTTCAACCAGTAATATTTCTGCAACTCTAACATCCTGTGTCATCATGTTTCCTCTACATCTGTTGGTTTTAATAATTTAACATAAAAGGTTGAGCCTACATCTACTTCAGACTCTACCCAAATAGCGCCATCATGGCGCTCTACCACTTTTTTGCATATGGCAAGACCAACCCCGGTGCCTGCATATTGTTTTTTACCATGTAAACGTTGAAAAACCTCAAATATTTTATTTAAATGACGTTCTTGCATACCAATGCCATTATCTTTGAAAGCAAACAGCCAGTACTTGTCGCTGCTTTCAACACGGATATGTATATGTGGTGTCGAATCTGGTTTTTGATATTTTAAGCCATTACTGATTAAGTTTTGAAAAAGTTGAAATAGCTGTGTTCTATTGCCCTGTAAAATAGGCAAAACATCAGCAGTAATCTCAGCTTTGTTGTTTGATGAACCAAGCAAGTCTTTTTTTATGACAGAAATAAGCGCTTCTACATCAACATTTTCATACATTTGAGTGTCACTACTAATACTCGAATAAGACAAAATATCAGTGATCAATAATTGTGCGCGTGCAGCACCATCAATAACAAAGTTAAAATACTTTTGACCTTTAGCATCATCTTTTAAGTTATCAGCAAGATGCTCTTGTAACATTTCAGAAAAGCTACGCACCATTCTTAAAGGTTCTTGTAAGTCATGTGAACAAACATAAGCAAATCGCGCCAGCTCTTCATTTGAATCTGTTAACTTTTCTATAAATTTTTCGCGCTCTTTTTCGAGCTTCACTCGTTCAGTTACATCTCTAACTATGCCTGAAAGTTTTCTAGTATTACCAATGATCATCTCACTAACTGATAAATCTACAGGGAAAATAGTGCCGTCTTTGCGTCTACCTTTTACTTTACGCTCTATCCCCATATCTTTTTTAATACCCGAATCTCGATAATCTTCTAGGTAAGTATCTTGATCACCATGATCGGTTACTGGTAGGAGTCTTTTCAGGTTTTCACCAATCATTTCATCTGCGGTATAACCAAAAATATTTTCTGCCGCGCGATTGTACTTCTCAATATTGCCAAACTCATCAACAGTTAACAAACCGTCTACGGCATTTTCTACTACCGCTCGATGTTGCTCTTCACTTTCAATTAAACTGAGTGTTCTGCTAACAACCAGCTGTTCTACAACTTCTCGTCGACGAACAAGGTGTACAATACTAAATGTTATCAAAGCAGTTACAGCTAAACCCGCAATAAGTAAAAGCCAAGCTGAAAGCATCAGCGGCGTTTTTGTTGTATTAGTATGTGTTTCAATATGCCAACTTCTGCCAGCAACCTTAATAATTTCACTGTGAGTAAACCAGCTATTACTTGCCTGAGTACCGAAAAGCGCTTCGATATTATCAACTTCAGTGATATCTTCGACATACAAAGATAAACTGCCTTTATTTTCCATCTCCGTATCTGCAACAATATCACCAACATTGAGAACCAGTACAGCAAGGCCAATGAAACTTGATGTAGAGTTGACCTTTCCACCTACTGCTTTTTGGTCAAAAACAGCATTAAAAACAAGTATATCAGCAGCATCGCCAACGGCTTGTACCAAATTTATTTTTCCGGTGGCAGTTTTATCAGCACTATTTTTGGCCTTGCTTATGGTATTTAATCGTTCTTTATTGGCAGCATTATCTAAGCCCATAGCTCTTTCATTGCCCTCAATAGGCTCAACGTAATATACAGGTAAGTAATGGTCACGTTCGTTAGCTAGCACCATATTACCTGTAGCGCTTATTTCTGTTAGCGTAAAATCAATGATACCGTCAGCTCTCGCTTGTTTTTCATACGCCGGGCGTTGCGCATGAGTAATATACGGCACCCATTCTATTGCTTTAATATTTTTATAGTTGTTCAATAATGGTGTCACAAATGCATTGAATTCTTGACGACTGACATAGTTTGATGCGTTATAAAGCGCTTTAACCGCATCTAAAATTTGTAAATTTAAATCAATATTTTTACTAATTGTTTTAACTTTTTCTTTGCTTTCGAAGATGAGTTCTTTCTGAATTACAGATATTTTGAGGTTTGATTCGATCATAAAAGCAGAAACACTTGCTGCAACACCAATAACACCGACAAAAATTGGAATACTGTAGACTTTCCATGTTGCTAACTCAACTTTAGCATTCCCATCACTTCGAGTTAAACCTCTGTAATTTAGTCCCGCAAACAATAAAAACGAAAGTGTGAAACTAATCAATAACGTTAATAAAATGGTGTTTTGTAGTTCACGCTTTCCATCATAAATTAAGCTATCATCTGAAATATAAGTAAAGACAATATCTGTATCTGGTAACGTTAATGAGTTTTCCCGATAAATCTCTATATGCTCAGTGTTAGTATTAACCTGTACTGTGTCTTGGCTGAGCCTAAATGCTACATTTTCTTTATAGTTTTGTGATATGAATATGTCTGCTAACGGCATAGTCATTTCACTGCTTAATATACCCTCAATGTAACCGTTATAGAGAACAGGTACTGATATTTTAAAGGTTAGAGCTGCATTATGTTGACGTAGCAATTGAAAATGATAAACAATATCACCTTGCAGTATTTGCTCAACCCATGGTTGTTCAACTGAGTAATTGCCATAAAGCTTATGATCTGTTTCTATTACCACGGTTCCTGCAATATCTTGCAAAACCAATCGGCTTTGTTTACCACCAATAACAGAGTTTTCAAATAACTCAGTTATTGAAAGATCATTTATTTCTCCCAACATAACCGCCCCCGCTAACATCGGGTAGGCGGCTAAGTCTTGCACTATAGATTGTTGACTAACAACAAACCGATTAAATAGTGCGGCTTCTAATGCTAACTCATTGGCCACATCCTTATCATGTTGATTATCCAATAAGCTATTAAATTTAGGTATCACAAAAAAAGCGCTTACGAATATAATCAATAAAAATAAACTGACAGCAAAAACCGCAAAGCTTTTAAAGGCTGAATTTTTACTCGAGTCCATATTAATAGAAGCTACAGTCATTAATTACTCATGAGAAATCAAAATTTCATCATTTTTACCAAATGACCCCATACAATAAGAATCTGGGTTTAATGCTTCATGGGCATTCTTATTAGCTTCTAGATTAAATTCAGCAAAGGGTTTTATATAAGTTTTGATCAAGCCTTGGATTGGTTTGTCGATATTTTCTAGTGCTAAACGTATAGCATTTCTGTCTGTGGCAATATTACCCGTAAGCCCTGTTTGTTTAATCGCTTGAATTAATAACCGAGTAAGATCGTAAGCATGAATAAAGCCAACAGCAGATTTTAGATCAGCGGGTTCAGTTATTTTACCTTTTGAATGCGCAACTAATTGCGAGAATACAGCATTAGCAAATGGGCTTTGTTGAGGGTTAGTAAAAGAAAAGCAAGATTGAATGAAGTTTAACTCCAAATCTTTACGGCGTTCATATGGAATAATTTCATGAAAGTTACCACTGGTAACTCCCCAATGACTAACAATAGGTAAGCGCTTTTCATTAGGCAGATTAAGCATCTCGTTAACGATTACAGCACCTTCAACTGCATTACTGACTAAAACGATACAATCACTTTTCGCATTAACAATTTCATCGATTGCTATGGCTGCACCTTTAGCTTTTACGCTCCAACTAAAGCGTGATATCCCATGTTTTTCAATACCATGACTTTTTAGTGCTGCAGACATGGTTTTTAAATTTGCATCACCCCAAGGTGTTTTTTCGAGTAACAAATGTGGCTTTTTACATTGTTGCTGAGTCATCGCGTAATCAATAATAGTTGAACCCGCCCGACTATCATCAATCGATAACCTAAATATCCAATTCTCTTTTGACGGATAACGTGTGATAAATCCAGCAGCGGCCCAAGGCACTAGTGTTAAAGCTTTATTTTCGTTAATAAAATCTCTATTTTTTATCAACGGAGGCGAATGAATACCTGAGTAAATAACTAATGCATTAGGGTCTTTAAGAAAAGCCTGGTAATTACGTTTACTTCTAATAACATTACCGCGATGATCTAAATATTTAAACGCTATTTTATAACCATCTATTTCGTTATTAATGTCACTAAAAGCAACTTCAATACCTTTTTGTATCGCTTGAGAAGATTCTTTATGATTAGAAAGATCGGCGTCAAGATAGACAAATAAAGTTTTATCTTCCGCTTGGGCTGACCATAAGACGCTTGATATTAAAAGCACAACTATAATGGTTATCTTTTTCATTTGTTACTCGCTAAACAGCATGCCATTTATAATTTAATTTTGATTAAATCCCATGATGATCAATTACCATCGTGCTGAATTTAATGACTTTTACTAAGATTGTATAATTACTGTCTCTTATACACATCTGACGCTGCCGACGAATAGAGAGGTGTAGAT
>OMOM01000658.1_pt1 | contig 14475 bp, 12 predicted proteins | sample 1646501 | NCBI WGS metagenome assembly OMOM01 (sample SAMN05416802, study PRJEB24817) | seawater metagenome | isolation source: Sea water | place: Canada:Atlantic | collected 2013-07
TGGGCTCGGAGATGTGTATAAGAGACAGTATATTACCTTTATTGTTTGCTGATATTGAAAAGGCAGGTTGGCTAGATGCAGCACAAGAAGAAAGTAATGTCATGGTTGATCGCAAGTTCAGTCCTATTGACGAGAGCCAGTTGTATCTTAATCTAAAAATGGCTTGGCGCTTAAATCCTGTGCAACTTTATCGACTACAACAGTTAACTATTTGGCGTTTTCAACAAGCTAAAATAAAAGACAGGCCAATTGGTTTTATTGCCAAAGATCATACCTTATTTGCGTTAGCGCAAGTAAACCCCACGAGTGTGGGAGCTATGTCAGGTATTGAAGGCGTTGAGGTACTTGATATACGCCACAAAGGTAATGTTATGTTAACAGTGCTAAAACGCGCTACCGAAGCAACAAACGCTAAATTACCTGAGCCTATTATTCGACTTGATGAATATCCAGGCTATAAACAAAACTTCAAAAAAGTTAAAAATGCCATTACGGAGTTCAGCACTCAAACTAACTTGTTGCCAGAGAACTTTGCTTCTAAAAAACAAATAAACCAATTTATGTCATGGCATTTTAAACTCAACGGCGCAGAGAATAATCCGCAATTGGTCGATATTATGCGCGGTTGGCGTAAGTCATTATTTGGTGATAAGTTGCTTGCATTTGTTGAAAATGACTTTAAATAAGTCGCTTTAATATTGACTGATAAGTTGTTGAAAACAATCTTAACAACACCCGAAACCCCTTTAATCATAGGTCTGCATCATGTTGTGTAGTGTTTATAAAAGTTCTAAAAAAGTACAAACTTATCTTTATGTAAATAACAGAGATGACTTTTCTGATGTACCTGAAGCGCTAATGAAAATGTTTGGTACGCCTGTGATGGTAACGGTGCTGAACCTTTCATCAAAAATTAAATTGGGTTTTGCTGATTTAGAAAAAGTAAAAACAAGTTTAGCTGACCAAGGTTATTATCTGCAGTTAACACCGCAAGAAGAAGACATGCTAAAAGGCCACAAGGCCAGCATGAATAGTGCGGGTGCCAATAAAAGCGAAGGAGAAATATCATAATGCGCTATACCCATTCAGTAAATATCATCGTACTTTCATTATGTTTCGCGCTATTTTCTCAAATAACGATGGCTAATGACAAAAAAACAACATCAGAGGCTAAACCTAGCTTCGAACAATATATTATTAAGTTAAAGCAAGAAGCCATTGCAAAGGGTTATGATCAAACGTTAATTGACGATTCATTCGCTAATGTTATTTTTCATCAACGAGCAGTAAAAGCTGATCGTAATCAACCAGAAACAGTTGAAACACTCGACACCTATTTGCCAAAACGTGTACCTGATTGGAAAATCAAACGTGCTAGAGCAAAATATAAAGAGCATGAAGCACTACTGAAAAATATAGCTGCAGAATATGGCGTGCAACCACGGTTTATCATTGCGCTTTGGGGGCTAGAAACAAATTTTGGCAAAATCATGGGTAACTATAATGTTATTTCTGCGTTATCAACCATGGCCTATGAAGGACGCCGCGAAGCATTTTTTAAAAAGCAGCTATGGGCAGCGTTACAAATATTAAAAGAAGGCCATATTGATATAGCGAATATGAAAGGCTCGTGGGCTGGCGCTATGGGACAAAATCAATTTATGCCTACTTCTTTTGTTGGTTATGCTGTTGACGGTGATGGTGATGGAAAGAAAGATATTTGGGGTAATCAAGCCGATGTTTTTGCTTCTATGGCCAATTACCTGAAAAAAGAAGGCTGGAGTGACGAAATAACATGGGGCCGTCAGGTTAAACTTCCGAGCGATTTTGATACCTCATTAGCGATACCAAACAATACCGGTGGTCGTAAGAACTGGTTAAAAGCTTGGGCTAAAACCGAAAAAACCTTAGCTCAGTGGCAAGATCTAGGCATTCGACGCACCGATGGTAGTAATCTACCAAAGGTTGATATTAAAGCGGCATTGGTATTTCCTGATGGTGTTAAAGGGCGTGCGTATTTAGCTTACAATAACTATAAAAGTTTAATGCATTGGAATTTATCTTATTACTTTGTAAGCTCGGTTGGACATTTATCTGATCACATTAAATTTCCACCAATTCAGTAATAATTTATCGTCAGCTAAATTGAGTAATTACCACAATAAACAGCCATAAGTAGCCATATGAGTAAAAACAATAATCGTTCGAGTACAAAGTCAAAAAAAGTTGTTGTTGAACGCTTTTGGGAAACTAAATCATTAAATGAAATGTCTCGTACTGAGTGGGAATCATTATGTGATGGTTGTGCTAAATGTTGTCTGAATAAGTTTATTGATGACGATAGCACCACCGATGAAACTGAGCTGATGCCAACCACGCATATTGCTGAAGGTGAGCAAATGAGCTACTCGAACATTGCTTGTCATTTACTCAACGATAAAACCTGTCAGTGTTCTAAGTACGAACAACGAACCGTGCTGGTACCCGATTGTGTGCAGTTAACACAAGAGAACTTGGATGATGTGTTTTTTATGCCGCCAAGTTGTACTTATCGACGCTTAAAAGAGGGCAGAGGTATGCCGTCATGGCACCCGTTATTGCACAATGGCAAAAAATCAGCCATGCACCAAGCCGGTATGTCAGTACGTGGTAAAATTATCAAAGATAACGACGTTGAGTTAGACGATTTTGAAGACTATATCGTGTTGTGGCCACTGAACGATATTGATTAAGGTGGCAGTAAAGTTTACAGCACTATTATGGCGATAGAATTATCTTATTAAGAAGATAAACTAAAAATACTAATGACCTTTAATTTTAGCTTATTGACTTGCACCAGTTTTTCTAAAAAATAACAGATTAAATAACTCTTTTACACTGATCGTTAGCAACCAATAACTTGAACGCTTTGGTGCTTTTATCTTTGTTGATGCTTTTTTTGTTCTCAAATGATTTTTATCTGAAGATATTTTAGCTTTTTCTGCCATTCTAATATTATCTCTTCGCTCTTGTGCAATATTGGCACGTTCGGTAAAGCGTTGTCTAGATTCTGCAGACATGCTTGATAAGAAACTCGCACTTGTTGCGCTTTTTCCTTTAACTTTCGTTCTTGGCTTTGGTGAACTACACATATAAACCTCAAAATTAGCTTTTATTAACGGTGCAAAACTCATAATCGCACTAAATAAAGTAACATTTAATGATGGTGTATTTTTCATCTTCATCAATAGTCAGTATATATAGACCTGACAGTTAACGAAAAAATTCGCATATTAGCCATTAAAGTCGTATTAAAAGCATGAGAGACTTACTCTGTATATTGATATCGCTTACAAGTGAGCTCTTAGCGAGGAAGGTAATTGCCTGAATTCTTTAGTTTTAACAATTAAATCAATTCAGACAAAAAACATGGTGGCTAATCTACTTGCTGTAATTCTTTTAAATAGCGTTCGCCATTTTCAACATAGTGCATAGCAGATTTTGTAAACATTTCGCGGGTTGACTCATCAAGTGGTTTAATAATTTTAGCTGGAGAGCCTATAACAAGGTGTCCGTCTGGCACTTGCATATTTTCAGTGACTAAACTGTTCGCGCCTATTAAACAATTTTTGCCAATATTAGCGCCGTTGAGTACAACAGCATTCATACCAATTAATGTATTATCTCCAATAATGCAGCCATGTAGCATAACTTTATGGCCTACGGTGACCTTATTTCCAATCGTCATTGGATATTGAGCATCAACATGCAAAATGGAACCGTCTTGAATATTAGTATGCTCACCAATGTTAATACTGGCGACATCGGCGCGAATGACCACATTAAACCAAATACTGGTGTGCTCACCTAAAGTAACGTCTGCGATAAGTGTGGCGTTGGGGGCAATAAAGTTACTTTCATTTACGTTGGGGACTAAATCAGCTAAACGATAAATCATCTATTGTTCCTTACATTAAATTTGTCTCTTCATATTAATCTATTTATATCTCAGAGCAAACTAGACCTTAGGGCTATACCCGATAAAACTATAAACGCTAACATATACTGAAAATAAATAAGCTTGATGTATGAAAATTAAACAATTAATGGTAAAACATTAATCTAGTTAGTAATAATAATAATTTTTAACGTTCAATCGAATCAAATTCTCACAAGTAGCTCAACAGAAGTTAGTTAAATATTGGGTTACTTAGCAAGGGTTTAGATGAAATAAAGGTGATTTATGATTATTGGTATACCCAAAGAAGCATTATCAGGTGAGAACCGAGTCGCTAGCGCGCCAACCGCGGTAGTTTCATTGCTCAAGCTCGGCTTTGAAGTGCAAATACAAAAAGGTTGTGGCACAAAAGCAAGCTTTACAGATCAAGAGTTTATTGACGCAGGTGCAAGTGTCGCGACTAAAAAAACTGTTTGGCAATCCGATATAATATTTAAAGTAAATCCTCCTACTATTGAAGAAATAGCGACGATGAAGGACGGTGCATATTTAATTGGTTTTATTGCACCAGCTCAAAATGAAGATATTTTGAATGCGCTAAAAGAAAAGTCAATTACGTCGTTAGCGATGGAAATGGTGCCAAGAATGACCCGCAGCCAATCAATGGATGCATTAAGTTCAATGGCTAACATTGCTGGTTATCGTGCCGTTATTGAAGCAACTCATCATTTTGGACGATTTTTAACAGGTCAAATAACCGCTGCAGGTAAAATGCCACCAGCAAAAGTTATGATTATTGGTGCTGGTGTTGCGGGCTTAGCAGCCATAGGTACAGCGAGTAGTTTAGGGGCGATTGTTCGAGCGTTTGATACTCGCCCTGAAGTAAAAGAGCAAATAGAAAGTATGGGCGCTGAGTTTCTAGAGCTTGACTACGAAGAACCAGAAGATACGGGCTCAGGTGATGGTTATGCAAAAGAAATGAGCAAAGCCTTTATCGATGCTGAAATGGCATTGTTTGCAGCACAAGCAAAAGATGTTGATATTATTATTACCACCGCGATGATCCCCGGTAAACCGGCCCCTAAGCTTATTACAGCGGCAATGGTTGAATCGATGAAAACCGGTAGTATTATTGTAGATTTAGCCGCTGCGGGTGGTGGCAACTGTGAATTAACTGAAGCTGGTAAAGTGGTTAATGCCAATGGCGTAAAAATAATAGGTTACACCGATTTAGTATCTCGCTTACCTAACCAGTCGTCACAACTCTATGCCAATAACTTAGTCAGTTTGACAAAACTGTTGTGTAAAGAAAAAGACGGTACGCCTAATATTGATTTTGACGATGTCGTTATTCGTAACATGACCGTGGTTAATCAAAACGAAATTACCTTCCCACCACCGCCTATTCAGGTCAGTGCGGCTCCAGCTAAACCTAAAGTAGCACCAGTTAAAGCTGCTGAAGTGAAAGTTGAAAAACCCATGAGTCCCACTAAAAAATACGGCATGATGGCAGCTGGCGCATTACTGTTTGGCTGGGTTGCTAGTGTTGCCCCTGCTGATTTTCTGTCGCATTTTACCGTGTTTGTTTTAGCCTGTGTTATTGGTTACAACGTGGTGTGGAATGTTAGTCATTCGCTACATACACCATTGATGAGTGTAACCAATGCCATTTCGGGCATTATTATCGTTGGCGCAATTTTACAAGTGGGTAATAGTAGCCCGTTAATTCAATTGCTCGCCGGTGTCGCAATACTTATTGCCACTATCAACATTGTTGGTGGCTTTGTTGTCACTAAACGTATGTTAAAAATGTTTAGAAAATAAGGGACACTGTAATGGAATTTTCTCAAGGTTTTATCAGTGCAGCGTATATTGTTGCCGCGTTATTATTTATTTTTAGTTTGGCTGGATTAAGTAAGCAGCAAACCGCTGAAACAGGCAATTGGTATGGCATTGTCGGTATGGCTATCGCACTTATTGCCACCATTGCTGATCCTCGTGTTGACAACGTTTGGATTATTTTAGTCACTATGGTGGTGGGTGCCATTATCGGCTTGAAGCTCGCTAAACAAGTTGAAATGACTCAAATGCCAGAACTTGTCGCTATTTTGCATAGTTTTGTGGGTTTAGCGGCGGTAATGGTTGGCTTTAATAGCTATTTTGAAATGGATCATTCATTAACTGCTACGTTCACCGAGAGCCAACTAATGGCTGTTAACATTCATTTAGTTGAAGTTTTTCTAGGTGTGTTTATTGGCGCTGTAACCTTTACTGGTTCAATTGTTGCGTTTGGTAAATTACGCGGTGTTATTAACTCAGCTGCATTAATGTTGCCTCATCGTCATAAATTGAATTTTGCTGCTGTCTTGTTATCTTTTATGCTCTTAATCAGTTTTGTTGAGCAAGGTGGTGGTGATAGCACATTATATTTTATGGCCTTAATTGCTTTAGTGTTTGGTTGGCATTTAGTTGCATCAATTGGTGGTGCAGATATGCCCGTGGTTGTTTCAATGCTTAACTCTTATTCAGGTTGGGCCGCTGCCGCTGCTGGTTTCATGCTAAATAATGATTTGTTGATTGTTACTGGCGCATTAGTCGGTTCTTCAGGGGCAATTCTTTCTTACATTATGTGTAAAGCGATGAACCGTTCTTTTATCAGTGTTATTGCCGGCGGATTTGGTACCAATGTCGTTATCGACACCGACACTGATTATGGCGACCATGTTGAAATTAATGCAGAATCAGTAGCTGATATGTTAAACGGAGCAAAGTCAGTTATTATTACTCCAGGTTACGGTATGGCTGTAGCGCAAGCGCAGTATCCCGTATATAAATTGACTCAAGCACTGAAAGATAAAGGCATTGAGGTTCGCTTTGCTATTCATCCAGTAGCAGGGCGCTTACCTGGCCATATGAACGTACTGCTAGCTGAAGCAAAAGTGCCTTACGATATAGTATTGGGCATGGAAGAAATTAACGATGACTTTCCTAAAACTGATGTTGTGTTAGTTATTGGGGCGAACGATACAGTTAACCCAGCCGCAGCTGAAGATCCTACCAGCCCTATAGCAGGTATGCCTGTATTAGAAGTATGGCATGCGAAAAACGTGGTTGTATTTAAACGCTCAATGAATACGGGTTATGCTGGAGTGCAAAATCCATTATTCTTTAAAGACAATACACAAATGTTGTTCGGTGATGCTAAAGATTCTGTTGAAGAGATCTTTAAAGCATTATAACTTGCTGGCTTAATGCCAAGTTAGATAGCTGAAATTGCATATTAAATAGCCGACACCTGTTGTCGGCTTTTTTAATTCCAACATTTAACTGCTTGGCTTCGTTTAATAAGCATTACTCATCACGCATTGCTATTGATTTTATTCGCTATTTCTTCTCTATTTCTTCGCTAATTCGGATAAAAATTACATATAAGGTAAATAATTTTGTTAAAGTACTGAAGATAAGAATTATTAGCATTTAACCCTTCGGAGAGTAACGTGGTAGAAGCCAGTATAATTGAACCCAGCATCATTGAATTGTGGGTCGGAACTATTAACGGTTACTTGTGGGGTAGTATTTTAATTTACTTACTGAGTGCCTGTGGGATCTGGTTTACCTTTCGATTGAAAGGTTTACAAATCACCCGTTTTTTTCATATGTTTACCATTTTAAAAACCAGTCGTAAAAGCTCAAGCCAAGGCATTTCTTCTTTCCAAGCACTTTGTACTTCTTTAGCGGCACGTGTAGGTACCGGTAATTTAATGGGAGTGGCAGTCGCTATTTCATTAGGCGGTGCTGGCGCAGTTTTTTGGATGTGGTTAATTGCCTTAGTTGGCATGGCAACGGCATTCGCTGAAAGCACTTTAGGTCAGCTCTATAAAGAACGTGATAGCAAGGGCAACTTCCGTGGCGGTCCCGCTTATTATATGAGTAAAGGCTTAAAAAATAGAAAATTAGCGATAACTTTTTCGCTGTGTTTGTTTTTTGGTTATGGCTTTGTCTTTAGTGCAGTACAAGCAAACTCTATTACTAGTGCCTTTAATGGTTCGTATGGTTTTGACCCTCTTTATACGGGGATAGTAATTACTATTCTTGCCGGTTTTATTATTTTTGGCGGATTAAAAAATATTGCCCGCTTTGCTGAACTCACAGTGCCTTTTATGGGCTTGCTTTATTTACTGGTGTGTTTTGCGGTTATTTGGATAAACATTGAAAGAGTTCCTATGGTCATTAGCGATATTTTTGCTTCTGCTTTAGGATTAAAAGAAGCAGGTAGTGGTCTTGTGGGGGCTGCAATCGTGCAAGGTGTTAAGCGAGGTTTGTATTCTAATGAAGCGGGTATGGGTAGTGCACCTAATGCCGCGGCGGCAGCTGAACCTTATCCTCCACATCCGGTTTCACAAGGCTATATTCAGATGTTAGCGGTGTTTTTTGATACCATTGTTATCTGTTCTTGTACGGCAATTTTGATCTTACTATTTAAAGATACCGGTGGTGAAGCACAAGGTATTCAATTAACTCAACAAGCACTTGCTTATCAAGTGGGCTCTTGGGGCAGTGACTTTATTACTCTTGCTATTTTGTTGTTTGCTTTTACCTCTATCGTGGCAAATTTTGCCTATGCTGATAATAATTTAAAATATTTGAATATGGATAACGTCATCGGTCGTTGGTTTTTACGTATTGGTTTTTTACTGATGTTAGTGTTTGGCTCCGTAGCTACGTTACCTGAAGTTATCGCTTTAGCCGATTTATCTACCGGCTTAATGACCATATTTAATGTCACGGCGTTGTTTATGCTTTCTAAAGTGGTGGTTAAAATAACTAAAGACTACCATAGCCAACAAGACAAAGGCTTGTTACCAACATATGAAGCTGATGAAGCTGAAGAAAAGCGCTTAAATTTAACCAAAGGCATCTGGCTTAAAAAGTAGGATTAACACGCTTAATATTTAATACAAGCAACTGTTACCAAAGCTGCTATAATGCGCGCCTTAATATTTTGGCGCAATACTTTTAGTTATGCGCGTTGTTTACGATAATACAGAAATGGTGATGTAATGAGTGTGGATTCAATAGGTTTATCGGCTAACTTACTTAAAGCGGTAAAAGCCTGCGGGTATAAAAATTTAACCCCGATTCAACAAATAGCTATTCCTGTTATTCGTACCGGTGTTGATGTTTTAGCAAGTGCTCAAACAGGTACTGGTAAAACAGCCGCTTTTACTTTGCCGATTCTTGATAGTTTAGCAAATAAAGTTAAGCCAAACGCAGATGGCTTTGACACTACCACCACGATTAAGGCCCTTATTTTAACGCCAACTCGTGAGCTAGCAGCACAAGTTGAAAAAAATGTTAAAGCCTACAGCGAATTTTTGCCGTTACGCTCTGGTGCTATTTTCGGTGGTGTAAACATGCCTCCTCAAACTAAAATGCTTAAAAGTGGCGTTGATGTATTAGTTGCAACACCTGGTCGTTTAATTGAACACCTTGAACAACGCAACTTGGATTTATCGCAAGTACAGTACTTGGTATTAGATGAAGCCGATCGTATGTTAGATATGGGCTTTTATAACGATATTGAACGCATTGTGGCAATGATCAAAGCCAAGCATCAAACCTTGATGTTTTCGGCTACTTTTTCGAATAAAGTTAAAACATTAGCAAAAAAAGTACTTAAAACACCAAAAACTATTGAAGTTGCGCGTCAAAACTCTACTTCAGGCAAAGTAAAACAGTCAGTATATTGGGTTTCTGAAACCCGTAAAGCTGAACTATTGTCTGAACTTATTGGCGTTAACAACTGGCAGCAAGTTTTAGTATTTGCTGGTACTAAAGAAAGCGCTAACATTTTAGCGGCAGAATTAAAGCTCGACGGTATAAAAACCGCTTTATGTCATGGCGATAAAACTCAAGGCGCCCGTAATAAAGCCCTTGAGCAATTTGTTGATGGCAGTGTTCGTGTATTAGTCGCCACTGATGTTGCTGCTCGCGGGCTCGATATTGCGAACTTACCTTATGTGGTTAACTTCCATTTACCTTTCCTACCAGAAGATTATGTTCACCGTATTGGTCGCACAGGTCGTGCAGGTAAGTCAGGTACAGCTATATCGTTAGTAAGTCCTAAAGATGAGCAATTTCTTGATAATATTGAAGCGTTAATTGAGCGTAAATTCGAGCGTATAGTGGTCCCTGGTTACGAGTTAGACAGACCTTTACCTGCACACTATGATGCTAAAGATGATGCGCCTTTAAAGAAAAGTCGTTATAAAGCCACGCAAGAGAAAAATCAGTTAATTGCGCGCAAAAAAGCTGATGCAACACCTGCAGCCCAACGCAGAGCAAAAGCAAACAAGAAAAATAAGCCGGTAAGTAAAACAGTTAACAAAAAACGTAAATAGTCAGTTAATCTATTATAAACGCTGAAGTTACTTATGTTTGATGATACTTATATCGACGTCCCTTTTAATTTTCGACACCACTGTTGGTTCTGTTCAGAGCCAGCAGGGCATTCTTTTACCTTCCCACATTCAGCCCATTTGGTTTTCGATTGTCCGCACGAAGCACTGACTATACCCAGTTGTTTAGAATGTTCACGTGAGGCAAACAAAGCCGAAGTTCGTTCAATTTGGCAAGTTGAAGAAAGCGTTAAAGTATATTTGATTAACAAATATCGCAAAGACTTAGCAATAGGGCTTAACTGGACAGAAGAGTCTTTAGCTAATTCTGGCTTTGAAGGTGGCAGTTTTGCTGGTTTTCAAAAGAGTGCTTGGTTTATGTATCAAGTCGCAAAAGATAGAGTTAATTTTCGAGGTTGGCCGCTTGTGCTTAAGGGTGTTGAATTAATTAACGAAGACGTTGACAGAGAATTTTGCTTTGACGGGGTCAGTTACCCCAATATTGACCAAGCTATTGAGCACTATAGTCTTAATTTTAATTTAGACGCTGATTATCTTCGCCGAGTACTGGCAAAAATTGGTCTACAATACTTTGCAAAGGCGGTAAGATTTTGCCGCTTGTATGTAGGTGCTACGCCGAGTGAAAAATCACAAGCGTTACGAGAGTTCAGTTAACACTCACTGTTCTGTCATATTTAAGTAAAGTCAGAGGTAAATTGATAACTATCTGGGTATTAATGGCGTTTTGTTAAAGAGCTGCTTCATTGTGCTGCTATTTAACTCATTTGATTAGCTTACCTCAACGTTATCAACTTTGAGAAACAATACTTAACTTTTGTGGAATAGCCCTTTTTTGTGAATATAGAGCATTATCTGCTCGTTTAAAAAAGCTTGTCGCATTATCAGCTCTATTCATGAAAGCTAATCCTAAACTACTGGTAACATTGTACTTTGCTAACAAAGCATCACGCGATATAGCATGATAAATTCTCTGTTCTATAACGGCAAGTGACTGTTCAGTTGCATCTGCTACTATGATTGCAAACTCATCACCACCAAAGCGGAAAACAGAGTCAGTATCACGAACACTTTGACGTAATGCCTCAGCAAACTGTATTAATACATTGTCGCCTATATCGTGACCATAGTTATCATTAATTGCTTTAAACTTGTTGAGATCACTCAAAATTAACCCTGCACGTGTATGTCGACGACAGGCTTGTGCCATGGTACGTTTAATTTGTTCGTCAAAACTACGTCGGTTTCCTAATTGCGTTAAGCTGTCTTGCATCGCCAACTGCATAGCTTGGTGGTACTGAACGGCATTATTTAGTGGGTTAATCAATAAGTCATGTAACTCAGTTAACACTTTAAAGTTGGCGATACTAATCGGCATATTAACCGCGTAAGTAATAATGCCAAAAAACTGACCATTAAGTTTTAACTCAAATTGGCGCTCAGATTTTGCTTGCCTGCTGCCTCTAGCGGTCGCACTTATATCGGCATGCTTGAAATACAGGCCACTAAAATCAAGATACTTGGCTACTTCTATCGCAAAAATGTTGATCAGCTGCTTAACATCTAATGTAGTTTGTAACTGCTCAAGCAAGGCCAAATTACGTTGGCTTTGTTGTTCACTGTGTTGAAATAACGTGAAGGCATTAAATTTTGAGTTAGGGTGATTAACAACATTGACTGTTCGCATAGTTTTTCCCAGCTAATTTTGACGTTTAAACTTTCTGCGTTAACTAAAGCAATAATCATACCTAATATAAAAATGTTGTTAATATTACTTGCGAGCTTAATTAATTACCTCTAATAAACACGCTATACCGCAAGCTTAAAATAATGGAGTATATTGGGGGACTGTAAGTTAAGTCGTCGTTTTTATGCGCTTTTTCCTAACCTAAATATAAATAATTTAGACAAAAGGGTCTCTAGAAGGCTACACTGACATCACTGTAATCATTCATCAACCAGTAAAAATTCACCATTATCTGTTCATCGCTCTGTAAGGAATACATGTGACAAGCCACCTTGAATTACTCGCCATATTATCTAGTGCTGTACTTATAGTCTGGCTATTTCGTCGCTTGCAATTGCCTGCCATATTAGCTTACTTAGTGGCTGGGGTTTTGGTCGGTGAACATGGCCTAGCCTTAGCTCAAGAACATGTAGATTACGAACATTTTGCAGAGCTTGGTATCGTATTTTTGTTATTTACCCTCGGGCTTGAATTCTCATTACCTAAATTACTGGCCATGCGGCATTTAGTGGTTACCGTGGGGAGCTTACAAGTTATTATTTCCCTTGTGCTCTTTATGTTAGTGGCTATGTTTTTTGGCCAAAGTTTTGCTGCCGCCATAACCATAGGCGGTATTTTAGCGCTATCTTCAACGGCAATCGTTATACGGCAATTAAGTGAAAGTGGCGGTATGAAGAAAAAGTCAGGGCAATTATCAGTCGCTGTTTTGCTGTTTCAAGATGTTGCCGTTGTGCCTTTGTTAATTGTTATTCCATTATTAGCCCAAGGTGGCGACTCTTCTTTTATCATGGCACTACTTTTTGCTTTGGTTAAAGGTGTTTTCGTCGTTTCATTGTTATTATTTGCTGGTAAATGGTTACTGCCAAGACTATTTAACTTAGTGGCGCAAGTAAGAACTGATGAATTATTTGTACTAACAACACTACTGGTAACCCTAGTCGCTTCTGCATTAACGCAATGGTTTGGACTTTCTATGGCCTTGGGTGCATTTTTAGCCGGGATGATGCTTGGTGAAAGCCAATATAAACATCAGCTTGAAGCCGATATTAGGCCATATCGCGATATACTGCTTGGTTTGTTTTTTGTGACTGTTGGTATGAAGCTCAACGTTGGTGTGGTTTTTTCTTCACCTTTGATTATTATTTCGCTATTAATTTGCTTTATGGTAGTAAAAATATTGGTGGTTGTTTTACTAGCAAAGCGGGCTGGAGAGTCATCAAAAGATGCTTGGGCTGCCGGTATTATGTTGGCGCAAATGGGCGAATTTGGTTTTGTGTTAATTGCCTTAGCGAGTCAGGTAGAAGTATTACCAGATACAACCGCATCAATTCTATTAGGCACGGGAGTGTTGAGTATGGCAATTACGCCATACATGATAAACCATGCAAGAACTTGGGCACTTTGGCTTAGCAAAGAAAAGCAGCTAGATACGCAAGCATTAGAAGAGTTACCTCAAAATACTTCATTACATGATCACGTTATTATTTGTGGTTTTGGCCGAATTGGACAAACGGTTAGTCGATTTTTAAAGCAAGAGTCTATTGATTTTGTTGCCATTGATATCGACCCATTAAGAACAACAAAAGCACGAGAGGCTGGCGAAAATGTACTTTTTGGTTCATCACGTCAGGCTGAGTTATTACATGCGGCAAAACTATCAAAAGCTAAGCTTGTTGTTATTGCCTTTGGTGAAGACAAACAATCGCTCGATGTCATTCAAAAAGTACGCGCTTTAGCGCCAGATGTGCCTATTTTAGTTCGAACTCGAAATGATGATCAATTAGACGAGTTACATGCTGCAGGTGCAAACGAAGTGGTACCAGAGAGCTTAGAAGGCAGCTTAATGTTAGTTTCACAAGTATTGTCATTATCTGGCGTACCTTTTTCTAGAATTGTGCGCCGTGTGCAAAAAGAGCGTAAGAATCATTACAACCATTTACATGGCTTCTTTCAAGGTGAACATACCGATATGAGTCCAGATGCAATTGATCGCATCGAGTTTGCTCATGCGATAATTTTGGTCGACGACTCATTTGCTACCGGTAAATCTATTCGGTCATTAAAATTAGATGAAAGTCGCGTATTTGTTATAGCGCTTAGACGTAACAATATTGAAAGTGAAGAGCCAGATTTAGATACAATACTTTTAGCACAAGACACCTTGATTGTTCGGGGTAAGCCTCGTCGAGTAGAACGCGCTGAACGTTTTGTGCAAGAAGGGCATTAACAATCTACATAAACGTTAACACCCTTTAAACGTTAACGTTTAACTTCGTTCTCTTTTTAACTTTGCAGAGATTAAGGCGAGTGACGTCAACAGCATATTATCTGTCTCTTATACACATCTGACGCTGCCGACGAATAGAGAGGTGTAG
>OMOM01000662.1_pt1 | contig 14436 bp, 12 predicted proteins | sample 1646501 | NCBI WGS metagenome assembly OMOM01 (sample SAMN05416802, study PRJEB24817) | seawater metagenome | isolation source: Sea water | place: Canada:Atlantic | collected 2013-07
TACACCTCTCTATTCGTCGGCAGCGTCAGATGTGTATAAGAGACAGGTTTATATGGTGAGAATGGTTGGCGTAAATAGTGGCAGGCGCATGGTGCTAGGGTTTATGGTAGCAAGTGCATTTTTAAGTATGTGGATCTCTAACACCGCAACAACCCTCATTATGTTACCCATAGCTTTGGCTATTCTCAAACATATTGACAATAAGAAGCTTAAAGTGGCTTTAATTCTTGGTATTGCATATGCCGCCAATGTTGGTGGTGTTGGTACACCGATTGGTACACCGCCAAATGTTATTTTTATGGGTATTTACGAGGAACAAACTGGCATTGAGTTTGGCTTTTTAGAGTGGATGAAAATAGGCGTACCTATTGTCGTTCTAGCGGTGCCCATTATGGCTTTTTGGTTAACTAGAAACGTTAAGCTTGAACAAGAGATACATTTACCAGAATTAGGGGCTTGGCGTGTAGAAGAGTCTCGCACATTATGGGTTTTTGGGCTAACAGCACTTGCATGGATAACCCGTTCAGAACCTTTTGGCGGTTGGAGCGGTATTTTCGGCGTTGAAATAGCTGGCGATAGTACCATCGCATTATTTGCCGTTGTATTGATGTTTATCGTACCGAACGGAAAAGGCTCTCGCTTATTGGATTGGGACAGCGCCAAAACTATTCCTTGGGGGATGCTATTACTATTTGCTGGTGGTATTGCATTAGCTAAAGGTTTTGTAGCATCTGGATTAAGTGACTTATTGGGTCAGTGGCTTGCTACATTTTCCAATTTACCAGCAATCATTATGATTGTGACTATTTGTTTGGTGGTTACTTATTTAACAGAAATAACCAGTAATACCGCAACGGCAACTTTATTGATGCCAATTTTAGCGGCAGCGGCCATTGCTTCAGGCTACGATCCCAAGGTGTTAATGGTACCTGCAGCAATATGTGCGAGTTGTGCTTTTATGTTACCAGTAGCAACGGCTCCAAATGCTATTGCTTATGGAACGGGTGAAATAGAAATTCAACATATGGTGAAAGAAGGGGCTGTACTGAGCTTTATTATTGCCTGTTTAGTGGGAATTACCTGTTATTTATTGCTGCTTTAAAAGTGCTGAACTAAGCTGAAATATAAGTGTATAGAGTTTTGCTATGTTAGATAGCTTGGTTAAGCTCAAGGGTTAACAGTGACCAATAACATAAGTATTGGTCACTGTTGCTTAATTATTAAAGCATTTTTTCTTTTAGTAATCTGGTTAACAAAACGATAGTAAAGGCAGTGCTATAAGCTGCAAATATAACCAGCATAACTTGTGGCATACTAAAACCTAAAAAATCCCACTTAATATCACCACAATCACCACTGGCTTCAAATAAAGCAGGTAACCACTGATGCAAAGGCGCCCATGAAGGAAAGTTTGGTACTATTTCACAGCTAAACAAAAATGACATAGTTGAAGATTGCATATCAACATGCTCTAAAGCAATGATAAAGCCCCAAATAGCCCCTGTAGCCCATAAACCGTAAGCGACAATACGCATTACCAAGTGTTGGCAACCGAATGCGCCAATAACACCAGCTAAGAATATTCCCCATACTGCCGTTCGTTGATAAATACACATAATGCAAGGCTCAAGCCCCATAAAATATTGAAAATATAATGCGATGAGTTCAAAACATAATGCGCTAATGGCGAGCAATTGCCATGCTCTTTGGTTTAAAGATAATTGGCTTATAAAATTCACGAAATGGTACCTACGACTGAGTTGTTGTTAATCCACTTTGGATCATGGGTTTAGGAAGTATTAATGCATGCTATCAATAAACAAAAAACGCCACAAGGGCGCTTTTGTTAGATTTTATATCAACTTATGACTAGGGTAACACTTAGTGTCCACCTGGTGCCTTAGTTACTGCTTTACCATCATGATGTTGTATTAAATCTATCTCATAAAAGTAATCAGTATATTTGCTTAACTGTCCTGTTGAAATAGCCAACAAACCTACAATAGTTAACACTATTGTGTACGGGAAAGCCATGATAACCATACGACCATAAGACAATCTAATTAACGGTGCTAATGCTGAAGTTAATAAGAACAAGAATGCAGCTTGACCATTTGGTGTTGCTACACTTGGTAAGTTAGTACCTGTGTTAATTGCAACGGCTAATAAGTCAAATTGGTCTCGGGTAATTTGCCCAGCAGATAACGCTTTTGTAATTTCTGTAATATATACTGTACCAACGAAAACGTTATCACTAACCATAGATAATAAGCCGTTTGCTAGATAGAACATAACAAGCTGCATATTACCTTCAAACGTTAACACCCACGTAATAACTGGTGTAAATAAGCCTTGGTCTACAATCACAGCAACAACAGCGAAAAATACGGCTAATAAAGCAGTGAAAGGCAACGCTTCTTCAAAGGCATGGCCAATTTGATGCTCTTCAGTTACACCGGTAAAAGCGGTTGCTAGAATAATAACTGATAAACCAATAATACCGACCGGCGCTAAATGCATTGCCAGACCAACAATTAACCAAACGGCAATAGCACCTTGGATAACAAGCTTGGCATTATCAAGTGTATTGCGTTTTTCACTTTCGGCAATATCAAACTCATTGAGTACGTTATAAACATTTTCTGGTAAGGCAACACCGTAACCAAACCATTTTACTTTTTCTAATAAGAAACAAGTAAACAAGCCAGCAAAAAATACCGGGATAGTTACTGGTGACATACGAATAGCAAATTCTAGGAATTCCCAACCAGCTTGTTGACCAATAACTAAGTTTTGAGGTTCACCAACGATAGTACATACACCACCTAACGCCGTACCAACACCTGCATGCATCATTAAATTACGTAAATAGCCGCGAAATTGCTCTAAGTCATCACGTGAATATTCAGCTAATTCGTTGTCACTAGTGTGATCATGTTCAATCAGTACATCTTTACCTGAAGCAACTTTGTGATATACAGAGTAAAAGCCAATAGCAACACTGATGATTACAGCAATTACTGTTAAGGCATCAAGGAAGGCTGATAAAAAAGCGCCTGAGAAACAAAAGAGTAATGAAACCATTACTTTGGATCGGACTTTAGTGACTATTTTAGTAAACAAAAACAGTAATAAACTCTTCATAAAGTAAATGCCGGCAACCATGAAGATTAATAATAATATTACTTCAAAGTTTAAAATCATCTCATGCATTACTTGCCCTGGGCTGGTCATTCCGATAGCAACTGCTTCAATGGCCAACAAACCACCTGGCTGTAATGGGTAACACTTTAATGCCATGGCTAAAGTAAAAATAAATTCAACCACTAAAGCCCAACCGGCAATATAAGGGTCTACAAAGAAAAACAATACGGGGTTAATGACTAAAAATGTAATTATTGCGAGTTTGTACCATTCTGGCGAATTGCCAAGAAAGTTTTTGTAAAACGCATTCATGAATGATTGCTGCATAATGAACCTTTTGAAAAATTAAGAGCTTGGGTTAGTGCGACTGTGCTTTTTATAATTATTTTATATAAATTTAATGCTCTCATGAGTTTAAGCGTAAAATTAACTATTGTAAATATGTGTGATTAACCAGTTTTATTTTGTAATAGCCTAGAGAGGGGCTTTTTAACTGAGGAATATATAATAATGCTATTAAACCTGTCAAAAAAGTCCAAATAACAATGATTATAGCGATATTGTATCGTTAATTATCTTGATAAAAATTTGTATTATTATAATTAAAACGCTTAATTTAAGCCTTGAAAATTGACAAATGTGCGTTCAAAAAAGCTGAAAGGGTTAATGATTTATACTTAATGGGATCATTAATTAATTTGGTTAACTTAATATAGTGTCAAAAAAGGCAAATGTTCTGTTTAATATTAGTAGTATAACGGCATTGATAACTAGAACTCAGTATTTCTGATTATTAAAATAGAGACAGTACTGAGCAATATTTCAGTGCTAAGTACTGTCGATGTAATCGCGAAATTAGTTTCTTCGACTAGATTTAGTTTATTTATCTTCGAATACAACCTGGAAAGCTACATAACATTTCGAAGATTAAGTTAGCTGCTAATAAAGACGTATTGCCGGTTGTATCATAAGGTGGAGAAACTTCTACTAAATCAGCACCAACCAAGTTAGTACCATAAACACCACGAATAATTTCTAATCCTTGTGATGATGTTAATCCTGCAGGCTCTGGTGTACCAGTGCCTGGCGCGAAAGCTGGGTCTAATCCGTCAATATCAAAGGTGAGGTAAGTCGGTGTTTCTTCGCCAATTAACGCTCTAACTTCAGCCATTAAAGGTGTTAATGATTTAAACCAACACTCTTCGGCTTGAACGACACGAACGCCACGGTCAACTGCCCATTGAAAATCTTGTGAACTATAGCCAGTTGCTCGTTGGCCGATTTGCACCATTTTTTTCGGGTCAACTAAACCTTCTTCAATAGCGCGTCTAAAAATTGTGCCATGACACTCTTTTTCTCCAAACATGCTGTCATTAATGTCGGCATGAGCATCAATATGCACTAGTGCCATGGTGCCATGTTTTTTATACAACGCACGTAGAATAGGTAAGCTAATGGTGTGATCGCCACCAACAGTAACAGGCTTAATATCTTTGGCCATAATATTGTCATAATGCGCTTCAATAATTTTAATCGAATCGGCTAAGTTAAAAGTATTAATTGCGGTATCGCCAATATCGGCCACTTGAAAACTGTCAAATGGCGCTGCTTTGGTATACATGCCATAAGGTCGCACTAATACTGATTCATTACGCACTGAACGAGGACCGTAACGTGTACCACTGCGGTTACTTGCACCAATATCTAATGGTACGCCAACAATGCCGATATCAAGTTCGGCGGCATCATTGCTGTTTAAGTCACAGGCAGGTAAACGAAACATGGTACCTGGGCCGCCAAAACGTGGCATTTCATTGCCACCCATAGGTTGGTTAAATCTAGGCTGATTAATTTGGGGCTTATTCGCGTTACTCATTTTATTCACCTTCTTCACAAGTATTAGTGGTATATATTATGGCTTTTGTTTCAAGAAATTCTTCAACACCCATAGCGGTGAATTCTCTGCCATTGCCTGATTGTTTGTAGCCGCCAAAGGGGGCTGAATAATTAAATTCACCACCATTTATCATGCATTGTCCGGCGCGAATTTTTGTGGCAATTTTAATTGCAGCTTTATCATCTTTGGCAAATACCGCAGAAGACAAACCAAAAGGTGTATCATTAGCAATTTCAATAGCTTCATCCATTGTTTTGTAAGGGATGATACACAAAACAGGACCAAATATTTCTTCTTGAGCTATGCGCATTTTATTATGCACGTTAGCAAAAATTGTTGGTTTAATATAAAAACCTTTATCTAAACCTTCAGGACGTTCAAGGCCACCGCAGACTAATTTTGCGCCTTCATCAATACCCAATTGAATATAGCTTAGTACGCGGTCTTGATGTGATTTTGAACTTACTGGACCTAAAAAAGCATCTTTTGTCATACCAAGTTTTAATGACTGAGCTATGGTTTGAGCTAACGAAACAGCTTCATCATAAAGCGCTTGTGGTACTAGCATTCTGGCCAGTGTATTGCAGCTTTGGCCACTGTTGAGCATTACATCTTCAACGCCATACTTTACCGCATCAGCTAAATTTGCATCTGGAGAAATAATAAAAGGAGACTTGCCGCCAAGTTCCTGCATTACCCGCTTTACTGTCGGTGCAGCGGCTTGCGCTACTTTAATACCTGCTCCAGTAGAGCCAGTAAACGAAATCATATCAATATCTGCATGACGACTTAAGGCATCACCAACAACAGGTCCTGTGCCTGGCACCAAATTAAATACGCCTGCGGGTGCGTTAAACTCTGCTAATACCGAGGCAATAATTTCGGCCATGATAAAATCTTGTATAGGCGTTTGTTCAGAGGGTTTAACCACCATAGTACAACCTGCAGCAAGCGCAGCGCCAACTTTACCGACAAACTGATGCAAGGGGAAATTCCAAGGGTTTATAAAACCACAAACACCAATTGCCTCTTTAACAATAATGCACTTATCGCCTTGCTCTTGAGTTTCGGTTATCGCAGTGTGATCAGCAAATAATGCCATGGCGTAAATAGCGCCTTCAATTTGCAACCAGCTAGCAATGTGCTCAGGGCAACCCATGGTTTGTGAAACAGCCGTTACTAATTCATCTTGACGGCGCTCCATTTCACTGGCTATTTTTTTAATAATATCACTGCGTGTTTTTGATGATGTATTTAACCAAACGGGAAAGGCTTTTTTAGCTGAACTTACTGCTGCATTAACGTGCTCAATATCACCACAAGCCACTTGAGCGATAGCAACTTCAGTGGCAGGGTTTATAACATCGAGGACATTACCATTGGTGTTATTAAGCCATTGACCATCAATATAGTATTTATTTAAATTAAGCATTTAGCTTGAGTCCTTATCTATGTGATTGCACCATAAACCACCCACAGCATCTAGATATTTATTACCATCGGTATCTTCAATATGTATGCCTGATGCTTTTTCGATAGGCAAAGCCCCTTCGGTTTTATAAACATCAAATACAGTCCAAGGATGCATAAAATGTGCTTTGTTTTTTTGCACAATATCTTGCGTATAATTTTTACTTGGCATATTTACTTTATCCTCTTGAAGGTTTGGCATTACCGTATAAATATTATAGGAGCAGAGCGAGGGGAGATAAATCCCCTATATAGGGGATTCATTCAGGTGAGTTTAGGTATTATATTTTAGTAATAGTCATACTTGAATGTAACACCCAATGTTGCCGGTTTTTGACGATACACTGTGCGTCCAGCGAAACCAGTAAATGAATAGGTTTCAGCGTCGTTATCTAGTATGTTTCTTGCCCAAAGTGATACTGACCAACCTTCATCATCTGACGTTAATGAAACTAAACCATTTAAAGTACTGATTGAACCATACTTAGCATTGCTATCTGCAAGCTGTGCGTATTGCGAACCAGAGTAGCTATAGCTTGTTTGGAATTTTAAAAACAAGTCATTCTCTAGTGGCATATCATAAGCAACTAAGGCGTTATAACTCCACTCTGGTGCTTGAGATAATGCTGTGTTTTTATTTAATTCGTCGGCAAGTGCATCGACAAAACCAAAGCCATCTTCACTAGCTTGATCATTCACTGAAGGGTCGGTGTTAATGCCACGCAAATCTTCAGTATTTGGCGCTTTAGTTACTTTCGAGTCTAAATAAGCAACCCCTGCCTGAATGGTTAACTCGTCAGTCGGTAACCAACGTAAGTCAAGTTCAAAACCTGAAGTTTGAGATTCAGGAATATTGGCTAGCGTGGTATCAGCAACAGCGAAGCCACTAAAATCACTAAATTCATCAGCGACATAGGTTAATAGTGATTGACGGTTCTCATACTCTAACGCAAAGAGTGCGCCGTTAAGTTGCATACTGCCGTCTAGTAAAGTCCACTTAAAGCCAAGTTCAGAAGAGAGTACATCTTCTGGTTTTACATAACTCCATGCATCAGAGTCTAGTATTGCTCCGCCATAATAAACGCCACTTTTGTAACTTGTTGATACATTACCAAAGACTAATAAATCATCATTTACTTTCCAATCAAGACCGATTTTACCTGTTACAGCACTCTCATCATTTGTTTCATTTAATGATGTTACAGGGAAAGTATCACCAAAACTTTCATTGGTTGCAGTACCATTAAAGCTTCTTTCATCATACGAATAACGAATACCTGCAATGAATTTCCAATTGTCATTAAGCTGAGTTTCAGTGTGCAAATATAAACCATAAGAATCTGTTTCTTGTACATAATCGGCAATAAATCTGTCTAAACCAAAAGCATTAATATCTTCTGGGTATAAAGTGCCGTCAAATGCTGAGTCGGTAACAAAGAAAGAGTCATCAAAGAAGTCATAAGCTTCGACGTTTTCATTGGAAATATTAGCACCCGCTACCCAAGTAAAATCGTCATTATCTGTGCTAATAAAACGTATTTCTTGTGACCATTGCTCTAATTTATCATCTTGCACTAGCGTCATAGTTGAAACAGCACTTCCATCATAATTATCAACAACAGCACGGTCATATTGATCCCATGAGCTAATTGAAATCACGTCAAACTTGTCAAAACTATAATCTAAGGTTAATGCAACGCCAGATCCTGATTCATCACGACTAACGTCAAGTGCGCCAACACTAACGTCGTCAGCAGCGGCAGGAGAATTTAATGCTGCAAAAGAGTCATCACCAAAACTATCTTCAATGCCTTCACTGTCAGGAGTCAAAGGCTTTGATTTATCTTGATTGGCATAAACACGGAATAAGCCAGTGCCACTGCTGCCCAATTCAAAGCCAAGTTGACCTCTTACCGCAAAGGTATCGATTAAACCAAATTCTTCACCGGTACTGTTATCTGTTTGCCAACCTTCATTAGATTTAACGTAGTTAAGAGACAAGCGACCATTAACTGTATCAGTTAACGCACCACCTACAGCGGTTGTAATTTCAAGTGTTTGATAACTACTGTAATCAGCTTCGATAAAAGCTTCAAAGTCTTCAGTAGGTTTGCGGGTAATAAAGTTAATGGCACCACCAGTTGTATTTTTACCGTATAAGGTTCCTTGCGGGCCTTTTAATACTTCAACGCGTTCAATATCAAATAGTTGACCGCCTAAATATGCAGGGCTACTAGCAAAAACTTCATCAGTATATACACCAACACCACTTGTGTTGTTTGGGCTGAAATCGTCAAGGCCAATACCACGAATGGCAAAAATAGGTGTACTGCCTGACGTTGAGTTAACGGCGACTAAGCCTGGAGTGTGATCACCTAAATCAACAGCACTTTCAATGCCTAACTCTTCAAGCATTTCACCATTAAAAGCGGTGGTTGTAACACCCACTTCATTGATGCTTTGTGTACGTTTTTGCGCTGTTATTTGAATTTTTTCAATTTCAGCACTATTTGCGGCAGGTGCTAATGTGGTAATAATTGCCAGTGCGATGACTGACTTAGAAAAAATATGATGTGTTTTCATCGTCTCACTCCAAGGTATAGTATTTTCTGTAAATTCAGTCGTTAATCATTATTAGTAGCAACTAGGTGATTTTGCTGAATATGTTTTTATATGTTTTTTATGTTCTTCTTAGACTATTACAGGTTAAGCTATGTTTGTTTATCCCCTAAAAAGGGGAGCACATGTATTGTGTAAACTACGTTATGTTTTTGATTTTAAAATTAGGATAAAAAAGGCTTATATGAATAGTTCGAGTAAGTTAATTAACTGGCATGAGTCATTAGCAATGGTGATAGCTAAAGATTTTAGCTCAGAGGCTATTGCAGAACTGTTAAAAGGTATTGAAAATTTAGTCAATGGTAGCAGTGGCTTAGTGACTATTTTTGAGCATTCACAACCCCCACAAACTTCTCACCATCGTTTACTCGCCAATGAAGACCCGCAATACCAAATTGATACTTATGACGCTGGTGCGTATTTGTTAGATCCATTTTACCGTAAAGCCTTAGATGAAAGAGTTGAAGGACCTTTTACCGTAAATTGTGTTGGCCCTGAAGGTTTTGAAGACTCAGAGTATTACGATTTATTTTACAAAAAATTAGGTTTTATTGACGAGATGTGTCTTTTGTTTCAGTTTGAAGATAAAGCTATTGTCAGTGTTTCAATGGTTAAGCATGCAGGCGAAAGCCCTTTTTCTAAAGCTGATTTGAAACAAGTTGCTATCATTTTTCCTTTGATCAAAAGTATATTGATCCGGTGGCGAAAAAACATTACAAAAACTAAAGCACCCAACTTAGAGTGGCAACTGGATAACGCTTTAGTCAACTTTGGTAATTCAATTTTAACGCCAAGAGAAAGTAAAATACTTCATCTTGTTTTGCATGGTTATTCTATTAAACACATAGCTGAAAAGTTAACTAATAGTGTTGAAACAATAAAACACCATCGTAAAAAAATATATAATAAACTTGATGTTAGCTCACAATCTGAGTTGTTTTATTTATTTATAGCGTCATTGAAAGCCATGCCTGAAGGCGCGATAGTTGACCCCTTAACTTTTTTGAAATAATCCTTTTACCAGTAAGCTTCACCTTATGAGGGGATATTTTAATTTCTCATTTTTTGAAATAGTTGTTTCATACTTAATGTAATTCATTTGAACGAGTAACGACCCATGACGACTAATTTGCATGCTAAACAGGCACTATTAAAAACAAAGTTTTTCCCTTATTGGTTAGATAATGAAGCTGCACCTGAGCCAGAGCCTGTGTTAGAGGCGAATATAAAGTGTGACTTACTTATTGTTGGTGCTGGTTTTACAGGATTATGGGCTGCTATTCACGCCAAAGAAGCAAACCCAGAACGTGATGTTGTTATTATTGAAGCCCAATCTATTGCTATTGGCGCTTCAGGTCGCCCTGCGGCGATACTTTCTACCTCAGTAATGCATGGCTTAGCAAATGCTGACCGCTTATTTCCTGAGGATATGGATGAGCTTGAGCGCCTAGGTAAAGAGAACATGGATGGCTTTCAAGCGACCATTGAACGTTACAATATTGATTGTGATATTGAGTGGGGCGGTGAATTAACGGTCGCAATAGGTGATGATGGTTTACCCGATATTGTGAGTGAACATAAGCTGTATACAAAATATGGCCATGACGCGCATTTATTGGATAAAGAGGCGACTCAAAAAGAGATCAACTCACCTTTATTTCATGGTGGTTTATGGTCAAAAAAACGTAGCGGAACAGTACACCCAGCCAAGCTTGCATGGGGATTGAAGAAAGCAGCAATGAAGTTAGGGGTTAGAGTATTTGAAAACTCACCCCTAGAGTCGTCAACCCACCTCAAACCAGGTGTGCTAGTGGTTACTCCACAAGGCAGTATTAAAGCTAATAAAGTATTACTTGCTACAAATGCTTTCGCCGCGGGTAGTAAAAAAATTACCCGAAGAGTGTCAGCAATTCGTGATCGTATTGTGGTTAGTGAGCCGTTAACCGCTGCTCAAATGAAAGAAATTGGCTGGCAGAATCGTCAAGGTGTATACGATACACGAACGCAATTAAACTATATGCGTTTAACGGCTGATAATAGAATATTATTTGGTGGACGTTTAGGTTATTTCTTTAACAATAATACCGATCCAAAAGCAGATAAAACTGCCGATAATTTCTACCCATTGGTTGAAAACTTTTATAAGACTTTTCCGTATCTAAAAGGCATTAAATTTTCTCATGCTTGGAGTGGTCCTATCGCTTTAACTACCCGAATGGCAGTGCATTACCAGCATTATTATCAAGGTGATATGATTTATGCCGGTGGTTATTCTGGCTTTGGTGTTACCGCTACGCGCTTTGGTGCGCGAGTAGGATTAGGGGTTTTAGATCAAAGCGGTATACCTGAAGTTAAACTTAAGTTTGCTACTACATTACCTGGGTATATTCCACCAGAGCCATTTCGCTGGATTGGTGCAAAAATAACGATGTATGCCTTAGATACGCTTGACGAAAAAGGTGGCTGGCGTAAACCATGGATAAGCCTAGTTGAAAAAATGGGCTTTCCAGTCACGCAGAATGAACAATAAACATGTACCTAGCTAGTCTAAATCATTTAAAGGAAGCTGTTCTTATCATACTCTGCTAGACACAGATTGAGTTACAGGGTAGGTTCAGTAGGTGGTTGTTTTTAAGTTTTTTTTACAAAAAAATAAGTTGGTTTTGCTAAGTAATCAAAAAATGGTGTTCTATACAAGTCACTCAAAAGGGTAAATAACAGTTAGTTGTTTACTCCTTCGTTACTTATTTTAACCAACGATTATTAACCTTTTAATATGACGTTAGATATCAAATCAATCACTGGAGGATTTATGACAAAATTGGAATTTGCGGACAAATTGGAAACATACTATAAAAGCAAACGATGAATAAGTGGTTATTTTTTATTTTGGGAGTAGTTTTTATTACTTTTGTTTTTATGCCTAGCATTATATTGTCTATTGATGAAAACATGTTTGGATTCACTTCAACAACTCTAGCTATTTTCGGTGGGCTTCTCTTAGGTAAAGCGTGGGATATTAAAAGGGGTACAGAAGAACACGAACTTTTAGTTAATGCATTAGACTTACTTTCTGATAATAAAGATACTTAAATCAGGTTTTCAAGTCGGACTTCTAACAGTTTGCTCGGTTCCACTTCGTTGCAAATTATAGCAAGCTATTAATCGTCGCTTAAAACGGCGTTATGTTTTTGTAGAAGCTTGTAGTTCCAAAATCTGTACTTTTATTTTTCAGCTTCAGCAGTGATCATTGCTTAAGATTTTATATCACCTTTACGCTGGGCATACATAGCTTCTTCAAGTTTACTTTCATAAGTTTGTCCAATTTTTTAATTGGGCCTTTCTTAAATATATGAAAACATATTCATTAACTTTTAATTTAATATCTAAGTTTATAGGTTACGTTACGTAATGTGTTTTGGTATAAATAAATACTAAAAAAAATGAGCAAGCTAAATGAAAAAAATATCAGCGTTAATATTTACCGTTTTACTCTCCTCCTGCACATATAAACCTTATGCTCAGACTAACGCTCCTTTTGATGGTGTTAAATTTGATAACATTGAGCCTTTTGAAGATAAAAGTATATTTGATCTACTCAGTTGGAAAATGGGGAGCATGAGTGAATCTACTCCTTGGCCAGATAAAATTGACTCCAAGCAGTTTAAACCTGCTAGCCAAAGATCAGTAAAGCCAATTATTACTGTCATCAACCATGCATCAGTTCTTATTCAGGTTGATAATTTAAACATATTAACAGATCCTCATTATTCACTCAGAGCTTCACCTGTTCAATTTGCTGGACCCAAGAGAGTCATTAAACCTGGTATTGCCTTTGATGATCTGCCTTCAATAGATATCGTTCTTATATCTCATAATCATTATGATCACCTAGATCTTGATACGCTCAAGCGCTTAAAAAATAGAGATGCTCCCAAAGTCGTTGCAGGGTTAAAAACGAAGTCATTTTTAGAAGATAACGGAATTAAAGCCGCTATTGATCTGGATTGGTGGCAAAGCATAACAGCTAATAAAACTAAAATTACTTTTGTTCCCTCACAGCACTGGTCGGCAAGAGGAATATTCGATAAAAGAGAAATGCTTTGGGGTGGGTTCTATATTGAAAATTCTTATAAGATCTACTTTGCTGGGGACACAGGGTACGGGAAATTCTTTAAAAAAATTAAAGAGAAGCTCGGTGCGCCCGATCTTTCTTTAATTCCAATTGGAGCTTATGAGCCTAGATGGTTCATGAAAGACGCTCATCTTAACCCAAAGGATGCTCTGCAAGCATTTAAAGACCTAGAGAGTAAAAAGATGATAGGAATTCACTTTGGGACTTTTAAGTTAACCGATGAGGGATATAATGATCCTATAGAAACTCTTAATGAAGAAATTAAGTCATTAAACATGGATCCTCTAAAAGTAATTATTCCTACCTTTGGAAAGGCGTATTCAATTTAATTTGTATTATAGTTAGCTCAGTATTGATATTACTTATGTATTTTGAGGTTAACAAACATACAAGTTATTAAAGCAGGACAAAAAAAGTTGTCTGTTTCACTTTCGTCGCTTATTTTAGCTAACTATTATATGCCCTAAAAAGACTGGAGATGGTATCTCAATTATGCACATTAATATTAAAGTTTCAGTACTTATTGGAATAACAACATCGATAGCTTTTGTTTTAGGAGTCGGTGTTTCAAGTGCTATTAACATTACTTCGGTACATAATGCTCAAAAACTTGCTAAAGATACGATTCAAGCATGTGATAACTTTAACTCATCAAGCGATTTAGGCCTTATTAAATTAAAGTTATCGCTATTTGAATTAGTTGCTAAACGAGAAGATTTAGCTAGTGACGGTTGGGAAGATCTTGAGGAATTCTCGCAAGAAATGATCAAGCGAGAAAGAGTTGGGTTAGCTGAAAAAATTATGGTTGATCAATCGGATGAATATATTTCTGAAGCTAAAACTCTTTTAGAAAAAATCGATAATTCATTGGTGCGTTCGGGCTTGTAACAAACTAATTAATAAGGTTAGTAAACAGTTGGCTGTTTTCGTTTCTCAGCATTTTAACCAACAATTTTTTGCCCATTATTAGGGCGTTAGTTTGCAATTATTATACGGAGTTCGTGATGACCCTTAGTAAACCTTTATTAGTAATATTATTAATTATATTGCTTCCATCTTGTGTTTCGCATTCAGAAAGAGTGAAACAAATATTAGCTAAGGTTCCACAGCAAGACCTCGCATATATCTGTCTCTTATACACATCTGACGCTGCCGACGAATAGAGAGGTGT
>OMOM01000670.1_pt1 | contig 14331 bp, 11 predicted proteins | sample 1646501 | NCBI WGS metagenome assembly OMOM01 (sample SAMN05416802, study PRJEB24817) | seawater metagenome | isolation source: Sea water | place: Canada:Atlantic | collected 2013-07
CCATCCTTAGTTACCTAACAGCTTATTAGACAGATAATATCCCACTTTCCACAAGCAAAACGTCCATCTAATGAATATTTATTCAAATCAATATACATAATTTAATATTACCATTCAATATGTTGTTGTTAGGTACTGAATAAATAGATGTAGAAAGACAGATTTAATCTGCCTTTCTACAATAAAGCGGGATTCGCACCACTGCTGTATATAAGTACAGTATAGAATTAAGGTTTATTTAAAATATTTAGCTCACACATAAGATTGATTAATAATATCACTGCATATCAAAACTGATCGCTTTTAAGACTTACACAACGTTTGACTTGGGTGCACAAGCGCTTTAGTAATTTTTCCATGTTGTTGCTTAACCTTAAGTCTATCATCAGATCTATTTAAACAACCACTGACATTAAATTGATTATTTTTATGCGATAAAGTCGTGCTGTTAGTTATATCAATAACTAGTCCTGTTGATTTTTTCTGTTTTATTTTCTTTTTATTGCCTGTTGTTGCCGAGTTATCGTCTTGCATAATTAATGGGTCAAGAGCAAAACTTTTCTCACGACTTGCTGCTACGATACAAATTCCGTTTTCCGCTGCCAGAGATAATAAACCACAGTCCACCTCACTTGACTCTTGAATATCAAAAGGTATAAGCAGCACATGAATACAGTTTAAGGCCGCAACTTTTACTATTTCAGGCATATTTGCGTCATCGGCTGTTAGCATTGCTATCTTTATAGCACCTTGCTCTAATGGCAAATCAACGATGTTTAGATCGTCCCCTAATTCTGTCCATTTATAACGATTACAAAAGTGTAACTGTTGTTGTAAGGCAAATACCCCATGATTATTAATTAATACAGCTTGATGAACACCATCAATAATTAAACTTGTACAAACATATTGAAAAGGTCTTAATGTTGCACTTATTTTACTTATGATTTCAGTGCACAAGACTTCTATTACATCAAGTTGTGATGCGTTATGAGTAATCGATTTATCGTCAATAAAAAATAGTTCAGGTAATTGAATAATATCACTGAGGTTGTTTTCGATGTAATGGCAAACATCTTCTATGGCTTGTTCGTTTAATTTATATGTTGCAAATAAGGCTACATTTGCAGTTTCGGGCACGTTGTTCTTGGTCGCTTTAATCTCAGCAGTTTGCTTTTGTAATGTTGCGTCTTGCTGATAAAGATCATTACGGTGCTGGTTAAAAAACGCTGTGCCATCAGGGCGATATTTATTATTTAATCCTGCCTTTGTGGTATCTATATCTGCAAAAGTAAATCCTTCATTATTATGAGCTATCTGCGCTAATACCTTACCATTGATATTAACTATTTGGCTGAAAACCGTGCCTACTCCCCTCTCATTTAAATGTTCTTTCATTAAAGCACCAACGTTATTCGCTGTTGCAATAAAAATATTATTTTCAACCGAGCGCGTTAGGTCATAAAAGTGGTTTTGTTCAGCAGTATTAGTAATTTGTGCATTACAGAGTAATTGTGCCCCTTGCATGCCAAGTTCTCTTGCTTTGCTGTACGTTATAGCATCTTGTCCGGCTAATAAGCCTAGCTTAGCTAAAGGTGTTGTTATTATTTCAGTTGTATTATTGGTACTAATGAAATATTCACTTTCATGTGCTTGCAATGCTTGTTGGTCGGTTTGTTGAATCAATGCTCCATCCGGAGAAATAAGGCAAGTAGTAACACTAATGTTCGATTTAATTGAAGCATTTGTAGTATCTCGTGCAAGATCTCTACGTACAGTTGCATTGAACACGATATAACAGCTGTGTTTTTTGGCTTGTGTAGCTATTTGTTGAAAAAAATCACCATTAAGTGCTAACGCTTCTTGCCATGCTTGATCATGATCCTCGTAACAAGGTTGGGTATTACAATACTGCGGAAGTACGATGATATCTGGCTGACAGCTTGCCACTTCATTTATTATTCGCACACAAGTTGATATGTTTTCATGTGCATTTAAAGACGTGGCGAACTGTGTAACGGCTACTCGCATAATGTATAAAATTCCAGATAATTTGATATTTGAACTGAATTAATTCAGGTATTAATAATTGTTAACAAGATTATATCATTTTCAACCTGTTTGTGACCTTGTAAATAGAAAGTTAACTTAAGACTTCAATATAAAAACTTTAAATTCTGCAACAATATATTATTTATTTAAGTTACTGAAAACTATGTGAATGGGTATTAAAATATAAATAATAGCTAGACGATAAGCTTACTGACTGTTACGCTTTTAAATGATAAAAAATATCGCATTACTTAATTTTATAACTTTACCTTAATGTAAATTATAAACTTTATTTGGTGTTTGAACTCAACAAGCTTAATTCATAAGGAATACACATGAAAAATTTGATCATGATATTTGCAGCGTTATTTACAAGTTCGCTTCCAATGACATCAATGGCTGGCAATGTTAGTTCTGCTGTTGTGATAGAGCAACAACGAAGCGCAATTACAAAACAACAAATATTGTCTATGGTTGATAGTACAGAAGTTCAACAACAATTAGTTGCACTGGGTGTATCTTCTGCTGATGCAAAAAATCGAATTAATAACCTTACTAATGCAGAATTAACTCAATTAAATATGCAAATTAATGACGCACCTGCAGGTAGTGGTATTGTTGGCACAATAGTTACCGTTTTAGTGGTAGTTGCAGTGCTTGATTTACTCGGCATAACCGATGCGTACTCGTTTATTGATCCTATCTAATATTATTAGTAGCGTGATTATTAAACACCTTAAGGTTGGCATTATTGCCAGCCTTTTTTTACTTATTGGCTGCTCGACACCTCCGCAAACATTACAATTAATGCAGCAACCGCCAACGAATATTCCTTTAACTTCTAATATTGAAGGTGTACCGTTTTACCCACAGCAAGCTTATTACTGCGGGCCAACTACACTAGCTGAAATATTTGAATTTAATGGCGTTAAGTTATCGCCTGAAAGTATTGCTCCTCAATTATTTATTCCAAAAAGAAACGGTAGTTTGCAACTAGAAATGGTAGCAGCAATAAGACAACAATCCTTTCTTTCCTATGCGAGTAAAGGGTCTTTAGAACAGCTGCTAAAGCTAGTGAATCAAAAAATTCCTGTTATTGTTTTACAAAATCTAGGTCTGTCTTGGTATCCGTTATGGCACTATGCTGTAGTAAAAGGCTATGATTTAGAAACCCAAGAGTTTATTTTACACTCTGCTGATATTGAAAATCGTCGGGTAGGTATGAAGGTATTTGAGCGCACCTGGCAGCGGGCTAACTTTTGGTTTGTTGCAGCATTAAAGCCAAGCCAAAGTACCAGCGCGCTAAACGACTTTACCTATATAAGTGCCAGCCAAGATTTAATTTCAATCGGCAAAGGCCCTGCTGCTATTCCATATTTACAACAAGCTATTAACGCTTGGCCTAAAAATTGGTTAAGTTACTTTTTACTAGCTAATTATTATTTCGAACAAAATAATATAACAAAGGCAATCGAATGGTTTGAACAAGGTTTAAATTATGGCGATCAACAAAGTCATTATTTAAATAATTTTGCTTATGCCCTACTTAAAAATGGTGATACTGAACGTGCTAATATCATTATTGAAAAGGCACTAGCAATATCACCCACCGACATAAATGTTTTAGCCACACAGCAAGAGATCTTAGCCGCTATTAATTAGTGGCTTAATTGAACAAATATTTAAAGCGCATTAAATAATAAGTGCGCTTTAAATATAACTGAACATATAACCCGTTTACACAAGTCCCTATTCAATATCAGTTTGCATTTAAGCTGTGCGCTTGCCTAAATATTTTTTCAACAGCACAGGCAATATGGTTATATCTGTTAATAAAGCCACTATCATCGCCACACTGGTTAATAAACCAAACAACATACTCGGCACAAAGTTGGAAAACACTAACGAACCAAAACCTATCACTATGACTGTTGTGGTGTAAATTAATGCATATCCTACCGACAAATTTGTCCGTTTAACCCATTCGTTACTGTCCGTTTTATTGAGCTTTATTTCTTCTAAATAGCGATGAACGTAATGAATTGTGTCATCCATAGAAATACCCATGGCAACGGCTGCAATAGTGATGGTCATTAAATCTAACGGTATGGCAAAAATACCTAATATACCCATGATAACCGAGGTTGTTATCAAATTAGGCACTAAGGCTATCCAGGCAACTTTAAACGATGAAAATATGATCATGAGTGTTATCGCCATAGCACCATAAACGATTAGTATGGTGAGTATTTGCGAGTCAACTAAGCGCGACAATACGTCTTGATATAAAATAAACAAACCAGTAAGCGTATATTGCTGTTTTTCAATGCCTAATGCAGATAATTGTTTGTGAATTTCCGCCAGTAAGTCAGCTCTGTTTAGGTTAGCCGTACTGTCTTGAACACGCATAGATATACGTATTTGTTTATCTTTTTCTGAAAAATAAGCGCCAAATAATGCTTGTTGTAAGCTTGGATCTAAACTTTTATAAAGTGCAGTAAGCTCGTATTCTGTTAATGGTTTACCGTTCACCACTTGTGCTATTTTAGTAAAATCGGCAATTGATGTAATCGCACCAATAGCTTGTTGATTTGCTAACATATTTTGAATTGCAGTAACCGTTTGAACGGTACTTGCAGAAATAACTAAGCCAGCTTTAATTTGCTCATCAGGTATATCAAACAATAAGTCAAACGGTGTTGAACCGCCAAACTCTTGATCAATATAAGTTAATTCTTGTCGAACATCTGTCGACTCATCAAAATAATTTAAAAAACTATTTTCAGCGGTTAACTTCAAGCACCCCAGTACACCAATAATGGTGATTATTGCAGAAAATACCACGATTAATTTAGGCTGCTTTTTAACAAATGTAGCGGTTGCAGTCATACTGTTTTCAATTTGCTTGTGCTGCTTCACAAACGCTTGCTTGTTAAACAATGCCAAGAGTAATGCCGGGAAAAAAGCTAAGCTAACAATAAAGCTTACGAGCATGGCCACTACCATCATCCAACCGAAACTAATTACCGGCTGTACACCACTAAATATAAGCGAACCAAAACCTATAGTTGTGGTTAAACCGGCGTAGAAACACGGCTTTATTTTTTGTTTAATGGTCGCGAGTACTAATTGTTTGTGCGACCAATCAGTGTGTTTAAGCACCAATTCTTGATAATGCACAATCAGATGAATGATCATCGCTAACGATAATATAATTTGTAGCGCAAATACGTTGGCTGAAATAACTGTAACTTTAAAACTAAGTGCCGCTAATAGCCCTATGGTTATAACTACACTGGTAGCACAACATACTAAAGGTAAAATTATCCAGCTAAACTGTCTAAATAAAAACCAAAGTAAAACAATAACGACCAATATAATTAAAGAACCAAAAAGCAATAAATCACTTTCTATTATTTGAATAAGCTCATAAGACAATAAATTATTGCCGCCAAGGTAAAAGTCGCCGTCTTTTTTATAGGGCTTTAAAATCGAACGAATACTTTCTATTTCATCTATTCGTGCTTGTTCTAATTGTTTATTAAGACTTTGTTGTTCAGTTTTAAGTTGTTCAAGGGTATTAAGTTCTTGCTGGGTTAGATCTCGGCTTAATAAATGACGCTTAATGTTAATAATATCGTGTTTATTGGCTTCTAACTTTGGGTCGGATTTAAACACAACTTGCAGCGACATAGCTGTTTGATCATCGTTGATCAGTAAACCTTCGTACAACGGATGTTTTTTCAAGCTCAGTGATAAGGTGCTTTCACTAAACTTTTGATTTTCCCAGGTAAGGTTTTTAACATCAGCAGAAACTGTATCAGCCGCGGTAAAAATAGGCATGTTAATAATGCTTTTTACTTCTTTAACTCGTGTTATTGTTTCTATTTCACGACCAATACTAGAAACAGTATTTAAGTTTTCAGTTGCAAATAGCTGACTATTCTTAGGCTTAAAAGCAATTAAAATAAATTCTTCTGAGCCATAACGTTGATCAGCAAGTTGCGTCAATATGTAATGCTTGTTGTTATCAACTAACAAAGTGTCAGCCGACGCATCAATTTCAAAATGCTGTGCTTGCCAAGCAAATATTACCGTTAGTACGCTAAAAGCCAAACAAGTTACCCAGGCCATTGATGTTGAGCTTTTATTAAACATATCTACTCCACTGCCCCGTCAATTTTACTAACTGGATTCGCTATCGATTTTTTTTGCTTTTCTGTTTTAAATATTTCATCTCTGCGTGCTTGGCCGTCACGTAATAAGTTCTGCATATATAAGTTTCTAACAAATTCGTAAGGGTTTTCAACATCCGCTAATACATCTGGATATTTAGCTAATATAGGGATTTGTGCTTGAATGCCATCAGCCAGTAATAACTGTGTGGCTACTTCATCATCGTTAATATAGTTAAGTGGATGGGCAAAATAATTAAAGGTTAAAGAAGCCGTGTCACGTAAATCAGACGGGCCAAGTAAGGGTAAAACAACATAAGCACCGTGACCAACACCATAACTTGCCAGTGTATCGCCGAAGGTGGTTTTATGTCGTTCTACGTCCATCATACTATCAGCCGCGTCAAACAAGCCAAGTAGTCCAACGGTACTATTAAATAATACGCGCGCAATACTTTTACCTGAGGCTTTAAACTCGCCTTGAAGTAAATGATTAACCGCATACAGTGGTTCTCTCAAATTATAAAAAAAGTTACTTATACTATTATCAACAGGCTCAGGAACAATTTGTTGATAGCCATTGGCAAGGGGGCTTAATACATAACGATAAGCCACATCGTTGAATTTAAAAATAGGTTCGTTAATAAAGCGTAATGAATCTTCAGGTGGCTGATAGCTAACAACACTAGGCACATTTTCCTCAGCCGCTAATTCGTAAGGACCTTTTAACGGTTGCTCATTCTTTATTGGGCTTTCAGATACGTTATTGCTAGCGGCAGAACACCCTGAACAAAGTGTTATTAAAAGTATGATTAATCCGCTGTGCAAATAACGGCGATTATGGTTTGAAAAATTAGAGCGCTGGCTTAGATTGTTTCTCATTAAAAACTCCCTTTAACGCGTTTAGTGGTACTTATATTTATTGTCTATGTAGTATAAGTTATACATCGTTTTATACGCTAAACATTTAAAATATGGCTAACACTGACCGCCAATGTTTTATTAATTAACTAAATACTAACACTTTAATTTTAAAGACACCTACCTCATCAGAAAAATTTAAATCGACGTTTTAATCGTATAACAGTCTACATGGCAAAAATTAACTACAGCAAAAATTGAGAAACTGATGCAAAGTTAATCAGCATATTGCGATTCAAAATTTTAGTTATAAGTAAATAATGGCTGATGAACAATAATAATCATTAATAACTAACTAAATTGGTAAAAGGTCGATAAACTTGCTTATTAACGTTTAAGTTGTATTAAAAAATACCATCAGTAAATTAGGAGCACGTTAGTGCCAACATCTTCAATTATTTCAGACACGACAAAACCATCACCAAATAACATAGCCGCACCAATGGCTAAAAAAATTCCTCATACAATGACTGTACACAACCATCAACGTGTAGATAACTATTATTGGATGCGAGATGATCAACGTAGTGATGAAAATATTTTGGCGCATCTTAATGCTGAAAATAATTATGCTGATGCCGTGTTGGCAGAACAAAAGCCGCTTCAAGAGACTCTTTTTCAAGAGCTAAAAGCGCGCATTGTAAAAGACGATAATACCGTGCCCGCGAAAGATGGAAAATATTGGTATCACAGCGAAATAAATGGTGAACAAGAGTTTTCAAATTTTTATCGTTCAACCAGTTTTGATGGTGAGAATAAAACCTTGTTATTAGATGTAAACGCACGCGCGGAAAATCATGAGTTTTATGACTTAGGCGATGTATCAATTAGCCCTAATGACCAACTTATGTCTATATCGGAAGATACTGACAGCCGCCGTATTTATACTATTTGTTTTAAAGATTTAAACAAAACAGATGACTCAGCCGATACATATTTAGCCGACATTTTGCTTGAAACTGAAGGGCAAATTGTTTGGGCCAACGATAATAAAACCGTATTTTACGTGAAAAAAGATTTAAACACGTTATTAGGCACGCAAGTTTATCGACATAAACTAGGTACTGCACAAGCTGATGATGTTTTGGTGTATGAAGAGCATGATCATAGCTTTTATATCAGTTTAGATAAAAGCCGAGACGAATCTCAACTCTATATTTGTTTACATGCTACAGAATCAACACATTGTTTATCGTTATCTTCTGACGAGCCATATGGCGAGTTTATCGACCTAGTGACTTATCAAGAAGAGCATGAATATTACGCTGATAAAATGGGCGACTATTATTATATTGTAAGTAATTATCAGGCTAAAAACTTTAAGTTAATGAAGGTTTCAATTGATCAAGTTGCTGATATGAATAACTGGCAAGAAGTCATCCCTCATAGAGACAATGTGCTACTTGAAGGTATTGAAATATTTCATGATTTTATTGTCACCACCGAGCGAAAAAATGGTCAAATTCGTTTTATTGTTCATACAATTAACGGCAAAAATGCTGGGCAGCAATATCCATTATCGTTTGATGATCCTTGCTACTTTGCCTGCCTAGGTGATAACCCAGAGCCAGAAAGTACCGTTGCTCGGTTATATTATTCAAGCTTAACTACTCCTGGTTCATTATATGAATTTGATTTAGCAACAGGTGAGCGTAAGTTACTAAAACAACAAAAAGTATTAGGCGAGTTTGACAAAGATAAATACCAATCAGAACGACTATTTATAACTGCTCGTGATGGTGTAGAGGTACCCGTATCACTCGTTTACCGAAGTGATAGTTTCAAAAAAGATGGCACTAATCCCCTGCTTCAATATGGTTATGGTGCTTATGGTATTACTATTGATCCAAACTTTTCAAGCCAAACCTTAAGTTTGCTCGACCGAGGCTTTGTATATGCTATAGCTAATGTTCGTGGCTCAGAAATGTTGGGTAGACAATGGTACGACAATGGAAAAATGGCGCATAAACAAAATACTTTTAATGATTTTATAGACGTTACTAAAGCACTTGTTGATCAAGGTTATGGAGCTAAAGGTAAAATATTTGCTTCAGGTGGCAGTGCTGGCGGATTATTAATGGGCGCTATAGTTAACCAAGCACCCGAACTTTATTTAGGTATTGGCGCGCATGTACCCTTTTTAGATGTGTTAACCACTATGCTTGACGAAACCATTCCCTTAACTACCAATGAATATGACGAATGGGGCAACCCTAACGAGTATCAAGCTTATCAAGATATATTAGCGTACTCGCCGATAGATAATATCAGCGCACAACACTACCCTAACATACTCGTAACTACTGGGTTACACGACTCACAAGTACAATACTTTGAACCGATGAAATGGGTCGCAAAATTGCGAGAATTTAAAACAGACGATAACCTACTGTTATTCAAAACCGATATGGACGCTGGACATGGCGGTGCGTCAGGGCGCTTTAAAAGCTTGAAAGAAAAAGCCTTGGAAATGAGCTTTTTCATCTCTTTGTTAGCTAGCTCAACGTCTGAGTAAAGTGTTGTATAGAAGTGTTGAAGTGAAGTGCCTGAGTAAATGTTTGGCGTTGTTATTCTAAAGATTATTTTTATTTCTCTTGTGAGTAACAACGGCCTAGATAAGAGTGACTTAGTAGTAATTTAAATCGCAGGTAAGTTTTCAGCTAGCCATTGCTCAAATTGTGCAGGTGGCAAGGCCCCTGATATTCGAGCAATTTCTTTCCCGTGATGAAAGATCATTAATGTAGGAATTGAACGAATATTATAACTTCCTGCGGTATGTTGGTTATGTTCGGTATCTAACTTCAAAAAACAAGCTTTTGCAGACAACTTACCCGCAACCTGTTCAAAAGTAGGTGCAAACTGTTTACAAGGCCCACACCAAGAAGCCCAAAAATCGACCACCACAGGTAAACCATTGTCAGTAATGAACCGACTAAAGTTGCTATCGCTACCTACAATAGGTTTTGTTGAAAGCACCGCTTTACCGCACTTGCCACATACGGGCTTATCGTTAAGTTTTACGCTGGTTAATCGGTTTTTAGTACAGCAGTTTGCACAAACGATTAGCATTGATGTATCAGACATATTAAATCTCAGTAAAAGTTGTTTGGTATTCATTTATAAAATATAAAGTAGAGTAATTATATGGGTTTGTGCAATATTTAATTCAAGTGCAAGCTACATATTAATATGCTTTATAGTGGAAACATGAGCGAGTATGTAAATATTTTATGCTGATTATTGTTATCCAAAATAATTTAGCAGTGCCTTTCTTAGCTAATTTAATGTAATCATTTAGTTAAACGTTAATCACTGCCCTGTCTAGGCTTGCTTTATATAAAGCACATGGTTATTCTGATTTTTTTAAGTATCAAAGTTGACATATTAGAATGAAATTACCCACTACATTGCCAATAATTCTTGATGGTGGCATGGGCCGAGAATTGGAGCGCATTGGTGCGCCCTTTCAACAACCTGAATGGTCAGCACATGCATTAATTGAATCTCCCCATTATGTCTCTGAAGTACATCGAAATTTTATTAATGCCGGTGCTGAAATTATTACCACAAATACCTACGCTTTAGTTCCGTTTCATATTGGTGAGAAACGTTTTAAAGAACAAGGAGCTGAACTCATCAAGCTCGCCGCTAAATTAGCTCGAGACTGTGTTAATGAAAATGACGTTAATGATAACGTTAAAGTAAATTCCAATGTGTTAGTTGCCGGTTGTATTCCACCCGTATTAGGCTCATACCGACCTGATTTATTTTCAGTAACACAAGCCAAACCATTGCTTGAGGCTTTAATCGTAAATCAAGAAGCTGATATCGACTTTTGGTTAGCTGAAACAATATCGTCAATCGAAGAAGCAACAATGATCAAAGCTCGAACGGCACAAACAAACAAAGCCACTTGGATTGCGTTTACTGTGAAAGACGAAATAAACACCGAGTCACGACTTCGTTCAGGAGAAACTGTTTTTGATGCAGTTAGCCAAATAGCTGGGCAACATGTTTCGGCTATATTATTTAACTGCAGTGCGGTAGAAGTAATGGAATCAGCGCTATTAAATGCTAAACAAGCGTTGTTAGCACTCGGACTTGAAGGTGAAGTTCAGCTTGGCGTTTACGCGAATAATTTCCCGCCCATTGGTGAACTACGAGAAGCGAACAATGATGAAGGTTTGTCGATTATAAGAAATGATATTTCGCCAATAAAATACCGCGAATTTGTATCGTCTTGGATCAATGCTGGCGCATCAATTGTGGGTGGGTGTTGTGGCGTTTCAGCAGAACATATTGAGAAATTAGCTGAGCTTAAATAACGTCCTTACCTCATAGCCTTGAAACCAGTTCAAAGGTAAAAACCCTCTTCTGGGCCAAATTTAATATATTAGCACCTCTGTTCATCAACAAAGGTGTCTTGAGTCAAATATGCTCAGGTATTATCGGTGGCTTAACTGTTTTTATACAATGGGCTAAAATTGTAATAACTATTGCAAGTAATACTAGGAATATAGACTGACTTATTCTATGTAATAGCGTTGACTATTTATGAGCGGACAACATATCAACTGTATGTTGCCATTAGCTCAAATGACGTTTTTGTCGCTGTAACGACTTGTTTTTAACAGCAACGGTGGTTTTTGGAACCGCATAAAGACTCAATCCACTAAACAAGCTTTTTAATTTAGCTGCCTCATAGTCTTGTTCAATTTTTTCGATCATCAATGCATGCTTTTCTGGATATAAAGCTTCAACGGCTTGCGAGATTAGCTCAAATAATTTCTTCAAGTTAATTTTATGTATTTGCCCTGTTTTGTTAAATATCCATTCAGTTATCGCCATGAAATCATCAAACGGCTCATCAGACAATATATGAGGTAAGGTATATTTAAAACGCCCTGAATTACCAATCATGTCCCAATAACGGGCAAAGCGATTAATACGTTGCATGGTGGCAAAACTCACCCTGTCAGTACTTAATATATTAAATGGTGGTAAAGGATTAAAGCGCAAATCGAACGCTTCGGTATGCCTAATTATTGGACTGCCTTTTAAACGTTTCAAAATACCCATTTGAATTTCATGCGGTCGGCAATGATATAGCTGGTTAAAACTATCTTTAAAGCTGTCGAAGGTTTCACCAGGTAAACCAAAAATAAGATCAGCATGAATATGTGCGTGGGTATTATCTTTTAACCAAATTAGATTTTCTTTCGACTTAGCGTTGTTTTGCTTGCGACTAATATTTTTTTGTACTTCAGTGTTAAAGGTTTGTATGCCAATTTCAAACTGTAAGCTACCTTCAGGAAACTGCGCTAACAATTCCTTTAACTTTCTAGGAAGATGATCGGGCACCACTTCAAAATGTAAATATAGGTCGTCAGTCATTCGGTCTAAGAAAAACTGCATAATTTGCATAGTGGTATTTATGTTTAAATTAAAAGTTCTATCAATAAACTTAAAGTTACGCGCACCACGGTTATACAAAATTTCCATTTGCTCAAGAAATAACACTATTTCAAAAGGCACCGAAGTTTTATCAAGCGACGATAAACAAAATTCACACTTAAACGGACAACCACGAGACGCTTCAACATAAAGCAAACGATTGGTTAAATCTTCATCAGTATAGTATTGATAAGGCGATGCTAATTCTTTTAATTCAACAGGTTTCGAATTGAGAATTTTTCTATCCAAAGGCGCATCATTAATAATATCCTTACACAATTGATAAAAGCTTAAATCTGCTGGCCCTGTTAACACATAATCGGCACTGGCAACTATCGTTTGTTGCTCGGTTTCATAGCTAACTTCTGGGCCACCTAAAACAATTTTAATTTCAGGCGCAATAACTTTTAACAGGCTTACAACGTCAGTAGTTTCAACAATATTCCATATATAAACCCCAAAACCCACAATATCGGGTTTACTGGCTAATATTTGTTCAACGATATCAATGGCACGAGTTTGAATAATAAACTCTTGTATTTCACAAAATTCCTGCAACTCTTGTAAATTAGCGTACAAATAACGTAAACCGAAGCTGGTATGAAAGTATCGAGCGTTGAGGGTTGCAAGCACAATTTTAGGCGCAGCTTTATCAATTTTATGAATGCTTTTCTGACTGTTATTTTGATGTTTTATATCTGCAATATCGGTAGCCAGATTAATTTTTGTAATGGGTAGTTCAGTGTGATGTTTTTGCGCTGCCATTTGTAAACTTAAATGCCTTTGATGTTATATCGGTGATTATACGGACATTGATTAAATTATTCAGTAATCTTATGCTTAAACAAAGCTTACTTGCTTTGTAATTAGCAGGAAAAGTGAAAGCTCAGTGGTTAACTAAACAATATTTACGGAGAATACAGCAATAATGAATATTAATGAAATGACTATATTTTTAGGTTGGTGTACGGTTATTAATTTGAGTGTTTACTTGTTTTCAGCTTTGACTATTATCGTATTTAAACGCTTTACCACTAAACTACACAGTAAAATAATGGATTTGGATGCTGAAGCATTACCTAAGCTATACTTTAACTATTTGGGCAATTATAAGTTAGGTATTCTTATCTTTAATCTTGCGCCTTATATTGCACTGAAGCTAATGGTTTAAAAGTATACGAAATTTGATTCGACCTTAACATAGCACTTATTTTTAATGCTGAGTTCATCATACCAGCCAATTTCTAGCACCGTTCATCACTTGCTTTAGTACAGATTGAGCTTCATGTGGATTATGCTTTTTTCACAAACTTAGCAGTTACCATCATTTCTCCTACGCCGTCTACTTTACAATCTAGCTCATGATTGCTTTTATCTAAAACGCGTCGAATAAGTGCCTTGGTACCTATTTTTATTACTTGTGAACTCGCTTTAATTTTTAAATCTTTAATGACAGTAACTTTATCCCCTTCAGTGAGTAATGCGCCGTTAGCATCTTTTACGTTGACGATACTACTTGCTTTTAGTTCTATGGGATCCCACTCGTGCGAGCACTCTGGACAAATAAGCAGTTGTTGATCTTTGTAAACGAATGGAGATTGGCAATTTGGACAAGCAGGATGCGACATTATTTAGTGACTTTTAAATACAATTTTTATTATTTTAAATGACCATTAAATAGCTGTCTCTTATACACATCTGACGCTGCCGACGAATAGAGAGGTGTAGA
>OMOM01000684.1_pt1 | contig 13973 bp, 13 predicted proteins | sample 1646501 | NCBI WGS metagenome assembly OMOM01 (sample SAMN05416802, study PRJEB24817) | seawater metagenome | isolation source: Sea water | place: Canada:Atlantic | collected 2013-07
GAGATCTAGTACGGTCTCGTGGGCTCGGAGATGTGTATAAGAGACAGGATTATAACTGTGAGTAATCGTTGATTCAACAGATAAAAAGGCATAATGAAAATATAAAACCAACTAAATAATCTATTCGAAATTATATTTTCAAAAACACTCCTTTTGAAAATATAATTCCTTTATGGCACAAAAACACAGCAACTAGTTGGCTAAAATTTTATATCCGTAAAAATTAGCGAATAAACTATTTTTTTATAGCCGTATTTTATCAATTGTTGCGTACCTAAAAGGGCTATTTACTTGACCTAATAGTCAACAAAATAGCCATGTTGAGGAACAATACGGCGGTAATTAATTAAGTAATAGCGAGGAATATACGATTACTTTTTAAACGTATATGTTGATTGCTAACTATTTAATGTTATTTTGAGTTAGATTTTTGAGCTGCTTGATGTGAAGTGGCTTTCGCTAATTCAGGCAGGTTACTTTTATAGCCTAATGCTTGATTGATCATCAAAGCTTTTGCCGGAGCAAACTTATTAAGTAATGACATACCTAAACCACGCAGTAATTTAATTGCACTTTGCTGTGGCGTAAAGGTTTGTTTAATGGCTTCCATCGCAGCGATCATTTCAGCTGCTTCACTTTTACGCCAGCGGGCAAACTGTTGCAGCGATTTATCGCTATACCAGTGGTTGTTATCAACACCACCATCATTTTTTGCTTGGTTAAGTTGTTTGCTAATCGTTTGTGACAGTGCCGCGGCATCGAGTAAACCTAAATTAACGCCCTGCCCAGCTAAAGGATGAATAGTATGAGCAGCATCACCAACCAATACCATGCGACCTTTAACAAACTCTTGGGCAAAGCGCATGGTTAATGGGTGCGTAAATCGCTCGCTAACCAGTGTTACTTTACCAAGTTTTCCATCGCTAGCGGCAGTAATTTCCTTACTAAAGTCTGCTACTGACAATGCACTTAAACGGGTTGCTTCTTCAGGGCTAGTTGACCACACAATAGAACATAAATCTTCTTGATATAAAGGTAGTAAAGCCAACGGGCCGGTCTCTAAAAATACTTGCCAAGCGGTACTTTGATGACCTTGCTGACATTTAACTGTCGCTACAATGCTATGGTGATCATAATCTCGAAAAGTTAACGGTACGTTCATTTGCTTACGTACCCAAGAATTTGCACCGTCTGCGCCTACAACCAGTTTAGCCACAATTGGCATAGGTTGGCTGTTGTTACTGTTTGGCTCGAAAGTGGCAAACACTTCGTTATCGCTAGGATTTAATTGTTGAAGTTTGTTCTCGGTAAAAAACTCAATACCACTGTCTTGTGCCGCTTTATGCCACAAGGCATTACGAATAACTTTATTTTCAATAATAAAGCCTAATTGCTCAGGCCCATGACCTACCGATGAAAGATTAACATCGTTTAATGAAAAATCTAATTGTCCGTATCCGGCTTTATCCCAAATGTGCATATCGTAATAAGGCTGCGCGCGTTGGTCAATAATATCTTGCCAAACATTAAGGTTACTAAACATTTGTTGACTGGCAGCATTAATAGCGCTTACACGCACTTCAGGTTCTTCGCTAAGTGTCTCACTTAACCCGCCATTTAACTCACCAACAGGCGCGTTATCAACAATAGCGACACTAAGTTCACTTTGTTGGCGAACAGCAAGTGCTAGCGTTAAGCCAACCATGCCGCCACCAACAATTAATAGATCAAATTTTTGCATGTTTTATTACATTCATTTTATGGCTAATAACCCATTGTTTTTTTAACAAGAGCATTTTTTAAACCGGGTAAATAGTTTACTACCTTTAAACCAATATTGCGCCCTGCCACTAGCGGCGGTAATTGATTCGAGAACAAGGTCACTAACGAGTCGGTTAAGCTAATAACTTGTTTTTGATCTTGTTGGCGAGCTTTACCATATTGCATTAAGTTGGCAAATGCGCCGATATCTTGTTGTTTTGCTAGGGCGTTTTTAATCACCTCAGTCATGTCGCTAACATCACGTAATCCTAAATTAAAGCCTTGCCCGGCAATAGGATGAATAGTGTGTGAAGCGTTACCAATTAATGCCATACGATGATAAACCTGCTCGCTGGCTTGCACTAATTTAAGTGGATAAACAACCCGTTTACCGACGTGAGTAATGTTGCCAAGCCAGTGTCCGAATGATTGTTCTAAGTGCTGAGAAAACTCGTTATCGGTCAGGTTTAGCATTTTTTCAGCTAGTTCTGGGGTTAATGTCCACACTAATGAACATCGCCCTGCACTGTTTTGTTTTGCTCCATTCACACTTACACTTGCACTAGCACTAACATTTGGCGCAGACGACAAAGGCAACATAGCAATTGGGCCTGTTTCGGTGAAGCGTTCAAAAGCAATGTTTTTATGATGAATAGAGGTAGCAACGTTAGCAATAAGGGCTGATTGTTGATAATCACGACTGGTAGTCGCGATGTTCGCAAATTGACGGCATGGTGATTGTGCGCCATCGCATGCGAGTAATAACGTTGCTGATAATTTTAACCCTGAATTTAATTCAACATTAACGAGGTCAGTTTGCCATTTTACAGCACTAATTTTGTCAGGGGTAAACCAAGTAATATTACTTTTAGTGGCTAATGCTTTTAAGAACGCAGCACCAATATTGGTCATTTCAGCAACGTAACCTAGCGCCTCAACCTGATGGTGCTTCGCATAAAGTCGCGCTTTGCCATAGTAGCCGCGATCAGATATATGAATATTTTTAATTGGCTCGGCATGTGGCTGTAAATATTGCCATGCGCCAATACGGGATAAATAATTGGCGCTACCATGAGATAAAGCTAAAACACGATCGTCAAAGCTGGGTGTCGACTCAGATAACACAGGGTTAGCTTCAATAATGGCTATTTTGAGCGGCTTTTGGTTATGATCAAGCAACCCAGATAAGCTCAGCGCCATGAGGCTACCCGATAAACCGCCACCCGAGATAATTACATCGCAGTGCTGGGCATTATTAGCTGTATTATTTGAGCCAGTTGCACGCTTATCCATTATTTACCTTTACGATGAGTTTACTGCGCCATTAACGCTTCGATATCAGCGATAGTTTTCGGCGCATTAACCGTTAAGTTTTCAAAGCCTGTGGCGGTTACGAGTATATTGTCTTCAATACGCACACCTATTCCGCGCCATTTTTCGTCAACGGTTTTATCTGTACCCGGAATATAAATGCCCGGTTCAATTGTCATTACCATACCGGCAACAAATGCACGTAACTGTTCACGCTGTGGGCTAGCATGGTAGTCACCCACATCATGCACATCAAGACCTAACCAATGGCCAAGACCATGAATAAAGTATTTTTTACAAGCTCGCTGAGCGAGTAATACGTTTAAGTTACCTTGTAAAATACCTAAATCATATAAACCTTGGGTTAGAAAATTACAAACAATACGATTTAGCTCTGCCAGCGTTTGCCCTGGCTTAATTGCATCAATAGCAAGATTTTGGCTATCAAGAACTAATTGATAAATGGTGTTTTGCTCAGCACTAAATTTGCCATTAACCGGAAATGTACGAGTAATGTCAGCAGCATAACCGGCTAACTCTCCACCCGCGTCAATCAATAATAAGTCACCGTTATTAAGTGTTTCGTCATTATCGGTGTAATGTAAAATGTTAGCGTTGTCGCCACCGGCAACAATAGAGCTGTATGCAGGGTATCGCGCACCATTAGTGGCAAACTCGTGCAATAACTCGGCTTCTATTTGATATTCAAATTTACCGACTTGAGTTTGTTGCATAGCACGTTGATGTGCAGCGCCACTAATAACATTAACTTGGCGCATAATATCGAGTTCAGCATTTGATTTATGTAAACGCATTTCGTTTATTATGTCGCTGCAATCAATCAAGGCCGCTGGTGCTTTAATACCTGTGCGAGCAGACTTTCTAAGCTGAGCTAACCACGACAATACTTTTTGCTGGAAATCACTTTGCTCATGCTGACAAATTAATACCGACGCTTTACCTACCATTAACGGTAATAATTGCTCATCGACTTCGTCTAAGCTAAAACAGTTATCAAATTTATAAACATCAATAGCTTGAACTTGACCAACACGACGCCCATGCCAAATTTCTTGTAATGTATCTTTTTTACGGGAAAATAAAACACTTTGAGCTGCTGTTGAATCATTACCTTTTATTAAGGCTAAAACAGCATCGGGTTCGTTAAAGCCAGTAAGATAATAAAAGTGCTTATTTTGGCAAAACGGGTATTCGGTGTCATTACTACGGGTAACTTCAGAACCTGCAGCAATTAACGCTATGCTATTTATAGGCATTTGGTCGATAAATGTTTTTCTGCGCTGACAAAACTCGGCTACAGGCAATAAGGTATTTTTAATCATGGTTATCAGTTTAGTTCTGTCTAATTTTCAATAAAAATTTATAACATTATTTTTAACACTTAAGGTTATTCTCTCAAATGTTGTAGCCTGAAAATGCTAATGTATGGTCGTTTTTGTATCTTGTGTCTCAGGTGGAGACCCTAGCTCGGTAAAGCAAAGCAAAGCTGAAATTCGAACGTATTCAGCTATTTCAAAAAATGCTTGTTCGGTATCTTCATCTTCTTCCATTTCGTCAGACAAGTTAGCGATCTCACCAAAGTCGACCAATACTTCTTTTACATCTTCCGATAAAGCGGCATTTTTAGTTTGCTGTAATCCAAAGCCTAAGTTGAAGCCCTGAACCCATTTACCTATAGCATGACCACGTTCAATTATAGAGTCGTCATCATCGGGTAGCATCAATTGAAAGCTGTAAGAATCGTCAAGTATTTTTTGCCAAATATCACTGTATATGTTTTTAACCAAGCTTTGAATGGATGCAGGTAAACCTTCGGCGTTATTCAACATGTCGTTAACCATAGCGATATAATCGCTACTTTCAAACTCGAAGCCTGCGGCTATTAATCCGGTAAGTACACCATGTATTTCAGCAGCATGGGCTTCAATACCTTCACTAGTTAAAATTGCTTGTACTGAGGGGAAATCTAAAGTGGTGCTATTAGCCATAAAATATAAGTTCAATCAGGAGTATATTGTCGACTATGTTAACATTGGCATAGCCTTGATTCCAGAAAAAACCATAGAGATCACTTGCATAGTACAACACGCACCGTTATAGTTCCCCTTTATGGCGCACTACATTTTGGTTATCGATAAATTTCTTGATAATACAAGCTAGTAGCGCAATAGTTTGAGCTAATAACTCAATAAACTAAAAATAATGCATTGAGAATATCGCGCAATGAGCCAACACACAGTAACCATAAATGTTGCCAACAAACGACTTAAAGTCGCTTGTCCGGCTGGACATGAGTCTGCGTTGTTGCAAGCGGCAAATGAGATAAACCAACGTTTAGAACAAGATGCTAAAAAATCTCACTCGGTAAAAACGCCTGAACAAGCCTTGGTGATGATGTCATTAAACCTTGCCCATGATTTGATTCAAGCCCGCAATGAGCTAGAGCAAGAACGCGAAAAAATGCAAAGTAAAATCGAACTACTGCAAGCCACCATAGAACAAGCCGTAAACCCAACTAAAACCGCGTAAGATTATCTGCACTGAAGGATCAGAGCATGCATTCGAAAAAGTATGTCCTAGTAATTATTTTTATAATCGTGTTTATTTCGATTATTAAAGTAACATCGCTGATTTATAACAATACTCCTAGCATCGCTTCTGACAAAATTTTAACTGATAACGTTACAACTACAATCACTCCAGCTTTTGATGACACTCAATCTATTACCGATAATCTAACTGAAAACTTTATTGGCAATTCAACAACCTCAGAAAAACAAAAAAGTAAACTGAGTCAGCTCATTGAAAATTGTATTAACAATATCGAACTTGCTGATAATAATTATGATGATATTACATCACAACTAGACTCTTACATAACTAGCCTTAAACTTAGCAATAATAGCAATGACATGCTGGCTCTGTTTATGCAAAACTATCAAGCTAGCAATATTGTAGACACCGACTTTATTTTCCAACTTCCTCCAACGACATTACACAATGAGCTATTATTTGAACAGCAACTAACCATGTGCTCAACAAATTTCAATGCGAAATTTTGCAATGAACACTTATATTCACAAGCTAACTATATTGATAAAGACAACGCTTATTGGTGGTATTTAATTGCTCAAATTCACCTTTCTCAAAATAACATACCTGATGCTACTGATGCTTTTTATATAGCTAATGGCAAAGCCTATTACAATGAATACTTTTTTGAAAAAATAAATTTTATTGAGCAAAATGCTGAACAACATAGCAGCTTAAATATTAATGTTAGGCTGGTTTATGCCGTCGGTATATCGAGTAGATTCAATTTAAACTACGCCATGTTAGTTGATTATTGCAAAGATAATTTAAATGATCTTGAAATAGCCGATTTATGCTTACGAATGGGTATTCAACTTGAACACAGTGGTAAAACTCTTTTAGCTCATTCTTTTGGGCTTGCCTTACAAGAGATTTATTACCAACATCATTTAAAATACGATGAAGTGGCTGAAATAAAAATAAAACAAAATACTCAAAGAGATGCCATCATTAACAACAGTGATTATAAGGCAGCAGTATTATTAATGACTGTTGACGAAAGGCTGGCAAGAACATGGTTGAACTCTGGGTTATCAAAAGGTGAAATATTTGCTATTTCACAAACAATTAACGAAGCAAAAGTATTTGCTCTAGATAAAAACTACCTCCCTTGCCAGTAATTTTGAGTACTGTGTAGCTGGGTTTTAAATGCCATTTTTTAACTAAAGCCTTTTCGATTAAAGAAACTTCAATTTGTTCAAGCATTAAGCAGTCAGGTATATACCAATTGAAATAAATAATCGACCATTCTAAGGTGGTCTAAATCTTCAATAACTTCGTTACTTTCAATCCCAATAGCACGCTATTACTCAATCAAGCGCCTTGCTCTTGAATATTTATTCTCACTTATAATTACTCACTTATTTAATTCAACTGGTATTACAAGTGATAAAAGACTTAATTCGGCTGACAATTTTAGTTATAATAGCCACGACTTCTGGGGTGTTTGTGTGTGAACTATGTCCCTGAGCCGATAAGTTTTACCTAAGGATGTTGATTATTAGCTATTGTGCAAGCCCGGCTCGTATCGGGAAGCCTACGGTTGAAATGATATGTCCGCCCTGAACACCCGGTGTTCAGGACAAATGTGAACCGCGGCACCTTGGAAGTCACCTTTCTTTACTGTCCCTGTCTATTTCAACCTGTTATTTTTCTATAGTACTCCTCGTGACTCGCAAAAAAAGAGTTTATTCACAGGGAGGAATAAATGAGGAAGTGACCAATACATTTTTAGTACAACACTCATTCTCTTCTCATTGTCTTCTCCCTGTAAAAATAAGAATTCGTTTATTTAGCTAAGTTTTTAAATAAGCTTGTTCGTGACTCACAAAAAGTGAATTTATTCACAGGGAGAAATACAGGAGGAGTAAATGAGGAAACGACCAATACACTTTTTAGTTCAACACTCATTCCCTTCTCATGGTTTTCTCCCTGTAAAAATAAAATAATCACAGCAAAAGGCAACGGTATATTTAGTAAGTGCTTATAATAAGCGCTTATTGTCGAGTTTAGGCAGTTAATATCATTGCCAAAATATCTATAGATCTGATTTGCCTGTTGATAATATACTTAGCACAACTAACTTCGCCATGAATTAAGTCGCATCAATTTAATGACAAAGCAAAAAAACACCAATATGACAGCAGCAAGTTCAGCCACCGAAAATAAACTGCAAGTAACTAACCGTGATCCTATAGGTATTTTCGACTCTGGCGTTGGCGGCTTATCTATAGCGCAATGTATACATCAGCAGTTACCTCATGAAAATTTACTTTATGTTGCCGATACTTTACATGCTCCCTATGGCGATAAAACAGCTGAATTTATTCAACAGCGTGTAAATGAAATTGCTCGCTGGTTTATTGAACGCAATGCTAAGGCGATTGTTGTTGCTTGCAATACTGCGACCGTAAACGCTATCGATCAACTACGCAAAAACATCTCCATTCCTGTTATCGGTGTTGAGCCGGCTATTAAACCTGCAGTAAATCTAAGCAAGAATAAAAAAGTGGCAATTTTAGTGACTAAAGCAACCGCTGAAAATCAGCGCTTTTTAACTTTAGTGGCACAATACAGTCATAACAGCGAAGTTATTATTCAACCCTGCCCTGGCTTAGTTGAACTTATTGAGCAAGATAAGAAAAACTCACCTGAGTGTGAATTATTGCTCAGTAAATATCTGCAACCATTGCTAGATAAAGGAGTCGACACTATTGTGCTTGGTTGTACTCATTATCCTTTGGTTAAAGGCATCATTAATAAAATATGTGGTGAAAACGTCATTATAATGGAAACCGCATTACCTGTTACCGAGCAATTACAGCGACAATTAGCTCTGCATAACCTTATTAACTCAAGCGATAAGTTAGGCACAACCCGTTTTTACAGTTCAAAACACGGTGACATGCAACAAGCGCTTTTCACCCACATTTGGCAGCAATCATTGCAATTGAATTGCTACCCTTAACCCGATTGATAACACACCACACCTTACTTACTGATTTTAAAGATTAAAACCCCATCAACTGGAAAATAACCGTTACACTTATTTTAAAAATAACACTTTTATTAAGGACGTTTAGCCATCTAGGCGTAAATAATTCTAGGAATAAGTTTGTTTAACAGTTAGAATGTCGCCATTAAAGACTCATACCAATTTTACCGTTAGCACTAAGTAGCTCATTACAAAGTTAGGTTGGTATAAGATTGTTTTTCAGTTAATTTTTACAGAGGGTTTATGTCTACACACCTTTTTACTTCTGAGTCAGTTTCAGAAGGACATCCAGATAAAATAGCCGATCAAATTTCTGATGCGGTTTTAGATGCTATTATTGCTAAAGACAAGCACGCACGTGTTGCTTGTGAAACTATGGTAAAAACAGGTGTTGCTATTATTTCAGGTGAAGTTTCAACTACTGCCTGGGTTGATTTAGAACGTATTACCCGCGATGTTATTTCAGCAATTGGTTACACTTCTTCAGACGTAGGCTTCGATGGCGAAACCTGTGGCATTATGAATTTAATTGGTCAACAATCACCAGAAATTGCTCAAGGTGTTGATCGCGTTAAACCAGAAGACCAAGGTGCTGGTGATCAAGGTTTAATGTTTGGTTATGCAACCAACGAAACCGAAACTTTAATGCCTGCGCCATTATACTACTCGCACCGTTTAGTTGAACGCCAAGCTGAAGCGCGTAAGTCAGGCATATTGCCTTGGTTACGTCCAGATGCAAAAAGCCAAGTTACCTTTATATATGAAGATAACAAACCGGTAGCTATTGATACGGTTGTTTTGTCTACACAACACAACCCAGATATCAAACAAGAAGATTTACATGATGCGGTAATGGAAAACATCATTAAGCATGTGTTACCTGCAGAATTGTTAACTAAAGACACTAAATACCATATCAACCCTACTGGCCGTTTTGTTATTGGTGGCCCAGTTGGCGATTGTGGCTTAACAGGTCGTAAAATTATTGTTGATACTTATGGCGGCATGGCTCGTCATGGTGGTGGTGCTTTCTCAGGTAAAGATCCATCAAAAGTTGATCGCAGCGCGGCTTATGCTGGTCGTTATGTCGCTAAAAACATTGTTGCAGCGGGTTTGGCTGATCGTTGTGAGATTCAAATTTCTTACGCTATTGGTGTTGCTGAGCCAACGTCAATTTCAATTGATAGTTTTGGCACTGGTAAAGTATCTGAAGAGCGTTTAGTCGAACTAGTTCGTGAACACTTTGACTTGCGCCCTTACGGTATCACTAAAATGTTAGACCTTTTGCACCCTATGTATCAGCAAACAGCTGCTTATGGTCACTTTGGTCGTGAACCTTTTGAAATGACTGTTGGCGATGACACTTTCACAGCATTTAGCTGGGAAAAAACAGATAAAGCTGAAGCATTACGTTTGTCTGCTGGCATTTAATTTATAATGCTTGTTTAACAAAACCGCTCTTTGAGCGGTTTTTTGCTTTTAAGCTACGGCTAACATAAATAATACCTATTTGATTAAATAAGTGAGCTACTTTTTCATGAGGGAAAATGGATAATTACAAGGCATAAAATTTAGTCAGTAGTTATTCTGCTTATAAATTTTATAACGTCGTCATTATTAATTTTAACCATTAAAAATGAGCAGTTAATTAATCAACTTGGTATAATTTACCCTATCAATTGAATTTAGCACCAAACGCCCTTATCTACAGGCTAGGCTTAAAATACAGCCAAGACCAAAAATTTCAAAATAAGTATTGGCCTTTCATCAATAATAGCCTTTACGATATTAGATAATGTAAACTCAACCAATTAAAGCCCTATTGAAAATTTAATTAGCGAAAATGGAACACCTTTATGCGTAACCCTCGTATTTACCAAGCACAAACATTTGAAGTAGGTCAAACCCAAGCATTAAACGAAGATGCCTTTGGCCATATTGTGCGCGTGTTACGTCTTAAAAACGGTGACGACATTACATTATTTAATGGTATAGCTGAACAAGCTGGTTATTTTGAGTATCAAGCCAAACTGACTAACGTTGGTAAAAAAAGCGCTGATGTAGAAATTATGGCTAAAAATCTTGTCGAGAACGAATCACCTCTGAATATACATTTAGCACAAGGCATTTCTCGTGGCGACCGTATGGATTTCACCCTACAAAAATCGGTAGAATTAGGCGTTAATACTATTACGCCAATTTTCACTGAACGTTGCGGTGTAAAGCTTAGCGGTGAACGCTTAGAGAAAAAGCATCAACAATGGCAAAAAATAGTGATCAGTGCCTGTGAACAAAGTGGCCGTTGTGCGGTCCCTATAGTGGCACCACCGATATATTTAGACGACTGGTTACAGCAAGACAGTGAAGCATTAAAGCTTAATTTACACCCTAAAGCTCAGCATTCGATTATGAGTTTACCCATAGAGAATCAACGCGTGCGTTTGTTAATTGGGCCTGAAGGTGGACTAAATGACAGTGAAATAGCGAGCGCTAACAAAGCTGGCTTTCACGATGTTTTACTTGGTCCAAGAGTACTGAGAACAGAAACAGCCGCCCTAACCGCAATTACAGCATTACAATGCCGTTATGGTGATTTACATTAGCTATTCAATAGTTATTAGTTGATTATATTTTAGTTATTAATGATTTATTAGTAAGTTTACATTCATTAAAGTTGGCATATTGCACTCCAACAATGCGATAGCATTTATTAACAATACAAGTAGGAAAAAACATGAGCATAAAAATTGGCGTAGTTATGGACCCTATTTCCGAGGTCAAAGTAAAAAAAGACTCTTCAATGGCAATGATGCTTGAAGCGCAAGCGCGCGGTTATGAAATTTATTATATGGAGATGCAAGATCTCTATTTAGAACAAGGTGTTTGTCGAGCTACAGCAGCAAAAGTAAAAGTATTTGATGATACTGAACATTGGTATGAATTAGACGAGCGTGAAGATATCAACGTAGCCGACTTAGACGCCGTATTAATGCGTAAAGATCCGCCTTTTGATACAGAGTTTATCTACGCTACTTACATGCTGGAGCGTGCTGAAGTTGCCGGTACCTTAATTGTTAATAAGCCACAAAGTTTACGTGATTGTAACGAAAAGCTTTTTACCGCTTGGTTTCCTGAATTAACGCCAAAAACACTGGTTACACGTAATAATCAAAAAATCAGAGAATTTCACAAAGAAAACAAAGATATTATTATTAAGCCATTAGATGGTATGGGCGGCTCATCTATTTTCCGTATCGGTGAAAACGATCCTAACGTTGGTGTAATTCTTGAAACTTTAACTGCACATTCAACACAATATGCTATGGTTCAAGAGTACCTACCAGAAATTGTTGATGGTGATAAACGTATATTAATCGTGAATGGCGAACCAATGCCTTATTGTTTAGCCCGTATTCCTGCACAAGGAGAAACTCGTGGTAATTTAGCCGCCGGTGGTCGTGGTGTAGCAAGGCCATTAAGTGCTAGCGATAAATTTATTGCAGAAACTATTGCACCAGAATTGAAAAAACGCGGCTTATTTTTTGTTGGCTTAGATGTTATTGGCGACAAGGTCACTGAAATCAATGTTACTAGCCCAACCTGTATTCGCGAAATTGAAGCAGCATACCCAATAAACATTAGCGGAAAATTAATGGATGCCATCGAGAAAAACATTAAAAAGCGCTAAGTAACTCTGTTTGAGAACTACGCTATAGAAAGCTATTTTTAGCGTATTTCTCCTCAATTATTAAGGTATATGTATGGACAGTTTTGAAAATCAACTTTTGATTGCTATGCCCAGCTTAGACGACTCTTATTTTAATAAAACGGTGACTTATATCTGTGAGCATAATGCTGAAGGGGCAATGGGTTTGATCATAAACCTGCCCATTAATGTCACTTTGAACGAATTACTAACCCAAATTGACGAAGACAAAACTGACGCGCCTGAACTTGATCAACAAGTATTAACGGGTGGCCCTGTTTCGCAAGACCGTGGTTTTGTTTTACACAGCACACAAGCGGGTTGGAATAGCTCTTTAGCGCTTAGTGAAGACGTTATGATTACTACGTCAAAAGATATTTTAATGGCGCTAGGTACAGCAGGTGCGCCCGCTAAGTATATGGTAACATTAGGTTATGCAGGCTGGGGACCCGGTCAATTAGAAGAAGAAATAAAAGCTAACTCTTGGCTTTTAACGCCAGCAGATGGCGATATCTTATTTAATACTCCCATTGAGCAACGCTGGAAAAAAGCCACGGAAAAACTGGGTATTGATATGGCACATTTATCCAATGAAGTTGGGCATGCATAATGGCAAGTAAGGCAGTGGTTGGCGAGCGAACTATACTCGGCTTTGATTTTGGTAAAAAGTATATTGGTGTGGCTGTTGGCCAAGAAATAACAGGCTCAGCTTCGCCTTTAGGCTCTGTGAAAGCGCGTGATGGTATTCCTGATTGGGAAGGCATGACCAAGTATATTAAAGAATGGCAACCCGACTTTATTGTCGTTGGTTTACCATTAAATATGGACGGTAGTGAGCAGCAACTAACTCACGATGCTAAAAAATTTGGTAACCGTGTTTCAGGGCGCTTTGGTCTGAAGGTTGAATTTCAAGATGAGCGTTTAACAACCGCTACGGCTAAAGAAGCGCTTTTTGAACAAGGCGGTTATCGTAATCTTAAAAAAGATAATATCGATGCCGAATCAGCAAAATTAATTATAGAAAGCTACTTTGAAAATCAATATTAACGCCCACCTTGTAACGCTTAATTTATTCGTATTACCACTAACTTATCATTCGTTGTTGATTAATTCAGCTTCTAACGTGGCTAATTAATGGATACTTTTACACTTATTAGTCCATTGATTATTGTAGGTCTTGTCGGTTTTTTATTGGCTAAGTTTAACTGGCTTAATAAAGCACAGGTTGAAGCAATAACCAAGTTTGCCTTTAACATCGCTATTCCCGCATTTTTATTCCAACAGTTAGCTAATGCTGATATGAGCAATATAGATTTAAATATTTATAGTGCTTTTTATTTACCATTGTTAGTGGTTTATGGCATAGCTTGGGCAATAAATTATTATTTTCATAAAGATTTAAATCATGATCTACCTGCATCCGCGGTTTATGCTTTCGGCGCAGGTTATTCAAACAACGTTATTGTCGGTATGCCAATCGCTTTAATGGTTTTGGGCGAGCAAGTATTACCGACCATATTTTTAGTTGTGAGCTTACACCTGTCTCTTATACACATCTCCGAGCCCACGAGACCGTACTAGATCTCG
>OMOM01000689.1_pt1 | contig 13854 bp, 6 predicted proteins | sample 1646501 | NCBI WGS metagenome assembly OMOM01 (sample SAMN05416802, study PRJEB24817) | seawater metagenome | isolation source: Sea water | place: Canada:Atlantic | collected 2013-07
GATCTACACCTCTCTATTCGTCGGCAGCGTCAGATGTGTATAAGAGACAGCGCATTGTCATTCGCTTGTTCGGTTTTTAAGTGTACTTTCCATTTGTGTTTTATCAGCATGTGGCGGCGGTGGAGGCGGTGATAAATCTCCACCAAAGGTGATTGTAGCACCAAAATTAATTACCTTATCGGGTGTTCCTGAAACATCTATCAACGAAATGCAAACCTACTCTTTTCAAGTGATAGTAAAAAATCAGGCTAGTTCAAATCTTTCATATTCATCAGAAAACACCCCATTATGGGCAACAGTCAATACTGAAACAGGTCTGCTGTCTGGGACACCTAATTTCGACGATTCTGGTAATTATTCCAATATAATTATTACAGTCTCAGATGGAACTAACTCTGCATCACTTGCGCCATTTTCTATAGAAGTTGTTAACGTTAATCGCAAACCTGAAATGTTATCGCAAACAAGTTATGAAGTGCTGGAGCGTGATGAAATAGCCTTTGTGGTTGAAGTGTCAGATCCTGACATGGATGATGTGGCTATTTCAGTTCAAAATCAACCCGATTGGTTGATCTTTGATAAAGCTAGTTCTAGTTTAACCGGATCTTCTGGTATAGAAGACTCTGGTCAATATCAATTTAATATTGTGCTAAATGATGGTGGTGAAGAAGCCGTTAGTATCGAAGTTTCATTTTTGGTTAATGATGCAGTTGAAGTCCAAGGTAAAGTTATTGATGGCTATATCAGTGGTGCTTTAGTCTTTATTGACGAAAACTTGAATAATATTTTTGATGACGGTGAGTTTTCAAGTACATCAGATGACACCGGAAGTTATCGATTTTTATTTCCACTTGATAAAATTAACCTATTCGCCACTTCACCAATAAGGGCTTATGTTGGCGAAGGCGCACAAGATTTATCACGCCCTGAATTAGATTTCACTACGACCCCAATCACACTTTCTTTACCACCTCTTGATATACGAGGCCGTGAAAGTGACTTAATCCAAGGTGTTGCTATTTCGCCATTCACCGAGCAACTTTTTGATATGGTGAGTGAGAAAATAATATTGATGACATCAGGACAAATCTCTATTGATGAAATGCAATTTTATATTGAAAAAGCCAAGCAAGCGATTACTCGAAAACTGATTGCTGACGGTAATATTTCCGTTAATGAAAGCCAAACAGAAACCGATATAAGCACCCTTATTTTTGGTGATTTTATAGCGAATGCAAGTGACTTGCCGGTTATAGCTACAACAGCAGAAACCTATGTTGATGTCATGATCAGTCAGCATCCAGCGTATGACTTTGATGGCGATGGTATCACAAATGATGTCGATACAGATGACGATGGAGATGGCATTGATGACAGTGTGGATCTGTTCCCGTTTGATGCCACCGAATGGTTAGATACTGATGGTGATGGCGTTGGTGATAATGCTGATGCATATCCTGATAATGGGCTTTGTTATGTCGTTAGCGATGGTGACGGAGAAAGCTGTTATTTAACCTTATTAGCTGAGAACTCAGCCAATCTAGTCGCGATATCCGAACAAGAAGTTGCTTATTTATACCAGGACAATGGCAACTTAGTCACTTTTGACTTAATTTCGCAGCATGTTTTGAACACACAAGTCATAGATAATGTCAGCGCGATGATATTTCATGAGGGACACCAACGCTTATATCTTAGCTTTAACTCCTCTACAATAAAATATCTTGAAGAAGACTTTTCATTGGTCGATTTTATTGAAGATGAACAATGTGCTGACGCTTTAGTTGAGGCTGATGACTTTTTAATTGTTCATGCCTGCCAAGGATATAATGGCAGTTACCTTACCTTTAATCGCAGTGGTAGCTTGTTAGCTGAAACTGATGATTACAGTGACTCTTCGCGCGACAATGCGTGGAATAGCATTAATAATCGTTTATACCACTTCAGGGATGGTTCTTCACCCAATGACCTCTATTACCGCACTTTAAGTAACACCGGTCAGTTTATAGATGTTCAAGAGTCTCCTTACCATGGTGATTATCGAATCGTTGGACCGATTATTGTTTCTAATGATGGCAGCAAAGTGTTATTAGGCAGTGGTGATATATACGATGCGAGCTCATTAACTTGGTTAAAGTCTATTGGTGAACAGTTTACACATGCATTCTGGTTAGAAAATGGCGATTTAGTGACATTGGTGCAGTCACCTACAAATAACCAAGTAAACCTGAAAAGACGAGATGCAGATTTCAACCTAGTTGAAGTTAATATTGTTCAGGGTTCTTTAACAGCCGTTAAATCATTTGAAGATAAAGCTGTGTTAGTTATTGAAAATGATGAAAGCGTTCAATTTATTAATTACCTACCAAGTGACGACACAGATAATGATGGGGTTAATAACCTTATTGATGCCTTTCCATTCGATAGCGAAGCGTCACTTGATAATGATTTTGATGGCTACCCAGATAGCTGGAATGAAGGTAGTACCGGTGAAAATAGTCTACTTACGATAGATTTATTTCCTCTAGACTCAGCATGTTGGTTAAGTACTCATGGCAATGCTAACGGTTGTGACTTTTTATCAACTCAACCGGTATTTACCCCTGACAAAGTTATTTCTGATGATGCAGGCAATATCTATTTCCTAAGCAATATAAATAAGAGAATTTACCGTTGGTCTTCAACAACTAATCAATTTACAAATCCTATCGTGATGTCAGCTAGTATTTACAATGACTTTGGCGAAAGTCGTGTGATGACTTATTCAGCTGAGCATAACCGAATTTATATCGGTTATTCATCGGGTGTTGTTGCTCGCTTTACTTTGGATGAGTTAAGCGAAGTTGCTTTTGCAAGTTTAGGGCGATCCATTAATGGCATTGGTTCTGCTGGGGATTTCATCCTAGTTGAAAATGAAAATGGTGCTTGGAATACTCACTATATTATTGATGAATTTGGTGAGATAACGGATAGCAAAGATTGGAATACGAGTTCAGCGAGTTATGTTTGGAATGAAGCTGATTCAAGAGTTTATTCTATTGAATATGGTAACGTTCATTATCAAACTATCGATCAAACACTTGGACATATTACGGGAGAGGGTGATATTTACAGTAGTGTTGGTGCTGCTCATCCTTTAAGGATTTCATTGGATGGAAAATATCTTATTTCAGCTAATGGTGGTCTGTACGATCTCGAAACTGATTTACCCGTTGCCAATGCTCAATTACAAGCGACTGATATAATTGCAACTGCTGAACTTATTATTTCAATTGAAGATAATGGTGATAATTCTACTCTTAAAATATGGCAATTAAATAACTTCACTTTAGAAGCCAGTATTAATGTCTCTGGCAACCCAATTGGGTTAGCCGCTAATGGTGATGATGTTAATGTTATTACTCTTTTAAGCAATGGTGACTTAAATGTTGCTACGGTTGGAATCGTTGATGCGGATCAAGACGGTTTACCATTATGGTGGGAGTCGTTATACAACTTTGATGATAACGATGCTGCAGATGCCGCGTTAGATTCAGATAATGATGGCCTGACAAACCTTGAAGAATTTACCCTAAAAACTAATCCTACTCTTGATGATACTGATAACGATGGCTTGCTTGATGGCGCTGAAGTTAATACTCATAACACATCACCGCTGATTGCGGATACTGATGGCGATGGACTTTCTGACGGTTTAGAAGTTAACGAGTACGGCACAGACCCACTATTAATAGACTCCGATGAAGATGGTTTAACTGATAGAGAAGAAGTTCAGGACTACTTTTCAAATCCATTAAACAGCGATACTGATGGAGACGGTTTATCAGATTCATATGAAGTGACTCATCAGTTAAACATTAATGTCGATGATGCTGCAGAAGATGCAGACAACGATGGCTTAGTTAATCTAGATGAAATGACTTATCAAACTAACCCTAATAATGCGGACTCGGATAGAGATGGTTTGAGTGATGGTGATGAAGTTCATACCTATTTAACTTTACCGCTAAATCGTGATTCAGACGGCGATAAAATGCCAGATGGTTGGGAAGTCAGTTATGGTTTTGCACCGCTGTCGAGTGCGGACAGAGAGTTAGATTTTGATGAAGACAGCTACGCTAATTACATCGAGTTCTTTTTAGAAACTGATCCTACTGATAGTAGTGATGTTCCAACGCCTAAATTGTGGAATAGCTATCAAGGAAATGCCGATCATGCTGGATTTTCGGCTATAACGATTAATCCTGATGATTTATCGTTACGTTGGGCCGTGAGTTTGCCAACAACAAGCGAGCTAAACCCTGTTGTTGCCAGTGGTGGTAAAGTATTTGTTACTAATACTAGCTATTATGATGAACAGTTTGCTTTTGGAATTAATGCTACAAATGGCAGTGTAAGTTGGCAAAAAAGCTACGGAAATGTTCATTCAATTAATGCGCCTGCTTTTGCTGATGGTAAGGTTTATTACCAAACAAGAGAAGATGATGGTGCATACCTTAATGCTGTTAGTGAGCAAAATGGTGCCAGTATATTTTCTACAAGATATGACAACCAATGGGAACGCTATCAAGCCCCTACTATTTTTGATGGCGATTTATACGTTGGCGGAGGTACCTATGGCGGTAGTTATAAGTTTGATGGATTAACTGGGGAAGAGTTGTGGTTTCAAGACTTAACTCAATGTGATGATTGGACACCTGCAGTTGATAATGAGCATGTTTATTACTTCTCAAATGGTTTTGTTATTGCTGATAAGTCCTCCGGCACAGCGATTGAAAGCAATGAAGAGTTTGCTATAAATTGTCGTACGCCAGTATTAGCGGGCAATGATATAGCATTAGTGACTTCTAACAATAATCTATATGCCTTTGATACTCAGACAGCAGATAAAGTGTGGAGTTATGAAAGTGACGGTTATGACAATCGATTCATCGGTACTCCTTCCGTTGCATTAGGCAAGGTTTATGCTAATCAATCAGGCGAATTAACAGTTTTAGATCAATTTACAGGTGAAGCGCTTTGGCAATGGCGACCACGAAACAATAATGACATACAGGGCAGTATTGTTTTAACGTTAAATCTTGTGTTTATTCAAGATAATACCAATACCTATGCTATTGATATAAATACACACGAACAAGTTTGGAGCTATCCTGTTTCAGGGAAACTATCTCTCTCGTTAGAAGGTGCGCTTTATATTGCAGGAGCAGAGGGCTTATTAACCGCAATTGATTTTGGCAGTGACAGTGATGAAGACGGGATGGACGACTGGTGGGAAGACTTGTACGGCCTTGATCGTTTAGATGCCAGCGATGCGGCACTTAATTCTGATACCGATGAATTAACGAATCTTGAAGAGTTTCAAAATTCTACCGACCCTACAAATGATGACTCAGATAATGATGGTTTGAGTGATTCAGATGAAGTTAACCTTTATTTATCAAATCCAATTAATTCGGATTCAGATAATGATGGAATGCCTGATGGTTGGGAAGTAACACACAATTTTGATTTACTTAATGATAGTGATGCCCTGCTAGATGCTGATGGTGACGGTATTACAAACCTTGAAGAATATTCGGAACTCACTGACCCTAACGACGCGACTTCGACTCCTGAAGTTATAGAAGCATTAAGCTTTTCATTTGAAGATGCCGTTATACCTACAGATTGGGTTATTGATGAGACGCTAGCAAGTAGCTGGGGTGTTAGTAATTTAGAAAGCTCTGATGGTGACTATAGTATTTTCTCTTCTGGGGTGTCAGCTATTTCATTCGATGGCTTTTTCAATGGCAACGACTTAGCGTTTGATGTGAAAAGTGCTTGTCAATATAACGGTAGTATATCTGTTTATGTGGATGGCGACCTGAGTAAGCAATTCTCCTTTGGTGATACATGGCAGGAAAAAAAGGTTGTTATCCCTAGAGGCAGACATACAGTTTTATTCAAAGTAGAAAATTGTGGCGTGTATTTAGACAACCTTAAAATAACACCTTTATTAAGCTTATTCGATAGAGGTGTACAAAGTGTTATGGTTTCAAATCAAAATTTATATTTATATAATTTTGAAGAATACCTTTTATCATCAATTAAAATTCCAAGGTTTGACAACCAGAACGCAAGAGATCTAACCGTTTTAGATGATGGTCGAATTGCTATTTTTAATGGTCATAATTCCCCATCACTTTCAATTTATAATCCTCTTCATGCGACTTGGCGACATAAGCAATATCAAAACTGGAGCATTTTAAATAATAATTCATATGGCGGCATTGCACACTTTAATCATTATGTTTATGTCACCGATATGGCTGTTTATGGTAATGACACTGCGGGAATTGTGCGCTTTAATTTAGAAAGTGACTCTGAGGAGTTCTTTTCTGGTGACGACTATATAGATCTTTCGCTTGGGGGAGATAATATGCTTTATGCTCTTTCAGGCACACAAGTAGATAAATATGACCCTGAAACAATGGTATTAGTAGCCAGCTACACTATTAGTGAAGCTCGAGTTATTGCTGTTGATGATAATAGTAATATTTATACCGCTTCTTGGGGGAGTACTATTAAAATGTATGATGCCAATGGTATTGAAACTGATTTGCTTAATGTAGATGATTATAATATTTCAGGAAACTTTTATGATTTTGATATTTATGCACAAAATACTCTAGTTTTAACTAACTCAAATCAGCAAGTGGTACTAGTTAGTAATGATTTCACTTCTGTTCAATTACAAAACAGCGTCATTAGAGGCTCATTTATTGCTCAGGTGCCCGTTATTGATGAAGATAACGATGGCATGCCCAATTGGTGGGAAAGAAAGTTTGGTCTTGATCCTAACGATGCTACTGATGCGCTAACCGAACTTGATAGTGATGGCTTAACTAACGTGGAAGAGTACCAATCAGCCACTTTACCTAATAATAATGATACAGATAATGATGGCTTAAATGATTTTGAAGAAGTAAAAACGTATTTAACTAATTCGTTAATTACAGACACTGATGGTGATAATTTAACAGATGGAGATGAAGTGCTTGAATACTTAACTGACCCACTTGAATTGGATAGCGATGGCGATTTATTTAACGATGGCGATGAAGTGTTAATATTTGAAACAGATCCTAATGACCCATCTTCATTACCTGATTCTATCACTGAACTAATGATTGACTTCTCAGCCGCTGAGTTGTCTGCAAACTGGGCACAAGGTGTTAACTCTGATGCTGATTGGGCTGTTGAAACTGAAATGCTTCGTTCGGGTGTTATTGGTAATAGTCAAATCAGTAGTATTGTTTATAGCAATGTATTTACTGCTGGCGTATTAACCTTTGATTCATTAGTCGACTCTGAGTCGTGCTGTGATTATTTAGAAGTCTCTTTAGATGGTGAAGTAGTCTTTCGTATAAGCACACAGGATTGGCAAGCAAATGAGATTACTCTTGAGTCTGGTTTTCACGAAATCAGCTTTAACTATGTAAAAGATGGCAGTGTGGCTCGAGGAGAAGATGCTGCATTTATTGATAACTTAGTTTTTTCTTCGAATTAACACTATTATCTAAAATGAAAGTGGGTATTATGCTCACTTTTATTTCTTGTCATATTTGTATTTAATTAATTTGTTGTATATGAGGTTATATGAATAAACTTAACGTACTGACTCTGTTGCCGCTAGTCATGTTATTTGGTTGTGCGCAAAATATTGAAACACCAAATGGCGCATCGCAGTGGGACTTTGATCACGAAGTTCAATTTAAACAAACTGACTTAGAAAACGGTAAACATCATTTACAAGTTATTGCTAAGCAAAATACTGAGTTTAGTAAGTTGGCCACTTTTTTAATGCGTCAATCTCTACGTATTTGCAAAAGTTACGGCTTTAAAATTGAAGTGTTAGAAGGGGTAGAGCGCTTTGATGATAAATTATCATTTCCTAATATGATTATGCCTTCATTATCTGCGAATATTGAATGCCCTAATCCGTAGTGTTTTGAAAGTTTCTACAGTCAGTAATAAGTAAAAATAAAGTAAGCTAAGAGGCACAGAGGTGTTAAATTAATTTTACTGCTAGCTAATATCAATTTAGTGAAGACATAAAAAAGGTGACTTATATTAGTCACCTTTTTTGCTATTGAATCTTAAATGTTCTCTCAACTCTTGATTTAAGCATTGAGTCGAACACCGAGTTTAGCTAACGTTAACGAGCCATGTTAGCTAAACAAATAGACCAAGCTTATACCATTTTAATCGGTACGTACTTAGTGCTCATCTCTTCTGTAGGAGGAGCGAAGCGAGTTAAGTCAATACCTTCAACAGCAGCTTTATATTCTTCTAATGATGGGAAACGGCCAAGTACAGCTGAAAGCACAACTAGAGGTGTTGAACCTAGTAATGATTCACCTTTTTTCTCAGCAGTATCGGCAACAACACGACCTTGGAATAAACGCGTTGATGTTGCGATAACCGTATCGCCAGGTTCAGCTTTTTCTTGGTTACCCATACATAAGTTACAACCAGGGCGTTCCAAATACATGATGTTATCGTACTTAGTACGTGCAGCACCTTTCGGGTTAGCATCATCAAATTCAAAACCAGAATATTTACGTAAAATATCCCAATCGCCTTCAGCTTTAAGCTCATCAACAATGTTGTAAGTTGGTGGCGCAACAACTAATGGCACTTTAAAATCTACTTTGCCATTTTGTTTTTCAATGTTACGTAACATTTGAGCGATGATTTGCATGTCACCTTTATGTACCATACAAGAGCCTACAAAGGCTAAGTCGACAGTTTTGCCGTCATAATATGATACTGGACGAATAACATCATGCGTGTAACGCTTAGATGCATCATCGTTGTTTACATCAGGGTCAGCAATCATTGGTTGGTCGATAACGTCTAAGTCGATAACAACTTCTGCATAGTATTTAGCTGCGTCGTCAGGTGCTAGTGCTGGACTAGTGCCTGATTTAACTTCTTCAATACGCTTGTCAGCTAATGCGATTAAACCGTTAAGCGTTTTAGCTTCGTTTTCCATACCCTTTTCGATCATGATTTGGATACGGCTCTTAGCAAGCTCGATTGATTTAATTAAAGTTTCATTATTTGAAATACAGATTGAAGCTTTCGCTTTCATTTCTGCAGACCAATCAGTAAAAGTGAATGCTTGGTCAGCCATTAAAGTACCAATATGTACTTCGATGATACGACCTTGGAATACGTTTTCACCACCAAACTGTTTAAGCATTTGCGCTTGTGTTGCATGCACAACATCACGGAAATCCATGTGACCTTGCATTTTGCCTTTAAAGGTAACTTTAACAGATTCTGGAATTGGCATAGCCGCTTCACCTGTCGCCAGTGCAATCGCAACAGTACCTGAGTCGGCGCCAAATGCTACACCTTTAGACATACGAGTATGCGAGTCACCACCAATGATGATTGCTCTGTCATCAATTGTAAGGTCATTCAATACTTTATGAATAACATCCGTCATCGCAGGATATACACCCTTAGGATCACGAGCTGTGATAAGGCCAAACTTGTTCATGAAACTCATAAGCTTAGGAATGTTAGCTTTAGCTTTACTATCCCAAACTGATGCTGTGTGACAACCAGATTGGTATGCACCGTCAACTAAAGGAGAGATAGTTGATGCAGCCATCGCTTCTAGCTCTTGGCAAGTCATCGGGCCTGTAGTGTCTTGTGAACCTACAATGTTCACTTTAACGCGCACATCTGAACCCGCATGAAGATCGGTTTCAGAAAGAACACCAACAGCATTTCTGTTGAATATTTTTTCTACAGCTGTCAGGCCTTGACCTGCATGTGAAATTTCTTTCGAAGCAGCATAAACAAGTTTAGTTGCTACACCTAAAGCTTCAGAGGCAAACGTTTGTAGTTTTTTACCAAATACAACAGCGTAAGAACCACCGGCTTTCATGAATTCCACTTTTTGTGGAGTGAAAGCTGAAGAGATGTCTGCTAGCTCTTTATCACCGTTTAATAACTTTTTCGCTTTAGTATCAATCGTTAACACTGTGCCAGTAGCAACAGAGTAAGCTTCTTCTAATACAGCATCGCCATTTTCGTCAACAACAGTCTTACCGTTGGCGTCAACTTTCTTAACCCAGTTTTTAAGATCAAGACCAATACCACCAGTTACATCAACGGTTGTTAAGAAGATTGGAGAAATACCATTAGTACCTGCAACTACAGGTGCAATGTTAATAAATGGTACATATGGACTTGCTTGTTTACCGGCCCAAAGTGCCACGTTGTTAACACCAGACATACGAGAAGAGCCAACGCCCATTGTGCCTTTTTCAGCAATAAGCATAACTTTTGCTTTCGGGTGCTTAGCTTGTAATGCTTGTATTTCTTTTTGTGCTTCAGGTGTGATCATACACTGGCCGTGTAACTCACGGTCAGCACGAGAATGTGCTTGGTGACCTGGAGAAAGTAAATCAGTTGAGATATCGCCTTCACCAGCAATATAAGTTACAACTTCAATTTTTTCTTCAATGTTAGGCAATTTGGTGAAAAATTCAGCTTCTGCATAACTTTCTAAAAGTTCTTTAGCAACAGCGTTGCCTGCTTTAAAGGCTGCTTCAAGACGAGCTGTATCAGCATCGTATAAGAATACTTGTGTTTTTAATACGTTAGAAGCTGGTGTTGATAATGCTGAATCGTCACTTAATGCTAGGTCAAGTAGCACTTCGATAGATGGACCTCCTTTCATGTGCGATAGTAGTTCAAAAGCAAATTCAGAGGTTATTTCTGCTACAGCTTCTTCGCCTAAAATGATTTTTTTCAAAAAGGCGGCTTTTTGACCGGCAGCACTTGTGGTGCCCGGTAATGTGTTATAGATAAAGAAATTCAAAGAGTCTTCGCGGTGTGCGTGCCCTTGATCTTTAATTTGCTCAATGATTTCCGCTAATAACTCAGCACTATCGATTGGCTTAGGTGCTAAACCTAGCTCATTTTTACGATTTTCAATTTCTGCGATATATTCTAAATACAGACTCATTTGATTCCCTCTCTGACTTTATTTACTAATAACAATTTAACTAAGCACTATTAAGCTTTGTTTATTGTCGCAATAAAAGTTAAAAAGAATGATGATGTAATCATTCTTGGTTAGCGATCAAGCGCAATTAATTTGAACAAAGTATAATTGTAAGATCAATATTGTAAGATCAATAATGCATAGCAGTATAAAATTTGCCTATATTCTACCTGATTTTTTGATGACTACTAATCACTTGGTTCAATAAGCACTATTCACCAAATTTATGGTTAGTAGAAAGAACGGTTATACTGGTTGGGTGTGTTCAGTTAGTCATTGATATTATTAAGAATAATGCATAGTCCTGTTGGGCTTTACTATCGGTTAACATCATCAACCCAAAATTTAAGCTGACCTATCTTGAAGAATTGATGGATAAAATTCTGTTTATAATTTTTGCATTCAAGACGATATCTATATGCGTTTTAATTTGCTCAAAATATTAATGGTATTTAATGCATTTAGGTGTTTATTTAGCTTGAGACCCAAGTGAAATTATTTATATTATAGAGCAATATATTCAATCGAACTTTTCATCTTGTTTATATACTTATGGCTTTTAAACTTCAGCGCTTTTTACTCAATTATCAACAAGAGCCAAAATTAGTTTTTGCCCAGTTTTTCCTTAACGGCTTTCATATGTTCTCGAAAGCTTTTATCAAACTTTGATTCACCGCAACTGAAAAATTGCACAGAGGAACCTTCACTTAAACCGTATGCACTCATGTCTTGTGTTACCGAGCACCTACCATCATCTCCTTTTGTAATCGCAATTCCTGCGCCCATATTTTTAGTGTTTTTTTCTCGTTCTTTTTCTTCATCTTTCAAGGGTGCTGAGTGGGGAGCCGTTTTTGTTGTAGCGTTAAAAATTGAAGGAGGTTGATCGTGTTGATAAGGGTTATCTACAGTCGGGGCAGAACCATTATTTAGCTTACTACGCAGCCTTTGTAATTGAGTGAAACTATCGAGTTTTTGGTTACTAGGTGTTGGTAGTGGAAGAGGTAAGTCTGGCACTGTATTGCTAGCTTTCGGCAGCACTAATGTGTTGTTAATTGTTGATGGTATTGATGGTATTGAAGGTTTTTGGATTGCTTTATTAAGAGGAGTAACCGGATTTTTAGCGGCTAAATCAATAGCAGGTTTATTAGTACTAGGTTTATTAGTAATAGGCTCTTCAGTAACCAGTACTTCCTGCTTATTATGGTCAGCCTCGCTGCGGTTTGGTTCTTCTATTATTTTTTTTAAAGGTTGTTGTTTATTTTGATTTGCCTGCGCTGTGGTTAAATTGGGAGCATAATATAGGAAGCTTTTTATCGGTGGGCTTTTGTTGATTTTCTTTATTGATTTTTCTTTATGTGAATGAGTGATAAAAATCAATAAAATAATAATGCCGTGGACAACCAAGGAAAATAAAATAGCAGTGTAAGTTCCTTTTCGCACAATGATTTCAATGACGGCTAAAGAGTAGGTAATTTATAGACGATAAATCACTTTGTAAGTTCAATTGAATTCAACCTAGTTTCTTACCTTGTTAAGAATAGTTTGAATTTCGCCGTTGTCTGATATTGCCTTTAACGCTTTTGATAAGTGTGCAATTTCATTTCTTAATGGCGATCTTTTAGATACCACGATGTAAGAGCCAACCGTTTCATCATAAGAAAATTTTGCTAACTTAATCTTGGTTTTATAAATTTTTTGATCAACCCAAGGGGTAATAGTTTCTTCCCGCTCCAGAAAAGTATCAATACGCCCTTTTAAAAGCATATCAACGAGTTGCTGATAATTAGTTAACGGGATTTTAGTCAGCTGTGTGTCATGATCAAATTTATCAAAATACGAAGCGCCTCTTAAAACCCCAACTTTCAAGGGTTGCAGGTCTTGATAGCGATTCAATTCAATTTTACTTTCTGCGCGAATATAAAACTGTAGCGGTAAGTGCTGAATTTTTATCGGAGGCTCAAGGTAGTTAAGAAATTGCTCTCTTATTTCGGTTTTTCTGATCGCAATCATCATATCAGCTTGGCCGTTTTGTAAAAAAGCAAAGCAGCGGGCTGGCGGGCAATAGATAAACCTGACTTCTCGTGATAATTTTTCTGCTAATGCATTGGCAATATCGATGTTTTCGCCGACAAATTTACCGTCTACAATGTTAGAAAATGGCGGTTCAATATACATCGCCACGGTGATTGTTGGTAAAGGTTGGGAAACAACTTTCATCGACATAAACAAAAAGAACACGCAGCAAATTAGAGTGACATAAATTTTGAATCGTCTTCGTTGATTTAAACGTAAGTATGCTGATAGAAAACTCATGCCATTATTTGTGATAAACCATCTCCTTATTACATCAACTAAAGTTATTCTAGTAATTAAGCTTCGTAATCTAGTGTTAAAAACTCGGGGTTTGCTACAATTAGATTGTGATAATTATTATAACAATGTCCTTGTTAGTATTAGAAGATTTTCTTTAAAATAATGGTGACGAATCTAACGTTATCTAAATAAATATCAACTAGGTTAAATCATTTTTATACGAAACTAGGTTATATAATTTAGTAACGGGTAAATAGGTTTTCTCGCTAAAGGTTTTCAGAACGAGGTATATATGGAATATCAATTTATAGATGATCCCTTAACGGGTAGTGCTATCGCTAAGTTTTCGCTCGACCATGAAGTCATTGGTCCTTGGTTAGAAGTTGAAGTAGGCACAGATACAGATAAACTTTCGAAATTCTGTCTCTTATACACATCTGACGCTGCCGACGAATAGAGAGGTGTAGATC
>OMOM01000692.1_pt1 | contig 13756 bp, 9 predicted proteins | sample 1646501 | NCBI WGS metagenome assembly OMOM01 (sample SAMN05416802, study PRJEB24817) | seawater metagenome | isolation source: Sea water | place: Canada:Atlantic | collected 2013-07
TACGAGATCTAGTACGGTCTCGTGGGCTCGGAGATGTGTATAAGAGACAGACTCGTGGTCGTCGGTCTATGCAAGGTCAAGATAGTAATGCAAAAATATTGATCGATTTGCAAGACGCATATTCTGGTGCAACCCGAAACTTTACCTTACAAGATCAAGTCATTGATCAACAAGGAAGAACACAAACTAAAGATCGTACATTAAAGGTCAGTATTCCAAAAGGCATCAAGCCGGGTCAAAAAATACGTTTGAAAAAACAAGGACAAGCAGGCGTTGGAGGCGCACCTAATGGCGATTTGTATCTTGAAGTTGGCTTTAACCCAGATCCGTTATACGTTATTGATGGTGCTGACATTACAACAGAACTTAGTATTAGCCCATGGCAAGCAGCGTTAGGTGAAAAAGTAAAAGTACCCACACCCACTGGCCATATTGATTTAAGCTTACCTAAATTAATCAGTAGTGGTAGTAAAATGCGTTTAAAAGGCCGAGGACTACCTAGTAAAGTTGCCGGTGATTTTTTTGTAAAACTTAAAATTGTTTTTCCAAAAAGTTTATCCGCAGAAGAAGAGGCACTTTATCAGTCAATGAAAGCGCTAGCGACTAGCGACTAGCGAAAATGACAATACAAGTGACGACACTAAGCAAAAAGTTAACGCTTAATTTTTTAACTATAATTCGTGTTATTTCTTTTATTGCGCATAAGCTGTTTATCTTCAATACACAGCTTATGCTATCCCTCTACCCCTCTACTCCTCTATATTTCTGCTTAATTTTATTTCGACAGTATTTATTCCGGCTTACGCAAAGGTGCGTTAGTTAGAGAGTCGGTATATTTTGCAGCTTTTTCTAAGGCTTCTAAATCTTTAATAATCAGCTGATTACGCTTTTTATCGATAATGTCTTGTTTTTTCCAATGCTGTAATTGCTTGTTAATCACTTGCCTGACAGAGCCAGTCATCCGCGCTAAGGTTTCATCGCTTAAACCATTCACTAAATGATGCTGATGTTCATGGGCTTTTGTGCCGGTATAAAATTTAATTTTGTTAATGTGCTCTAAAATAATACGACTCAAACGTGTGGTGACATCGTGTAAAACTAAACTGCTAGCCTGCTGTTCTTTTTCGCGCATCTTTTGCGCTAAGTAAGGCATAAACTGTTGATTAAATTCTGGATAACTCCATAGCCAATCTCGCATAGTGGCAAGTTTTACCGACAACAGTTTAACTGCTGTTAATGGCGAAACAATCACATCATGAGGCTTATCATCTAATAGCACCATTAAATCAAAACAATCACCAGCATAAAGCATATCTACAGTCGCTTCTCTGCCAGTCTCAGGATTACTTTGCTTGATTTCTATGCTGCCATCAAGTACCACAAAAAATCGTTGGGTTAATAAGGTTGAATTAAAATAATCGCCCTTTTTCCATTCACTAAGTTGAAACTCTTGTTGAAAGTCTTCAATTAATTTTGCTGGTAAGTCGGCAAAAATATTCGCTTGTTTAACCAATGTTGGGCTGGCTTTTTGCGGTAAGTGCGTAACATTTTTATTCATAGGTACAAAGGTTTGAACTATAGCGTAAGCATGTGGTTTTATTCTACTGTATTGTGGCTATATAGCAAAAATCAATCTTGCCCTTCACTTGATTAAACTTTATAAAAAAGAGCAATTAATTTATTGATTTTTATATTTAAAATCACATTAAACTTCATGTAAAAGAAAAAGTCATCACAACTGTCATATTTGTGACAGAAGCATTTTCCCACCTTCCGTATTATAGCCCCACTAACCAAACAGCTTGCTTTAAACCATTAATACAAGTTTGTTTTTACGGTCAAATTGCTTACTGGAATATAGCCATAAAGCATCAGACCTTTTTATGAAGTTCTTAAAAATAGGTGATTATTATGTCTAAGACTATTGGTATTGATTTAGGTACAACAAACTCTTGTGTAGCCGTTATGGAAGCTGGTGTTGCAAAAATTATTGAAAACTCAGAAGGTAGCCGCACTACACCATCGATTGTTGCTTATGCCAACAATGAAACATTAGCGGGTCAACCGGCAAAAAGACAAGCGGTGACAAACTCAGCAAACACTTTATTTGCCATTAAACGTCTAATTGGTCGTAAATTTGATGATAAAGAAGTGCAAAAAGATATTAAACTTGCGCCTTATAAAATCATTAAAGCAAAAAATGGCGATGCTTGGGTTGAAGTGAATGGTAAAGCCTTATCACCTCAAGAAGTATCAGCTCAAATTTTACGTAAATTGAAAAAAGATGCCGAAGCTTATTTAGGTGAAACAGTAACAGACGCGGTAATTACCGTACCTGCTTACTTTAATGATTCACAGCGACAAGCAACCAAAGACGCGGGTAAAATAGCGGGGCTTAATGTTAAGCGTATTATTAACGAACCAACGGCTGCTGCATTAGCGTATGGCGTTGATAAAAACAGTAAAGTCGACCAAAAAGTAGCGGTTTATGACTTAGGTGGTGGTACATTTGATGTGTCTATCATTGAAATAGCCAATATTGACGGTGAAAAACAGTTTGAAGTGTTAGCCACCAATGGTGATACCTTTTTAGGAGGTGAAGATTTTGATTTACGCCTAATAAATTACTTGGCTGATGAATTCAAAAAAGAAAGTGGTATTGATATCAAACAAGATCCTTTAGCACTACAGCGCATTAAAGAAGCCGCTGAAAAAGCTAAAATCGAGTTGTCATCAGCACTACAAACAGACGTAAATTTACCCTACGTAACGGCTGACGCAAGTGGTCCTAAGCATTTAAAAGTGCAAGTTACCCGCGCTAAATTAGAGTCATTAGTTGATGACTTGGTAAAAAGCACTATCGCCCCTTGTGAGCAAGCATTAAAAGATGCCGGTTTAAGCAAAAGCGATATTAGCGAAGTTATTTTGGTTGGTGGTCAATCACGTATGCCAAAAGTACAAGCAGCGGTTAAAGATTTCTTTGGAAAAGAACCACGTAAAGATGTAAACCCTGATGAAGCTGTTGCTATGGGTGCAGCAATTCAAGCGGGTGTATTGTCAGGAACGGTTGGTGATGTGCTATTACTCGATGTAACACCATTATCATTGGGTATTGAAACCTTAGGCGGTGTAATGACCAAGCTTATTGATAAAAACACTACAATACCTACTCGGGCTTCTGAAACGTTTTCAACGGCGGAAGACAATCAACCCGCGGTAACTGTGCATGTGTTGCAAGGTCAACGTGAAATGGCAACCGATAATAAATCGTTAGGACAATTTAGCTTAACGGATATTAGCCCTGGCCCACGTGGTTCAGTACAAGTTGAAGTTACCTTTGATATTGACGCCGATGGCATTTTAAATGTTACCGCAAAAGATAAGGCAACCGGTAAAGAGCAAAGCATTAAAATTACCGCTTCAAGTGGTTTAACGGAAGATGAAGTTAATCGCATGGTAAACGATGCAGAAGTGCATGCTACTGAAGATAAGCAAAAGCGTGAATTAGTTGAGCAACGTAACCAGGCAGATCAATTAATTCATACCGTGCAAACTTCAATGACTAGCTTGAGCGATGATCAACAAGGCGAGCTTAAAACCTTGATTGAACAATTAAAAATGGCTGTTAATGGTGATGATAAAAACGCTATTGAAATGCGACAAAAAGCATTACAAGAGGCTTACACTAGCATGACACAAGCGCAGCAATCACAGGAGCAAGCGCAACATCAAGGCGAAGCTGCAAATGACGGAGCCAGCAACGATGATGTTATTGATGCTGACTTTGAAGATGTTAGCAATGGCTAACCAGTATTGATTAATCGAAAATGGTTAATCAGAAATGGCTTGTCATTAACTGATAAATGCTGATAACAAAACCCTGATATTTTTATCAGGGTTTTTTATTGTTTTTTTCAATAAAAACAAACCATCTAGTCAACTACCTCACAATTACCGTTTTCCTCCACCAACATTTACTTTTAATAACATAACTTTTGAGGCACTATGCCTGAGCAAAGTTGTAACATTTTGTAAATAAAAACCAACAAAACGTAAACTTTACAATAAAAATAAATCTTAACTAATTGGTTAAATATTTTTATAAATAGACGGTTATTTCAATTAATCGTTTGTAACAGCTATTAAAAAGAAGGAACATTCTTTGAAACATAATAAAAAATTACTACTAACTTTACTCAGTAGCCTCAGCTTTCTAGCGAATGCAGATGTACTAAATGGCAACTTTGAAGCCTGGTCAAATGCCAGCGCCGACAATTGGACTACCGTTGACTCTGGCATCAGCGTTAACCAAAATACCAATATAATTAAAACTGGCACCAGCTCCGCAGCCATAACGGTTAATACCGTGACACAAAGCTCGACCGACTTTTTACAAAATATTGCGGTTACTGCAGGGCAAAGTTATGATTTTTCAGTTTGGGTATATCACACCGAAGGCGGCGTAAAAGCGAGACTTTTCGCTGACGGCTATCGAGGCTATTCGAACCCAAATTTAGTCAATCAATGGCAACAAGTTAGCTATACATATGCAGCAACTACCACAAAAGAAATAGCGATTGGCTTACGCTTTTATGACTCCACTGGGTTTGATGGTGCTGAAACCGTATATATTGATGATTTTGAACCCACCACTAGTGCAGGAACAGGTGGCTCAGCTTGTTCAAGTAATGATATCGCGTTTAGTTTAACTACCGATCAATACGGTTATGAAACTAGCTGGTCAATCACTAACAGTAGCAACGTAGAGCAAGCTAGTGGTAGCAACTTAAGTAACTCTACTAGCTACAGCGAAAATATTTGTTTAGCTGATGGCGACTATACCTTCACCATAAACGACAGCTATGGCGATGGAATATGCTGTACTTATGGCAATGGCTCGTATGATATTTCACTTTCGGGTACATCCCTTGTTTCAGGCGGTACGTTTACCCAAACAGAAAGTAAAAACTTTACCCTAGGTACTACTGGTGGTGGTTCAGGCGGTAATGAAGGCACTTATTATCAAAGTATTACCACACAAACTGGCTACAGCTTAAAAACCGCTTTACACAATCTAATTAACAACCACACGGCTCAAGGTTATGGCGCGATTTGGACCTTTTATGCTAATAACGCCTTAGATACCTACTATGATAACGATGGTTCAATTTTAGATATTTACTCAGAAAAACCTTTTGGCAGCGATAGCTATACTTATACAAAAGTGACTAATCAATGTGGTTCTTATAGCGGTGAAGGTGACTGTTACAATCGAGAACATTCATTTCCTAAAAGTTGGTTTGGCGGAAAAATTGAGCCAATGAATTCAGACATTCATCATATTTTTGCTACCGATGGTTTTGTAAACTCAAAGCGCAGTGGCTTCCCTTATGGTGAAGTAGCAAGTGCAACGTTCACTTCTACCAACAATAGTAAACTCGGCTCAGCCACTGCAGCATTAGGTTATAACGGCACAGTATTTGAACCTATTGATGAATTTAAAGGTGATTTAGCACGCGCTCAACTTTACATGGCAACTCGCTATCAAGATGTAATTTCAAATTGGCAAACAAATAGCACTTACGGCGATGCTATATTAGACGGCAGTAGTAATAAAGTGTTCGAAACATGGCAGCTAAATATGCTATTACGCTGGCACGCTAACGACCCAGTAAGTCAAAAAGAAATTGATAGAAACGAAGCCGCTTATTTACATCAAGGTAACCGTAATCCGTTTATTGACCACCCTGAGTATGTAGAGAAAATTTGGCCGTAAACTCATAATACCTTTACAAATGAGATGGTGTTACAAGCACCATTTCATTTTATTTACTTCAGCACACTAGTACTTCAACAAAGATAAAAATCCTCCCTAAGTGTTATATACACATTTTATAATTCCTTTAAAGTAACTAAACACTATCGCTAAAGGCCTTTTAAAATGCATAAATACATCATACTTTTTCTCGCCTTGCTTACATTATCCTGTGTTACACAACACGATATTATTCAACCGGATAACTTTTACCAAGGCACAAAAAAAATACATTTAGTTGATAATAAGGGAGGTAAATATTTTATCGGTACAGTTACTTTCTCAAATAAAGCAGAAAAAATTCATTATCAAATGGATATTGAACACCAAATATTTAAAGATTATTTTTTGTCGATGAAAGAAATGAAATGCTTAGAAGGACCTGAATTATGGTGCCACCTTGCTTACCCATATAGTAGCCCGAGAAATATCACCACAACAGATTTTAGTTGGCTTTCACATGACCTATTATTCATGTACAAAAAAGCCTCTCAATTTGGCGCTAATTTTTATCAAGGTATTTATTATAATTTTAAGCTCAGCTCAGATAAATTAATTGGCACCGCTATGGCCGTTGACTTAAATCTTTTGGCAGCGCCACCACAAAATATAACATTACCCCCCATTACTTCGCATGACATTGACGAACTAGAGCCAGCCAATCGTTGGTTACCGATAATAGAAATTAAATAAAAATGTGAATTGTGAATTGTGAATTGATAAATTTTATACAGTCGCATTTTTAAAGTGCGACTTCCCTTCATATTTATCAAATAAATCGAAAGTAAATATCTCGAATAATAATCAACCAAGCCACCATTATAAAAGTCAAATTTTAGCTAGACAGTTACAGATTAAAAATCAGCTGTTTTTATACGCGCTATTCGTATAGAATCCCACTGTAGTTTTTACGGTAAAAAGCGTTTATTAAGCTGGCTTTTAAACCCTAAATTAACTCACATCACCTACTCATTCCTTTCAAAAATGACCTTATATAAATGACTCAATTGAATAATATAACGATAGTAACTCACAACGGTAACTTTCATGCCGACGATGTTTTCGGTATTGCCGCACTTAAGCAAATATTCCCTGCTTTTAACCTAGTTCGTACCCGTGACTTAAGTGTAATAGCTCAAGCAGATATTGTTATTGATGTAGGTGGTGAATATGACGCTGATGCTGGTCGTTTCGATCATCATCAACGTGGCGGTGCAGGTGCCCGTGAAAATGGTATTCCTTACTCATCATTTGGTTTAATTTGGCAAAAGTATGGTTTACAAATATGTAAAGGTAATCAAGAAGTTGCTCATTCAGTTGATGCAGGTTTAGTGTCAACTATTGACGCCATAGACTGCGGACATGTTGAAGGTGTTGCTCAAGGTATTAGCCTTAGCCAGACCATCTCAATGTTTAACCCAACTTGGCAAGAAGAGAGTCACTTTGATACTTGTTTTGATGAAGCCGTTGAGTTTGCCTCGCGAGTATTAGCGCGTTTTATCGCCTCTGCTGACGGTGGCATCAGTGCTAAATCAATCGTTGCTGAAGCAATTGATAAAGCTGAAGATCCACGTGTAATTGTGTTAGAAAAATACACACCTTGGAAAACAACAGTACATAAACTGTCTGAACAAGCTTTATATATGGTTTACCCATCAGGATCTGGCCCATGGCGTATTCAAACCGTGCCTGTTGAACCAGGATCATTCGAAGATAGAAAATCATTACCTGCTCCATGGGCTGGCTTGTCGAACGAAGCGCTGCAAGAAGTTACCGGTATCGACGATGCGATGTTCTGTCACAATGGCTTATTTATCGCCGGTGCAGAATCATTTGAAAGTACCATGAAAATGGCAGCTATCGCGCTAGAAACCCCCTAGTGTTGAGTTAATGATATAACTATAAAACGATAAAAATAGGCATGATGTCATAAAGTGACTTATGCCTTTTTTATAAATCAGCCAATGATAAATTGTGCAGTTCAGAGATTATAACTTCGCTTACTTTACTTAACTGAGCTTTGCTTAACTTGCTTTGTGAGCAATATACTAAGTAGCCGATTTTAAATTTAGGGTATTCATAAATAGCCTAGGATCAGCAATTTTATCTAGCATCGAATTATCTGGTAAACAATCATCATCCACATAATCAGCAAAATCTCCGGCAGAATCAAACACTAAAATATCTAACGCTAATCGGTCTAAGCCATATAAACCACGATGGATCATATCAGCTGAAAATACCAGTAAATCGCCAGCAGCTAAGCTTATTTTTTTACCGGTTGATAAGTCATCACTACTCAGCTTGCCCTTTTCTTCTTGTCGAACATTGAACTCTTCTTCGTTATCCCAACGCTTATGCGTTTCTGGCACAAGTTCCATACCTAGCTCATCAAAAAGTGGAACTCGTAAGTGCAGTACTTGTGTTTGTTGAATGGCAAGTTTCTGGCCTGCAAGATCATGATCATACTGGCAGTCACGGTGCCAGAAGTCTTTTTGGGCAGGATTAACAGGGTTAAAAAATAGTTGGGTATTCATAAATGCAGGTTTGTTAGCGATCACTGACTCAACAATATGCATCACTTTTTTCGAGCTAATAAAATTAAACAAGGCTATTCTATCGTCGCTTGCTAAATATTCACTGCCGGTTATAAGTGAAGAATTAAACGCTTCTTCTTGATAAAACGTAGCATTGTCTTGCTGCCATAATTGATGAAATTTTAACACCACGGCTCTAAGTTCTGCTATTTCTGCAACACTGAAATAACTCCTCACCACAAAGAAACCTTGTTCTTCATAATTGCGCTGCCATTGACCACTACTTTTTAACATTCACTACGCTTGCCCTAGGGTATTTTATAACAGCTATTATAGCCGTTTGAAAAACCGAATGCCTAGTCAGTAACTTGCTTTTGTTGTTATTATCTAACGATTAACCGCTACCTATTGTTGAATAATGTTGAGACACATTTTTTATCAAATATATAATTAAAGATTGTCATCAATGTAATATTTAGCCATGGTATTGTACTTACATATTATTTCTCAAATTCAGTTTCAATATTAGTTAAGGAATACTTTTTTCATGACCTCATCGAATTATCTGGTTAAACAAATTATGATTTTTTTCAATTACCGAAAACTTATAACGACCTGTGCACTTTTACCAATGCTGGCAAACGCAACTATTGCTGACGAAAACTTTGAACAATGCAAAATTAACTTAGCAGAACGTGCAAAAAACACAGGATTTTCCACTTATATAACTCAAACCGTTATTGATAATATTACGCCTATTGAACGCGTTATTACTTTAGATAAAAAACAACCTGAATTTACCCAAACCTTTGAGCAATACATCAAAGCCAGAGTGAGTAATTATCATGTCCGAGTTGGCAAAGAGAAACTACAACAAAACAAAGTACTATTTGATAGATTGGAAAGTAAGTACGGAATCCCCCGCCAATATTTAGTGTCATTTTGGGGTTTAGAAACCGTTTTTGGTAAACATAAAGGTAAAATGTCAGTGCTTAACTCGCTAGCAACACTGGCGTGTGATCAACGCCGTAGTGAGTTTTTCACCTTAGAGTTATTAAACCTGTTCACTTTAATTGAAACAGAAAAAGTCAAAGTTGAGCAACTACAAGGTTCTTGGGCAGGTGCTATGGGACATATGCAGTTTATGCCAACCGCTTTTTTAAAATATGCTGTTGATGGCGACAATGACGGCAACGTTGATATTTGGCAAAGTGAGGCTGACGCACTAACTACCGCGGCTAATTACTTAAACAAGATAGGTTGGCAGGCACAAGAACGTTGGGGCAGAGAAGTTAAATTACCTGAAGGCTTTGCCTTTGAGAAAGTCAGCTTTGATCAATACTACCCGCTGAGTTACTTTCAACAATTAGGTGTTACCAAAACCAACAACCAAGCACTATCGAGCTACGATATTCAGGCAGAACTTTATCTTCCTTCTGGTCATCAAGGGCCCGCTTTTTTACTCTACCCTAATTTCAACGTTATTATGACGTGGAACTTGTCGAAAAGTTACGCGCTTTCAGTCGGTTTATTAGCAAATAAGTTAATTGGTGTTGACGGGCTTAAGTTTTTGCAAAGCCAACAAGCGTTAGATAACAGATATAGCTTTGAAGAAATGAAAACGTTGCAAAGCCAACTCAATATTTTAGGTTTTGAAACCGGTAAACCTGATGGGATTTGGGGGCCGAAAAGTCGCGACGCTATTCGCTCATTCCAACTAACACATCAACTAATTGCTGATGGATATCCCAATAAAGCTCTGTTTTCAAAAATTAAATTAGTTATGAGTGAAAATGAAGAAGAAAAAACTGATATCAATAGCCAGAGTTAACTATAGTTAAATAAATATTTGGTTTGATGGACTAAAATCCAACCTAAATAAGGCTTACGGGGAATAGCATAGCGTTGAATTATTGCTTTTTGTAGGTCGGATTTCAGTCCGTCAATCGTAAAGTGTGCGATTAACTTAAAGCAAATAACATTATTTATTTAATACCAACTCAACTCTTCAACCAATTCATAAAGCACTTTCAGTTCAAGGGTGTATTTTGCTTCGTTATAAGCGTCAGTTTCTATAACCCCTGCAGCTAATAAGGCTTCTGTTGAATTAGATAAATCTTTTAACCTGTTAACTTTAATGGCTTCTGGGCCGGTATAAAAACAAAGCGGGTTACTATCAAACATTTGTTTTTCGAACTCCAACCCTGTCCATAATTGTAATTCTGTTGTCGTTACACGGAAGTTTTTTAACTTAATGCGCTGCTTAGCTTTAGTAGTTCTTAACGTGTCGGTATCTTGGAAGAATATATATGCTGAGGTAACGAGCTTATCGTTATGGTCAACATAAGTAAGGGTTTTCCAAAATCCTGAAGGTATACGAACGGGTTCAAAGCCAACACCTTTAGTTAAAAAGCGATCGCAGGTAGTAAAAATTGGCCCTGTCATCACAATTAATTTATTGTCTTTTGATAAACTGAATTTAGAAACCGCTGTTTCTGGTACACGCCATTCGTCTTCATTAAAACGCTTATGTTGCATAGAAGCATTAGTATAAGCACAGCTATCATTGCTAGCAGATAATGCTGTATTGTAATCCCCCCAAGTAACTGCGGTACGTCTAGTTAAATGTCCTCTATCCCACGGTGTTCCGATATAAGCACTATTGGTTATTTGATTATTTCTCCCGACACGCGCATCAATAAACCATTTACGACCTTTATAACCCGATACCGCCTGCGCAATGGCGTTATCAACATTGGCAGCGGAAAATAGCGCCTGCTTGGTAGACTTACTCATAATGAGCGAGTAATGAATATAAGGAATGACTACATTGCCATCCAGTAAGCCCGGTGGTTGTAACACATCACCTGAAAGGGATAAGCTTGGCTTAGGCAACTCAATATTGAATGAAGGTAAAAAATTTTTTTGATAGCCGTCGCGCATAGGGTAATTCCACCATCCTTGTTAATGTATAATTAAGTCTAGACAAGTTATAAAAATACACAATAAGCAGCCCCACCATAGAAAATCGTATGCAAAGCGTAACGGCGCTTAAATAAACATCAAAATTCACTCGCCATTTATTACTGTTATAAAAAATAAAAAGCAGCCGAAAATGGCTGCTTTATAGTCTAAGTAATGCTTTTCATTTAAAAACTAACCCGTATTTCGCATTCCCGTTGCGATACCTGTCATGCTAACCATTAATAGCTGTTCACAAACCGGATGTTCAGGTTGTTTTCGTAAACGTTTTAATGCTTCTATCTGCAATAAGTGCAAAGGTAGCAGGTACGGACGGCGTAAATTAAATGAAGTCAGGTTCCAAGGATCACTCTCCAAAGACTCTGTTTGTCCAAGTAACTCAAGCACTGTTTTTCTATCCGCGGTTAACTGTGTTCTTAATGCTTCGCCCATGGGCAGTAAGCTCTTTTCAACTAAGCTTTGATCATATAATTTAGAGATATTAATATCAGACTTTAAATACACCATTTCAGTCAGCGAGATACGGGCTCTAAAGTATGGCCAGTTATCTAGCATATCTTTAATCGCGTCTTTGTGCGTTACACCAGCATCAGAAATCGCCTGACCAAAACCTAACCAACTGGGTACTACTAATCGATTTTGGCTCCATGCAAATATCCACGGAATAGCACGTAACGATTCAATACCGCCGTCAGACTTACGTTTACTAGGACGAGAGCCTAACGGTAAAGATGACAGCTCTTGCTCAGGGGTGGCTTGTCGAAAATAAGTAACAAAATCGTCTTGCTCACAGACATAGTCACGATAAATATCACAACTGCTTTGTGCCATGTCTTCCATTGCTTTTCGCCATGTGTCTTTCGGCGCAGGTTGTGGTTTAACTAAGCTAGCTAATATTGCACTGGCATATAAATGTAAGCTCCTTACGGCTAAATTAGGTAAACCAAATTTAAAGCGAATGGTTTCGCCCTGCTCTGTAACTCTTAGACCACCTTCTAAAGTTCCTGGAGGTTGCGATGCAATAGCTGCATGAGCTGGCCCGCCGCCACGACCGATAGTGCCGCCTCGACCATGAAATAATTTCAGCACAATATTATGACTTTTAGCTGCTGCAACTAATGCTTCTTGAGCCTGGTACTGCGCCCATGCTGCAGCTAGCACGCCAGCATCTTTTGCTGAATCACTATAACCTATCATTACGTGCTGCGCGCCATGGGTGCGTTTTGTGTAATCTTTATCAGTTAATAACTTATCAATAACACCTGCAGCACTGTTTAAATCGTCTAGGGTTTCAAACAGTGGTGCAATCGGCATATCCCAAGTAAGGCCTGTCGCCTTCATTAATAAGTTAACCGTTAGAACATCGCTTTGCTCACTGGCCATCGAGATAATATAGATACCTAATACTTCTTTAGGTTGTTCTGCTATGAACTTGAACGTATCGAGCACTTCTTGCGTTTGCTCGCTCCATGTCACTTTCGGCAAGAGTGGTCTTGGGTTGTTAAGTTCTTGTTGAAGAAATTCACAGCGTTTTTGTTCATTCCACGATAAATAATCGCCCAAACCTAAGCTTTGGGTAATTTCTGAAATGGCTTGATCATGAAATTCACTGTGTTGGCGAACATCAAGCTTAACTAATGAAATCCCAAAACAATGTATTTTACGAATAACATCTAGCAACATTGAATTAGCAGCTCGGTCGAGTCCTGCAGCTAATAAGTTCTCACGACAAATAACTAAAGGCTTGAGCAATGCTTCTGGGCTAGCGATAACGCCACTAGTTTTATTTTCTTTCAACAGCGAAACACTGCGTTCTAGTTGTGCAATGGTTTGCTTTAAAATATGGCGATAAGGACCAATATTATCAGTATCCGCAACGATTAATTCATCACTGGCTTTATTCATCGAAAGCTCAAGATAGAGACTTTGAAAATCGATTAAATACAACTCAGCCGCCAGCAGTCGTGCATTAATAATCGCTTGTTTACTTAATTTGGCAGTAACAAACGGATTACCATCACGGTCACCAGCCATCCAACTTGCCATAGTTATTGGTGTTGCATCTAAAGGTAATGCTTGGCCAGTAACCGCCTGGCATAATTCGTCAAGCTCACGAACAAAAGTCGGTACAGCAAACCATAAGCTATCGCGAATAGCATCTAAGCCCCAGCGCGACTCATCTAATGGAGTTGGGCGTTGCGAACGTATTTCACTGGTGTGCCACGCTTGTTCAATTAACTCTTCAATGCGGCCATTTAAATCAGCACCTGATTGCGCTAATTCTTCTGCTACTTCATGGTATTTATGAATAAACGTACGACGATTAACTTCTGTTGGATGCGCAGTTAACACTAATTCAATATGGAGTTTATTAACTGTCTCTTATACACATCTCCGAGCCCACGAGACCGTACTAGATCTC
>OMOM01000693.1_pt1 | contig 13633 bp, 14 predicted proteins | sample 1646501 | NCBI WGS metagenome assembly OMOM01 (sample SAMN05416802, study PRJEB24817) | seawater metagenome | isolation source: Sea water | place: Canada:Atlantic | collected 2013-07
ATCTACACCTCTCTATTCGTCGGCAGCGTCAGATGTGTATAAGAGACAGCTATTTTATTATGCTATTGATTGAGCTAAAATAATGGCCAATGCAAATTAAGACCAGACAGAACAAATGAACCCTACTGAGTTTTATAAAAATTTAGCTGACGACATACGACTTAAAAGTATTTTGTTAATTGCTAAGGAAGATGAGTTGTGTGTTTGTGAATTAATGACAGCACTTGGTGAAACAAGCCAGCCTAAAATATCGAGACATTTAGCCGTACTAAAAAGCTCTGGTTTATTATTAACCCGTAAACAAAAGCAATGGATATTTTATGCTATTAATCCGGAGCTAGTCGATTGGGCTCAAGAAGTTATTACCTTAACGTTAAATGAAAATATAGAATTTATAAGTCAAAATTTAGCAACATTACATCTTATGGGTGACAGGCCAACACGCATGGCTAATTGTTGTGAATAACTTTTGATTTTGGCTTATATCGACAGATGCAATAACAGTTTTAATTTTTACACATCGTAATTATGACAGGAAATTTATCATGACAATTAAAATAGGTATTAATGGCTTTGGCCGAATGGGACGTTTATCGATGCGCGTGGCGTATGAGTGGGATGATGTTGAAATTATTAAAATTAACGATCCTGCAGGCAATGCAGAAACTTTAGCTCATTTACTTAACTTTGACTCGGTTCATGGCATTTGGCAGCATCAAGCTCATGGTGTTGATCAATCTATCGTAATTAATGATCATGTTATTGCTTGTAGTCAAAATAAAAATATAAGCGATACCGATTGGTCAGACTGTGATGTTGTTATCGAAGCCTCAGGTGTTATGAAAACTAAAGCTTTGCTGCAAGCTTATCTTGAGCAAGGCGTAAAACGTGTCGTTGTTACTGCACCAGTTAAAGAAGAGGGCATTTTAAATATTGTGATGGGAGTAAATGATGACCAATATGATGCCAATAATCATCAAATAGTAACAGCTGCTTCATGTACTACTAATTGCCTTGCCCCTGTAGTAAAAGTTATTCATGAAAATATAGGTATTAAGCATGGGTCGATGACCACCATTCATGATATTACCAATACCCAAACTATTTTAGACGCACCCCACAAAGACTTACGCCGAGCACGTGCTTGTGGTATTAGCTTGATCCCAACAACCACAGGTTCTGCAACCGCTATTACGCACATTTTCCCTGAACTAAAAGGGAAATTAAATGGTCATGCCGTACGCGTACCTTTAGCTAATGCGTCACTGACTGATTGTGTTTTTGAGCTTGAACGTGCCACAACAGAAGCAGAAGTGAATGATTTTTTGCAGACTGCAGCGAATGGAGAGTTAAAAAACATTTTGGGTTTCGAACAAAGACCCTTGGTGTCAGTTGATTATAAAACTGATCCTCGCTCGTGTATTATCGATGCGCCTTCGACTATGGTCATTAATGGTACACAAGTGAAACTTTATGTCTGGTATGACAATGAATGGGGCTACGCAAACCGCACCGCAGAGATTGCCCGAATGGTTGGCCGTTCTGATCGGTAACGTGAATTTTCTTAGCAAATAAAGGATCGATTTGAAGATCAGGAATAATTGATAAATGAAGGCATTAAGCGGCGTATCAGAACAACTGAAACAGTATTTTATTATAACTGGAAATTATTGGGCATTCACGTTAACCGATGGCGCCCTGCGTATGTTGGTTGTGTTGTATTTTCATCAGCTAGGTTATAGCCCGCTTAATATTGCCTTCTTATTTTTGTTTTATGAAGTTTTTGGCATTGTCACAAATTTGGTCGGTGGATGGCTTGGCGCACGAATCGGGTTAAACAAAACTATGAACATTGGTTTAGGGCTGCAAATAGTTGCTTTAGCAATGCTCACTGTGCCAACTGAGCTATTAACGATATTTTATGTTATGGCCGCACAAGCGTTATCAGGTATTGCTAAAGACCTAAACAAAATGAGTGCTAAGAGTACTATTAAATTATTAGTGCCAGGGGAGCAAAACACAAAATTATATCAATGGGTGGCATTATTAACAGGGTCTAAAAACACCTTAAAAGGAATCGGTTTTTTTATTGGCGGCGTGTTATTAAGCTACTTTGGTTTTACTGGCGCAATTACGATTATGACCGTACTACTTTGTATGGTTTGGCTTTTCAGTATATTTGCTTTAAAAGCTGATCTTGGTAAAGCAAAGCATAAACCAAAATTTAAAGATATATTCTCTAAAAGTCGTGCTATTAATTTACTATCAGCTGCGAGGTTATTTTTATTCGCCGCTCGTGACGTTTGGTTCGTTATTGCTTTGCCCGTTTTTTTAGCTGCAGAGTTTGGTTGGTCACATAGCTGGGTAGGTGGTTTTATTGCCGCTTGGATAGTGCTTTATGGTTTTATGCAGGCCATTGCACCTTGGTTAACAAAAAAGAAAGCGGGTAACATTCAAACACCAAAGGATGCAGCCAAATGGGGCGCTATTTTAATGATTATTCCATTTGTGATGGCAGTAGCATTACAAACAGATTTATCAGCAAAAATCATTGTTATTGGGGGCTTAATGGCATTCGCGGTGTTATTTGCTATTAACTCCTCATTGCATAGTTATTTAATTGTTGAGATGGCAGACAAAGACGGTGTTTCACTTGATGTTGGCTTTTATTACATGGCTAATGCCTGTGGCAGGTTACTTGGTACTGTGTTGTCAGGTTGGATCTTTCAACTTTACGGGCTAGGAGCCTGTTTAACGATATCTGCGATATTTATTGCATTAGCGGTTCTCTTTGCAGCACTGATCCGCGTTGAAAATCCGTGTAACTAAATAATTCAACGCTAAATAAACATAAGGTTAGCCAGTTACTTTGGTAATAAATAAGCCAGTTTTGTTACCCTACCTTTATTTGTCGAGTCGACTTTTAAATCGCTTTTTATATCTTTCCAGGCGGTAACCTTACCGCCAACATTCAACTTTTTAAAGCCCGTATCAGTCGGCTTTTTTTCATCTAATGCTAAAAATTTTAACAGTTGAGCGTAGCTGGTATGCTGACTAATATCGATTGATAAAAAATCAGTATATCTGCCTTCAAAGTATGATTCTGCTTGCGCTTTATGTTGTTGATAGCACTGTGCTAAAAATTCATCATTACTGATGTTATCTGCGTTGTAAGGTGAAAATGTTGATTTATAGCAGCGTTTAATAATGGGATTAAAACCGCCATCTTCACGAATAAGGTTAATATGCATACGAGCAAGCAATTGCTTAATTGAGGGCAGCCATTTATCTAAAGTTCTAGCTAAATAGATAAATTTTGCATTTGGGTAGGCAATGTCTAATGCTTGATAGTCACAAAAAATCGGCGTATCAGCAATAACTTGAGCTTCGGTAAAACTACGATCGGTATAAGCCGTATGAGCAACATAAAAGCCAAGCTCGAGCATAGCAACACAAACACTTGTTGTGCCGGTTCTAGGTAAGCCAATAATAAATATTTTTTGCATGTTATTGGCTTACTAGTGAATTAATAGGGTGTTGTTTTAAAAGTTAAGGCTATTTTAACTAATGGCATGTTAAATGAAGCACTTTTCATTGAAAGTTTTTCATCAACTAAAGTCAAAGCCCTATAACGCTATAACACGATAGGGCGATACTTATTTGTTACCATCAACCGAGACGTTTAAGTCTTTTAAAATACCGTCTTTTAGATTATATACAAAGCCATGCACAGTAACATCTTGATTAATTGCCCACGCATTTTTTAGAATTGTGGTGTTACATACATTAGCCACTTGTTCAATTACGTTTAATTCACAAAGTAGTGTTAATTGCTCTTCTTTGTCTTTAACAGCATCTAGGCGTTCTTTATGGAAACGGTAAACATCTTTAATGTGATGTAACCAATTATCAATAAGACCATAGCTTTTATCTTCTAATGAAGCCATGACGCCACCGCAACCATAATGGCCACAAACAATAATATGATTTATTTTTAACACATCAACAGCAAACTGAATAACTGACAAACAGTTTAAATCGGTATGAATAACTTGATTGGCAATATTACGGTGCACAAATACTTCGCCCGGTAACATGCCCAGTAATTCATTGGCTGGAACTCTTGAATCAGAACAACCTATCCATAAGTAATCAGGATTTTGTTGTTCTGATAAGTTTTTGAAAAATTCAGGGTTATCTTTTTTAATGTTATCTGACCATTGCTGATTATTGTCAAATAGGTGTTGTATTGAGCTCATGATGGAATCAACTGAAGAAAATATAAGGTGATTTTAAGTTGTTAGGCTCACAAGTAAAGAAAAAACTGGTCTAAGCTTTGCAAATACTAGTCTAAGCTTTGAAAATATAGTGCGTTTGCGTACCTAAAGTATTTATTTTGCACTTGCGATAAATCGCTATCAAAGAAAAAATTTCATGGAATTGGATAAGTATAAAACATCCGATTTTTCACACCATATTTAGTTAAAATCGAAAAGTCTACCTGCTTAACTGGAAATCAATGTGGAAAAAATGTGTAAATAAAGATGGAGATATAGATGAGTGTAACGCACAGGAGTGGTCAAAACGTTTGATGATAGGGTATTTAAAAAATACAGTATTAGCGCTATACGGCCCGATTTTAAAATTTAACTTTCATTTAATACAGGCCAGCTAGAGAAATTAAGTACTGTACCTCAAGGTGAGTTTACAACTACTTTTGCTCTTCATCTTTTTGTAGCTGCTCATCTTTACGAATGTCTACTTTGTGCTGTTGTTCTTTTGATAATTCAAACTTACGCGCAGATTGTTTTATTAGTAATAGTCCGGCTATTACTGAACCAACAGCGATAACAATAATAAATATAGTGGTAATACTCATGGCTTTATCCCCAAAGGAAAGTTTCTCTCATTTTAAGTTTCATGCGATTGCTTATTTATGTTCAAATAAAAAACCAATAGCTAAATAGTACAATAGCATGTAATTTATTTGTAAGCTCGAACAGGTGAACAAGAACATTTAACTTCAGTACCTATAAAAATTAAGTTCACTAAGTTACTACTACACAATATTCGGAAATCAAGATGTCAAATTTTCTCAGTATTAAATTACTCATGCCTATTTTGTTCATTGGAATTATAAGTATTATCGCGTTTTATCTAACCGGTGAACTTAGCCACAATGCAACTATCGCGTTTTTAATTGTCATGGTCGTTACACAAATCATTGTGGGCTATATATATTCGCAAAAAAAACTCACGCAAAGACTTGTGAATTTACAACATTATATTGATCAAGTGGCAAGCATTGATGAAGCACCAAGTATACATATTAAAGATGACAATGAGGATGATTTAGCTAATGTTACCAATAAGTTAACAAAGTTTATTGCTAACTTAGCTGATGTTATTAACGAAATTAGAGCTGAATCAGACGCATTGAAACAAGGCTCTGCATCGTTGACTGCACAAATGCATGGCTCAGTGGGGGCTGTGGATGAGTCAGTAAATCAAATTGAACAAATGGCGAGATCTATAGACCAAGTGGCCTCAACGTCGACAACACTCTCAGACAGTGCGACTCAGGTAAGCGAAACAACGAGTCAAGTGTTAGCCATTTTAAAGCAAGGTACGCATGCTTCAACTACCAGCAAAAATACCATTGAAGATTTTGACAAAGAAGTAACAATAATGGCGTCTGATTTAGCTTTGTTACAAGAAGAATGCTCTCGCATTGGTTCGGTACTAGAGGTTATTCGAGGCATTGCGGATCAAACGAATTTACTGGCATTAAATGCAGCGATTGAAGCGGCTAGAGCCGGCGAGCAGGGAAGAGGATTTGCCGTTGTTGCCGACGAAGTGCGTGCGTTAGCGCATAGAACACAAGAATCTACTGTTGAAATTCACGCCATGGTTGAAGGCTTGCAAGAAAAATCAACCAATGCCGTAAACGCTATTGACCGTGGTCAAGGGCTATCGCGCGATAGCTTAATACATTCAGCTGAAGTGGCAGATGCATTAAGTAAAATAGGACAAGTATTCTTTGAAGTTGACACCTTAACATCTCAAATTGCGCAAGGAACAACCGAACAACAACAGGCGACGGCCTCAATAAATGAGAACATGTCGATGGTGGTAAAATTAAGCCGCGAGCTTAATAGTAATTTACTCGCCGTAACTGAGCTTGCCGAAATGCAACAACATACCGCAGACGAGGTCGATACAACATTAAATCGAGTTTGTGTTTAATCTAGTGCTTGAGTTGAGTTGAGTTGAGTTGAGTTGAGTTGAATTAAATTAAGTTGAGCTACCTAAAGTAAACCCAAAACCATATAGAGTGAATAAAAAAGAGGTAACATATTGGACAAATATGTTACCTCTTATTTTTCATCTTTAACAAGAAATTTCATTTCAGGCTTATTTTTAGCCCACTCTTGGCTTATTTGGGGCCAAATAACTAGCCTAGTTTTTGCTAACTTTATTATCGGTATTTTGTTGGTAATAGGTTCTACTTTTATCTGCTTGCTGACATAAGTCGGTTAGGGCGTGTAAACTACGCGTGGTCATACGATGCGCAATGTCGGCATCTAATATGATAATTTGTTGGTGCTTTACTGCCGGAAGTATTGGCCATTGTTGCCAGTTATATCCGTCTACACCAGTTTGTTTTTTTGAAAGCGGCTGAATAATAACATCGATATTGGCTTGTAATACTTTTTCAATATTTACTTGTGGATAGCCAGTTTCTGCTGTTTCAAACGGATTGTTGATGCTGCAAATATCTAAAAATTGTTGTGGCCAACTACCTTTCGCAATCGTGGTTAATGGTCTTGACCACACCTCATAAAATCCGGTTAAGGGCTTTTCATTACCATATTTTTTTTTGATGTCGGCTAAATCAGCTAAAAATTTAGTTGCAACTTGTTCAGCTTGTTTGCTATGCCCAGTGAGTTTGCCAAATAAGCGCAGTTCTTTAGCAACGTCATTAAAGCTATCGGGTTGCGAATAAACCACATTGAAGCCCAGTTGCTTTATACGAGCTAAATCGTCACTGGGGTTACCACTTTTCCATGCAATGATTAAATCAGGTTGTAATTCAATCACTCGCTCCAATTGAATACGCATTGAACTGCCAATTCTAGGGATTTTTTTCGCAGCCAATGGGTAATTTGCATATTCAGTGCTTGCTATAATTTGTTCACCTGCACCAATATCAAATAGCATTTCAACAATGTGCGGAGAGAGCGCTATTATTTTGGGTTTAGGTGTTTCAATAACCGATATAAGTTTATCATCGACATTATTTGCTTGTGCACTTGTCGTAGTCAATATAGCGATAATTGCTAAACAGAAAAACTGCGTTAATTTCATAAAAATTCCATTGTAATGCTTTAACCAGTTCAACTACCAGTCAATACCTTTTTGTGCTTTTATGCCATTATCAAAAGCATGTTTAAGCGGTTGGACTTCACTAACGGTATCTGCAAGTTCAATAATACTTCGATGACAGGCACGCCCGGTAATGATGACATGCTGCATAGCGGGACGATTAACAATAGCTTCAATAACTTCGTCTAAATCTAAATACTTGTAGGATAACATGTAGGTAAGTTCATCAAGTAAAACGACATCGACACTGTCATCTTGTAATAATCGTTTTGCTTCGTGCCAAACTTTTACTGCCGCAGCAATATCTTTAGATTTATCTTGGGTGTCCCAAGTAAAGCCTGTCGCCATTACATGAAATTCGACACCATTATTTTCTAATAAATTACGTTCACCACAAGCCCAGTCTCCTTTAATAAACTGTAATGCTGCGGCCTTATAACCATGACCAACAGCACGTGCTAATGTGCCAAATCCAGAGGTTGACTTGCCTTTACCATTGCCGGTAATAACAATTAATAAGCCACGTTCTTCTTGAGCTGAATCAATACGAGCATCAACTTTTTCTTTAATACGTTGCATGCGAGCTTGGTGTTTTTGAGTTTTATCTGTTTCTGTAGTCATGTAAGTTATCCTGTTTTACGCGTGCGATACATAATCGCTAAAAAGAAAATACTGCCGATGGCGGAGGTAATAATACCAATGGGAATTTCAACATTACTAAACGCACTGCGTGCTGCAACATCAACCCATACTAAAAAGCAACCACCGACTAAGGCAGAACCAATAATAAGCGGCATAGTGGTAACGCCAACTAATTGCCTAACAATGTGTGGGATCATTAAGCCCACAAAACCGATACCACCACAATAAGCAACAATGGTCGCGGTAACTGCGGCACATAAAGCTAATAATATTAAACGTAGTTTATCAATGTTAACACCAAGACTTGCAGCGCTTTCATCGCCAAGTAGTAGGGCATCTATTTGTCGGTGTAAGGCAAAAATGGTCAATAAAGTGAGCAATACCATGGCGCCAATTAAATAAAAGTGAAACATTTCAACACGTGCCAAACTGCCCATTAACCAAAAAATAACACGATTGGTAGCAAAGGGGTCGCCAAGGTAAAGAATAAAATGACTGATAGAACCCAGCATAAAGGAAACCGCTACACCTGTGAGTAATAAGTGATTCATATTGCGTAGTAAAGTCGCTATACCAAATACGATCACCACGGAAAATAACGCGCCAAGAAAAGCGGCTAACGGTAGCGCTAGCGATTGTTGATCACCTAAGGTGAATGTCGCTATGGTAGCCCCTAAGCCTGCGCCAGAAATAATGCCAAATAAGTAAGGGTCGGCAAGCGGATTACGTGTCACATTTTGCAAAATTGCACCAGCACAAGCTAAACCCATTCCGGCAACTAATCCTACTAAAACTCGAGGAATACGTATTTGCCAAATGACCATGTCGTGCATAGGTGAGGCACATTCATACATCACACATTGAAATATATCAGCCCGAGTAATAGTCGCTGGGCCGTAAGTAATCGATACAATAACGGTTAAAATAGTAAAAACTATTAGCGCAGAAAAAACCCAAGTGTTTTTGCCTTTAAGCGCACGAATAATACTCAAGATAATTCGCCTTCATTGTTATGTAAAATGCTTGGCTTAAGAGTCGGTTGTTTATCTGTTGCAATATCGGTTGCGGGATAAAAGTAAACCCTAGGCACATCATAATGTTGAGTATCGTCTCGATAACAAGGTAGCCCAAACACTTTGGTAAGTAATTCAGGTTTTAACACTTGATCGACAGTATTATCGCTAACTAGGTTGCCCTTATCTAACAAAAGTAATCTATTGCAATAATGAGCGGCGAGATTGAGATCATGAATAGTCATAATAACGGTAATATTTAACGCTTTAACCAGTTGTAATATCTGGTGCTGATAGAAAATATCTAAGTGATTAGTGGGCTCATCAAGTACTAATATTTTTGCTTTTTGGACTAGAGCTTTAGCAATTAATACTCGTTGTTGTTCACCGCCGGATAAGGTGTTGAAAAATTTAGCTTGGCTGCATGCCAAACCTACCTTTTCTAATGCGAGCATAATGTTTTCTTTATCTGCATCGTTGTCGCGAGCAAATAAGGTTTTATATGGTAGTAAACCCATTCTTACCACATCGTAAACTTTTAAATCAAATATAGGGGGAGCGTTTTGTACGACTAGAGCAAATGTTTGCGCTAACTCATTAGGTTTATATTGGCTTAGTGCTTTATTTTTTAGTTTAATGCTGCCGTGCCAATTTTTATAATGATTGAGTAAGCACTTTAATAGTGTGGTTTTCCCCGCGCCATTAGGACCGATAATACCGATAATATCGCCGCGGTTAACGTCAAACGAAATGTTATTGAGAATTACGTGTTTATCAACAGACCAAGATACAGATTCGACTGTGAGTAAAGTTGGCATTAAAGGCAGCCCAGTTTATGGCTAACTAGGAGGATATTGTTTTTAACAAGGTAAAAGCAGTATATTTTCATTATTGCCTAAAAGTGATAACAAGCTGATGAATTCAAAAGCTAATATATTGAATAACGTAATTAAGGTGAGGCAATAGGAAACAAATGTCTTGTAGACAGTGTAACTCACGTGTATTCCCGCACGGTGTTATAAGTTTTATATAAAAATGTTGATATTAGGTGTCCTGACTTATAACTATTAAAATGAAGTTATTTACAGTTGCGGGTACAGTCACGGCTTTAACCGTGTTCCCTATGAATTAGCCAAAATAACGATAAAAGATGAGGCTAAAAATATCGTTTATAAGTGTCAATTTTACGGTTAACTACACTGCTTTACAATGAAAACCTTGTATTGACGGTAGAGACTGTTATTAGCAAGCATAAAAAAGGAGCCGAAGCCCCTTATGGTTTTGTAGTACTAATATTAGATACTACCAAATTTTAACGCGCTTCTCAGGGGCAATATACATAGCATCACCTTTTTTTACGTCAAATGCGCGATAAAACTCAGGCATATTTGACAGTGAGCCTAAAGCACGAAATTCTGCAGGTGAATGTGGGTCGGTTGCCACGCGGTTACGTAATGATTTTTCAACCATTTTTCCACGCCATACTTGCGCATAGCCCATAAAGAAACGTTGCTCACCAGTTAAGCCATCAATTACCGGCGCTTCTTTACCATTTAATGACGCTTTGTAAGCTTTATAAGCGATGGTAACACCAGATAAATCACCAATGTTTTCGCCTAAAGTAAGTTCGCCGTTCACGTTTAAATCATCAAATACCGCATAATCACTGTATTGGGCAACTAAGTTATCAGTGCGTACTTTAAAGGCGGCTAAATCTTCTTCAGTCCACCAATTACGCATGTTACCGTCACCATCGTATTTACTACCTTGGTCGTCAAAACCGTGGCCCATTTCATGACCGATAACCGCGCCAATACCGCCATAGTTTACAGCGTCGTCTGCGGCCAAGTTAAAAAATGGTGGTTGTAAAATTGCAGCAGGGAATACGATTTCATTTTTAGTTGGGTTGTAATATGCATTAACTGTTTGCGGTGTCATGCCCCATTCTTGACGATCAATTGGGCCGCCTAATTTAGCAAGCTTTTTGTTATGTGATACAGTGCCTGAGCGCATTTTGTTGCCAACGAGGTCATCACTTTTAATGACAAGCGCAGAATAATCTTCCCATTTATCAGGGTAACCTATTTTTGGATCAAAACTCGCTAACTTAACATGTGCTGCTTTTTTAGTCGCTTCTGACATCCACTCAAGATCATCAATACTTGCGCCATAAGCACCACGTAAGTTTTCCACTAATATTGTCATGCGGGTTTTTGCTTCAGGTTTAAAGTGACGGCCAACATAAACCTTACCGATAACTTCACCTAAGTTACCATTAACCACTGAAACACCACGTTTCCACATTGGGCGTTGTTCTTCACGACCACTTAATTGCTTTGAATAAAAGTCAAAGTTTTCATCGCCTAAAGCGGTAGTGAGCGAGTCAGCAAAATTGCTAAGCGTATGGAAAGTTAAATAAGTTTGCCAATCAGCTAATGAGGTTGCTGCGAAAGTTTCACCAAAACCTGTAACAAATGAAGGTTGGTTAATAATAAGGTCTTTCTGAGCTGGAACACCTTGTGCTTCAAGGTAAGCTGTCCAATTGAATGCATCGGTAACTGTGTTTAAATCGCTAACATTAAATTTATTATAACGTTTCGTGCTGTCTCTAGATTCAACTTTAGTCCAGTGAAAACCTGCTAATTTAGTTTCAATGGCCATGATAGTTTGCGCTGCAGCTTTACCGTTTTCTAAACCGGCTAAGTTAAACATATTTTCAATGTGCGCAACGTAACCTGAGCGTAATTTTTCAAAACGCTCCGTGTCGTTAAAGTAGTAATCTCTGTCGGGTAACCCTAAACCACTTTGCCAAACATGTGTGGCGTATCGAGTTGAGTCTTTAGCGTCCACATTGATGTAAAAAGCTAATGGACTACCTACACCAATTTTTTGATATTCACCAAAGAATGTAGCAAGCTCATTTTTATCTTGTAAATTATTAATGCGATCAAATATGGCTTGAACAGGTTGAGTGCCTAGAGTATCACGCGTTTCTGAGTCCATGAATGAACGGAATAAATCGGCAACTTTTTGCTCGTCGCTACCCATTGTTAAGTTTTTAGTTGCAGCTAACTCTTCGATAATTGCTTTAACGTTGTCGTCTGCTTCATCGCGTAAGTCGTAAAACGAACCAATTGATGTTTTATCACCTGGAATTTCGTTGTTGTTTAGCCATGCGCCATTAACATATTGGTAAAAATTGTCTTGTGGACGCACAGATAGATCCATATTGGCTTTATCTATACCTGATGCTAATGCTGTTTTTTGTATTACTGGTGCTTCAACGGCAGCTTTTGTCTCAGTGGCTTCATTACAACCTGCAATGAACAGTAAAGAAGTGCAAACAGCACATGTTATTATTTTCTTCATTCAATACTCACAATTTGATTTATGTAGAATGCTCAGAGCGTTGCAGAGCTTTTTTGTAAAGCAAAAGATATTAAAGGCTATTAAGCTGATTTACTAGATTAAAGTCATTTTTTTTAACATTTTGTTAACCTAAGCTGTAGTTTTAAATTTACAGATAATATAGATAACCTGTTTAAGCGACTAAATTTGTATAATTATTTGTGATTAGCTGGTTTTAATTTAGATTTTGTTTGTTTTATCTAATTATAACAGCGGATATTTGCCTTTTTTGTCACTACACTTCTTTAGGTGGGAGAAAGTTAATAAAGTCAGAAGATATATCTTGATGAGCTGTGGTATTATTTTACGCTCAATAATCTTGGTGTTATTACCATTATCAATAAAGAAAGAGTTCATGTTTCAGCCAGTTAGTGTTTATATCGGCTTAAAATATAGCCGTAGCAGTCATGGAAAAGGTTTTGTCTCCTTTATCACCTTTTTTTCTATTATCGGTATTGTGCTTGGTGTTGCTTCTTTGATCACGGTTGTCTCGGTTATGGATGGCCTTGAGCGTGAGCAAAAACGGCGCGTATTGGGGTTGGTGCCTCATGTTTTAATGTCTGCGCAGCAGACTCATATAAATAATTGGCGTGATCTACAGCGCGACATTCTGGCGTTACCTGACGTTACACAAGTTACGCCTTTTCAGGAAAGTGAAGCCTTAATTCAATCTAAAACTGCCCTGCAAGGTGTTCTAGTTCATGGCATTATGCCTGAGTTTGAACAACATAATATTATCAATACGGCCATGGAATATGGCGAACTTTCCCATTTAGACACTCAACCATTTAGCATTGTTTTAGGGCAAGCTTTAGCGCGAAAGTTAAATGTTGGCTTAGGCGATGTTGTGCGTTTAACCTTACCTAATAAAACTTTATTCACCCCGATGGGTCGTGTGCCCGTGCATCGCACGTTTACTATTGTAGGTATTTTTAATGTTGGCTCCCAAGTTGATGAGGCCATGGTTTATATTGAAATTAAAGATGGTGCAAAGTTACATCGAAACAAAGGTGATGGCGTTAATCAATTAAGGTTGTATTTAGATGATGCGTTTAATGCTCAGCAAGTAATTTCGCAGTTATCAATTAAATACCCAAACTTTCAATTTGTCAGCTGGCAAGAAAGCCAAGGTGCATTGTTTCTGTCTCTTATACACATCTGACGCTGCCGACGAATAGAGAGGT
>OMOM01000694.1_pt1 | contig 13561 bp, 14 predicted proteins | sample 1646501 | NCBI WGS metagenome assembly OMOM01 (sample SAMN05416802, study PRJEB24817) | seawater metagenome | isolation source: Sea water | place: Canada:Atlantic | collected 2013-07
ATCTACACCTCTCTATTCGTCGGCAGCGTCAGATGTGTATAAGAGACAGATGATAAAGAGTTTGCTGAACTGAAAGAGCCAAAGCGTGCCGATTTTTATATCATATTAGCTAAATTAGAAGATTTATTATCCGAAAAGTTAATTGAACTACCACAATGGAAACGTATTTCATCTGATAAATTACGCAAGTTAAAGCATGAAACTGCCGCACAAAGTATTCAACCTTTTTTAGAAGAGCTAGAAGCTGAGTTTGTGAGTAATATTGGCGTTCAAAAGTATTTAGCAAAAGTGAAAACCCATGTTGTTGATGCTGTTTTAGAACTACTCGTTGATGAAAGTAACGAAACGCCTAATGACAAAGATATGCGTAAGTTAATGGTTGAGCGATTTTTACCTAATTTATTAGTCACTCGAAAAGCCGACGAAGGTGCACCGGTTGTTTATGAGCAAAACCCTACCTTTCAAAACCTGTTTGGTCATGTTGATTTTGGCAGCTTTCAAGGTGCTAGTTATACAAGTTATCGCCTTATAAGACCGGGTGCTCTTCATAAAGCTAATGGTGGATATATATTACTTGAAGCAGATAAATTACTAACGCAACCGCTTGTATGGGCTCGCTTAAAGTTGGCGCTGAAAACCCAACAAATAACCATCGAAAATCCGCACTTAGAATATGCGCAACCCGGTGTATTTAGTCTGCAACCTGAAAAAATCCCATTAAATGTCAAAGTTATTTTACTGGGCGATCCTGAAATTTATTACACTTTGCAAGATTATGATCAAGAATTTACCGAGTTATTCAGAGTTTTAGCCGACTTTGATCGCCATTTAGAGAAAAATCAGCATAACTTGAACGACTATGCCAATTTAATTCGTCAACGTGCTCATCGTAATAATTATCCTGAAGTAACAGACGAAGCGATTTTAGAATTGGTTAAATATGCCTTAAGGCGTGCAGAGCATCAGCATAAAATATCAGCCAATATCGTACAAGTTAACGACCTATTAGATGAAGCCTTTTATTTATGGAAGTTATCTGACGGTAAAAATGGTTTATGCGGTAAACATGTCACCATGGCATTAGCGGCAAAGCAGCGCAGAACAGGGCGCATGAGCGAAGCTTGGTTAGACGAAATTAAAGAACGCCAACTGCTTATTGATACTGAAGGTGAGCAAATAGGTAAAATAAATGGCCTAACGGTACTCGAAATTGGCGATAGCGTTTTTGGCACACCTGCGCGAATAACCTCAACTGTATATGCCGGTAGTCAAGGCGTAACTGATATTGAGCGAGAAGTCGACTTAGGTAAATCTATTCACTCCAAAGGCGTGTTGATTTTAACCGGTTACTTGGGTCATAAGTATGGGCAGGAATTCCCAGTGACTATCTCCGCTAATATTGCTATTGAACAATCCTATGGTCATATCGATGGTGATAGTGCTTCAATGGCTGAGCTATGTGCGTTAATTTCTGCCATCGCTAAATTACCGATAAACCAAGGTATAGCGATTACGGGGTCAATGAACCAGCATGGCGAAGTGCAATCTATTGGTGGTGTTAATGAAAAAATTGAAGGTTTTTATCGTCTCTGTCAAGACAAAGGATTAACAGGTAAACAAGGTGTTATTATTCCTAAAACTAATACCATTAATTTGATGTTGGCACCTGATGTTATTCAAGCGGTGACTGATGGCAAGTTTGCTATTTATGCTGTAGAAAATATTGATCAAGCGATAGAAATTTTAATGGCACAGCCCGCAGGAAAAATGACCAGAACAGGGCGGTATCCAAGAAAATCAATACACGGTATGGTGCTTAATAAATTGTCTGCATTTTCAGATCTACTTAATGGTGCTGAAGAATAGCTAACGTTAGTTACTAATTTCTCTATAAATACCATCAGATAAATAAACACGGCAAGCGTCGTGTTTATTGCTTTTTAACGATATGGCTTAGATGTGATTTATTAGAAACCATATATTATAAGCCAAGCAATTACGTTAATGATAAATGTTTAATAGCTATAATTGCTATAACTATGATTATTATAACGCTGCTTAATATAGCTAGTGTATTTACCCGTGATTACTCAAGTCGTTTAAGACAATTGAAACGACTAATAAAGCTATAGCCGTAACAAGTCATACGCTAGTAAGTATTAGGCATAGCTTAATTACTATAAGCTTAAACTACAGTGTTTTTCCTAAGGTATCTAAACAACAGGTAAGTACTTAATTGTTACTGACAAATTCACTAATAAATTGTTATTTTCACCAAAATATATCAATAAAGATTCTGCCCTTTAATCTCGTTCCTTCTAAGTTATTAATATTAAGTACATTTATTGTTTGGCGTGATTTTTGATTGTATTGTAAAACAATGATTAAAAAACGATAGTTTACAAGGAAATAACCTAATGAAATTAACTCAAGCATTATTATTTATATCAGGCGTAACCATCTTAAGTGGCTGTATTGTAGTGGCAAACCCTTCTTATGCTAATTATCATAGCCAACAAGAACTGATAATAGATGCCAAAAAACTTAACGCATTGGATATTGAAGCAGGAGCAGGCTCTTTAGTCATTGAAGGCTCTGAAGATGTGACAGAAATTACTGTAGTCGCTGATATATATACCGAAGGTCGAGATACAAATGATGTTGAATTAACTTTAACGCAATCAGGTAAAAGTGCGTATTTAGTGTCAAAAATTGATAGTAATGGCTTTTGGCAGGGGGATTCGCCACATATTGATATTAAAGTCATCATGCCAAGCCAGCTTATGTTAAAAATTGATGATGGCTCAGGTGCTATCTCTGTTAGCCATATTTATGCAGAAGTTGAAATAAAAGATGGATCAGGTGAGATGACTATTAACGATATTAAGAGTCACCTTAAGATCAATGACGGTTCCGGCGGCATTTACATAAGCCAAGTCACAGGTAATGTCAGTATTATTGATGGCTCTGGTGAGATAGAAGTCAATAGTGTTGGTGGTAACCTTGATATTGATGATGGTTCTGGCAGCATTTTTGTAAAGGATGTCTCGGGCAATGCCGTTTTTGAAGATGGTTCTGGCGAATTAATGGTCAGAAACATTGAGGGTTTAGTCACCATTGATGATGGCTCTGGCAGTATTGACGTGGAACAAGCAGGTGGTTTAAAAATTATCAATAGTGGCTCAGGTGGTATGCGAGTTAAAAAGGTAAAAGGCGGTTTTGAAATAGATAACTAACCTTTAATAACTTCAATCGTTTCTTCGGGTTAAAGTAGCTTTAAGTGCTTATTTTAAGCATTTGAAGCTATTTTCATGTTTAAATACGGTAAAGTTTGCATTATTACTTGTATAATTTCACTGTGTCTGTATAATGCGCGCCTCTGTGATCGTGAATCGAAATGGTTTCTAAAAGAGCCTTAGATAGTAAACGTAGATAATCACAGAATTTTAAAATGAGTGGGGTATATCCGCCCATAGACTTGCCCAGTTAACCTTTCAACGTTAACGTAATGAATGTGCCTTAAGTCTTCCTGGTGGTTTCCTCGTATATGTATGTAGGAATTTTGGCGTATAGCCAGTTTCTACCATGAGAAGACAAAATTATATGACTGATCTTAACAATGCCTCTGTAGGCTTTGACGCCCTTGGTTTGCCTGAAAACTTAGTATCTGCTGTAAAAGCACTAGGTTTTGAATCATCTACGCCAATCCAAGCGCAAACAATTCCACCTTTACTTCAAGGTAAAGACGTTCTTGGTGAAGCACAAACAGGTACAGGTAAAACTGCTGCCTTTGGTTTGCCTGCACTAGCAAAAATTGATGTGACGCTTCGTAAGCCACAATTAATGGTGCTAGCGCCAACACGTGAATTAGCTATTCAAGTAGCAGAAGCGATTGAAACTTTTGCCAAAGACATGAAAGGCTTAAAAGTTGCTACTTTATACGGTGGTCAATCTTACCAACCACAATTTCAACAACTAGAACGTGGTGCACAAGTTGTTGTTGGTACGCCTGGTCGTTTAATGGATCACTTACGTCGTAAGAGCCTTAAATTAGATAACTTATCATTTTGTGTGCTTGATGAAGCTGATGAAATGTTAAACATGGGCTTTTTAGAAGATATTGAGTGGATCCTTGAGCATCTGCCTAAAGAAACACAAATGGCGTTGTTCTCTGCAACCATGCCTCCACAAATTCGCAAAGTAGCGAATCGCTTTTTGAAAAATCCTGAGCACATTAAAGTTGCGGCAGTGAAAAAAGAAAAAGCCAATATTACACAATACGCTTGGAAAGTTAGCGGTATTAACAAAATGACCGCTTTAGAGCGTATTGCTGAAACTGTTGAATATGATGCAATGCTAATCTTCGTTCGTACTCGTAATGACACGATTGACGTTGCTGAGAAATTAGAACGTGCAGGTTATGCTTCTGTTGCCCTAAACGGTGATATGAACCAAGCACAGCGTGAACGTACTGTTGACCAACTTAAATCAGGTGTTTCATCAATTCTAGTAGCGACTGATGTTGTTGCTCGTGGTCTTGATATTCCGCGTCTTTCATTAGTTATTAACTATGATTTACCGGGTGACAACGAAGCTTACGTTCACCGTATAGGCCGTACAGGCCGTGCTGGTCGTAGTGGTACAGCGATTTCATTTGTTCGTCCACGTGAAATGTATTCTTTACGTCATTATGAGCGTTTAACCTCTGGTACGATTGCAATGTACGACTTACCAAATATTCAAGAAATTGGTAAAGCCCGTATTGAGCGTACTTGTAATGAGTTAGCGTCTATTGTTGCTGATAAAGAATTAACAGCGATGCGTGAAATTATTGAAACAATGGCTAGTGAGTCAGAACTTTCAATGACAGATTTAGCCGCAGCGTTACTTTATCAAAAACAGTTAAAGCAACCTTTACAACCGAAAGAAGATCCTAAGCCTCGTCGTGATGCGCGTGAAAGTAATGGCCGCAATGATGCTCGTGATACTCGTGGTGGTCGTAACGATAGCCGCGGTGGTCGCAATGATGCTCGCGGAGGTCGCAATGAATCTCGTGGTGATAACCGTAATGAGAACCGTGCAGAGCGCGCTCCTCGTAAAGCTAAAGTTGCCCGTTCAGATGTTGATTGGCAGACTTACCGCCTAGAAGTAGGTAAAGAGCATGGTGCACGTCCTGGTGATATCGTTGGCGCAATCGCTAATGAAATTTCATTAGACAGCAGCTACATTGGTGCTATCAACTTACATGAAAAACATAGCTTTGTGCAGTTACCTAAAGGTATGCCTGAAAAGTCTTTTACACAGTTAAAGCGTGTTCAAGTTCGTCGTCAAGCACTTGCTATTACAGTGTCAGATACGCAGCCAGCAGCTGAGCGTCCATCTCGTCCACGTAAAGAGCAACGCACTAACTAATCATTTTTGATTAGTAAAACTAAGCGTCAACTTTTTTAAAAAGGTTGGCGTTTTTTTTCATCTGCTGAATGTTGACCTATTATATTTCTTCTTTTTAGTTGATATTAAAAACAAGGTTGACCAATAAAGTGACCATATACTGAGTTTGCTTTAGGTGGTTAACTGAGCAATTTTTTGCATCAATATATAGCTGTAAAAATAACGTTACATCTGCGTGCACTACTCGCTATAGCTTAGATCCTTGCAGCTAATAATTCATCTGATTTTAACGTAACAATAGATTTACGCTTCAAATAATACCCGTTTTTTCATTCACTTCCTCTGCGATGATTTCACAGTAATAATCGCTCTATTGCTACAGTGAGAGAAACAATTATGAAAGAAGTAACAAACCCGCTAAATTTACGTGGTATCGAATTTATTGAATATGCATCGCCAGATTCTGACTTTATGGCTGACGCTTTCTACGGCTTTGGTTTTTCAAAAACAAAAAAATTCAAAGGCCGTGATATTGATTATTTTAATCAAAATGATATTCATTTTTTCTTAAATAATGAGCAAGCTGGATTCTCTAAAGAATTTGCTAAAAGCCATGGACCTGCTATTTGTTCAATGGGTTGGCGTGTAGAAGATGCGGATTTTGCTTTCGAGCAAGCCGTTGAGCGTGGTGCTAAATCAGCCCAAAATGTTGATAAAAAATTACCTTACCCTGCTATTTTTGGTATTGGCGATAGCTTAATTTACTTTATTGAAAAATTTGGTGCCAAAGGCTCAATTTATCAAGACGATTGTGAAGATATTGCAGAGCCGGTATTGGTAAAAGATAAAGGCTTTAAAGCTGTTGATCATTTAACTAACAACGTTTATCAAGGCACAATGGAATTTTGGGCTGACTTTTATAAGAATATATTTGGCTTCACTGACGTACGTTACTTTGATATTAAAGGTGAGAAATCAGCATTAGTATCATACGCTTTACAATCTCCGTGTGGCACATTCTGTATTCCTATTAACGAAGGTAAAGGCACTAGCAATAACCAAATAGATGAATACCTAAATGAATATAATGGCCCGGGTGTTCAGCATTTAGCATTTATTTCAGATGATCTATTAGGCTCATTGGATAAACTCGATAAAAACATTATCGATACACTAAATATTGTGCCTGAATATTATGATGATGTTTTTGACCGCATTCCTTGGGTTAAAGAAGACCAACAACGAATTCGTGATCATCAAGTATTGGTTGATAGTCAAAAAGAAAACTCATATCTGTTACAGATATTCACTAAAAATATCTTTGGTCCTATCTTTATTGAAATGATCCAACGTGTTGACGATAAAGGTTTTGGCGAAGGTAACTTCACCGCTTTATTTAAGTCAATCGAATTGAATCAAATAGAACGTGGTGTGCTTTAAGAATTTAACGCGATAGATACTTTTAAAAGCCAGCGTCTGCTGGTTTTTTTTATGTGCTTCTTTTAGTCGGGACGGGCGGATTTATTGGAGTAAAAAAATAGACGACTAAAATCGGCTCCTACGAAGGATAAATACTTAATGCCTTGTTAGGTGTGGTTTTAGCCGCAGAAAAAAATAAAATATAATTCACCACCGAGAAAGGCAGAGGCGCGCTGAGCGCTACACCGAGAAGTCATTAAGACCCTATCTAAAGTGGGGGCAGGTACACATTTACTAATTTAGCCCTACGATTGCAGCACTATCTCAAGCATTGTATTTTACAGGGGGAAGAAAATGAGAAAATAATGAGGTTTTTATAGGGATAATAATGATTTTGTTCTTTCTCCTTCATTCCTCTTTGTTTTCTCCTTGTGAGAAAGTGTTATTCGGCCGACATAGTTTTCATACTTAGTAATGCGTTGTTTTCGTAGGCGACTTCTCTCGCCATGAAGCTCTTACGCTAAACTTACTATATTACAGGCACAAAATTACAGGCACAAAAAAAGCGCCAGAAGGCGCTTTTTAATGATAAATATTAAGCGTTATTTGCTTAGTGCTTCACCTAAGTGAGGGCGAATATCTTTTAATATTTCTTTCGCTAAACGCGGGCTACTAGCAACAATGTTGCCTGAGTTACTGTGATTATGGCCACCAACAAAGTCAGTTACTAAACCACCAGCTTCAATTACCATTAACTCACCGGCTGCGGTATCCCATGGCTTTAAGCCAATCTCGAAATAACCGTCAACTCGACCTGCAGCAACATAAGCTAAATCAAGTGCAGCAGAGCCAGCACGACGCATATCTGATGTTTTACCGAAAAGTGTTTTAAACATTTCTAAATAAGCATTGGTATGTTGCTTATGCTTAAAAGGAAAACCTGTCGCTAAAATAGAACCGTTAAGATCTTTAGATTGTTTTACGCGAATACGGAAACCGTTTAATTGAGCACCTTTACCGCGACTTGCCGTAAATAGTTCACCACGGATAGGATCGTAGATCACAGATTGATCTAATTTCCCTTTAACTTTTAGTGCAATTGATACTGCAAAGTGTGGAATACCTTTAACGAAATTTGACGTTCCGTCTAGTGGATCAATAATCCACTGGTAATCATTGTCTTTACCTTCAATTACGCCACACTCTTCACCAATTATCGTGTGATTTGGGTAAGATTTTTGAATTGTTTCAACAATAGCTAGTTCAGCACTTATATCAACATTAGTAACGATATCGTTAGTACCCTTAGATTCAATTTCAATCTTATCTACTTGTTCAAAAGCGCGCAGAATTACTTTGCCCGCAGCACGTGCAGAGCGCACGGCAATATTTAGCATCGGATGCATTATCGACTACCCTATATGTTGTAAAATGTCATAAACAGCTATGTAAAAGAACGAGGTTAATTTTAGCAAGCCATACAGTGATGAACCCCTAAAATTAAGCGCGCGAATTATAGCAAACTAATAATCAATTTGCGATACCCTTCTTTATTAATAACTAATAGAACTTACTTATCTTAAATAAAGTTATAGCGTATCAATTCAAACTTAGCTGTCTTTAATTTATCTATATAAGCGAAAGAGCTAAGCCATATTGATAAACACTAATTAACAAATATAAAAGACGTGATTTTTTCGCAGTACAAGTATAAGGTTCTGTGTTAATATTATCGGCAATTTTAGCCATCTAGATAGGCAACATTATATTTAAATTGTTGTCTTCGAATTAAGTAAGTGTAAATAATGTCAGATTCTTTATTAAACAAAGTACGCATAGTCCTCGTTAATACCTCAGATTGTCGTAATATCGGTTCAGCAGCTCGCGCTATGAAAACAATGGGCTTAACAGATCTCGTTTTAGTTGATCCTATTGAAATGCCCAACGGTCAGGCGCAAGCTTTAGCCGCTGGCGCAACAGATGTGCTAAAAGGTGCCAGAGTTGTATCGACGCTAGAAGAAGCCATTGATGATTGTGGTTTAGTGGTGGGTACAAGTGCTCGTTCACGCACATTACCTTGGCCTATGCTAGAGCCTCGCGGCTGTGGTGAAAAACTGATCACCGAAGCACAAGAATATCCAGTTGCCTTGGTATTTGGTCGTGAAAGTAGCGGTTTAACCAATGAAGAACTGCAGTTATGTCATTTTCATGTGCAAATTCCAGCGAATCCAGAATACAGTTCATTGAATTTAGCTATGGCGGTACAAACATTAAGTTATGAAGTACGCACAAGCTTTTTGATTCATGAACAAGAAGCGTTCACGCAGGCTGACAACGAAGAATATCCGCTTGTTGATGAAACTGAGCGCTTTTATCAACACTTTGAAAATGCATTAAAAGACACTGGCTTTATTGTACCAAGCCATCCAGGTTTGGTGATGACAAAGTTACGTCGTTTGTTTAATCGTGCTAGACCTGATGTTAAAGAGTTGAAAATGATGCGTGGTATTTTAGCCTCAGTTGAACGCGCTGCTAAAAGTGACAATAAAGATTAATGATAGCCATAAATAGTGACTCAACTATTTATCTAATTATGGCTTTCGAATAAAGAATTAAGGAACGTAAAATGTTTGACCGCATGAAAGAAGACATCAATAGTGTATTTGATCGAGATCCTGCAGCACGCAATGTCTTTGAAGTTTTAACAAACTACCCTGGTTTGCATGCGGTTTGGTTTCACCGTTTGAGCCATAGTTTGTGGAAAAACAACTGGAAATGGTTAGGGCGCTCTTTATCAACATTTTCACGTTGGTTAACTGGCATCGAGATTCATCCTGGTGCAACTATTGGTCGTCGATTTTTTATTGATCATGGTATGGGGGTAGTTATTGGTGGTACTGCAGAAATTGGTGACGACGTTACTTTATATCAAGGTGTTACTTTAGGTGGTACAAGTTGGAAAGAAGGCAAACGCCATCCAACTTTAATGGACAATGTTGTTATTGGTGCTGGTGCTAAAATTTTAGGGCCCATTACTATTGGCAAGCACGGCAAAGTTGGATCAAACTCTGTTGTGGTGAAAGATGTACCTGAAAATGCAACTGCGGTTGGCATACCTGCTCGAATTGTTAATTCTAACAAGAATAAAGGCGATGCGGAAAAGCGTGAAAAAGTAGCTAAAAAATATGGCTTTGATGCTTATGCTGTTGCTACAGATAACCCTGATCCTGTTGCTAAGGCAATTGGTCGTTTGCTTGACCATATGCACTTAATGGACAATAAAATTTCTTCTTTATGTCGAGAGGTTAACCAGTTAGGTGGTGAAGTTTGTCAAGAAGATCTACCTGAGTTAAAAGTTGGTGAGTTCGACGAAGATGAAAAAGCTGCGGCTAAACGCAGAGAAGGCATTAAAGAGTCTTTTGACCCAACAATATAGCTTTTAGATATAAACCGTTTTTATATGATATATAGACAAAATAGTTAAGTATTATGTGTTAATGCCCACCAATATTCTCCTTTTTATTGACTAATTATTAAAGCCGCGTAAAATACCTGAGTAAATCACTCGGGTATTTAGTTGACTATTTTATAGGGATATGTAAAATTGCGCAGCAAATTGATAGGAGTATTAAATGAAATTGACGTCTAAAGGCCGATATGCGGTAACAGCGATGCTTGATGTGGCTATACATGCCGTAACAGGACCTGTGCCATTGGCTGATATTTCAGAACGCCAAGGCATTTCATTATCATACTTAGAACAACTTTTTTCACGCCTAAGAAAGTACGGACTTGTAAATAGTGTTCGTGGCCCAGGTGGTGGTTATCGTTTAGGTCAATGTTCAGCACAAATTACCGTTGCCGATGTTATCAACGCTGTTGATGAAAGTATCAATGCCACCAAATGTGGCGGTACAGGTAATTGTCAAGATGGACAACAATGCTTAACGCATTACTTATGGACTGATTTAAGCGATAGAATTGAAGATTTTTTAAAAAGCATTTCACTTGCCGAGCTCGTCGAGCAACGAAATGTTAAAATTGTGTCACAACGACAAGATGAAGCCGCAGCGAAAGCGCGCAAATCACCCTCGTTAGAGACCTTAATTACCACTCGCAATATTATGAATGACTGGCATTAATGGCTAGTACAATTGGAGATTATTAATCAATGAAGCTTCCTATTTATTTTGATTATTCAGCGACCACACCAGTAGACAAGCGTGTAGCTGAAAAAATGATGCAATATATGACAACTGATGGTTTTTACGGAAACCCAGCATCACGCTCACACAAATTCGGCTGGCAAGCAGAAGAAGCGGTTGATATCGCTCGTAATCAAATTGCTGACTTGATCAACGCTGATCCACGTGAAATTGTTATTACTTCTGGTGCAACAGAGTCGAATAACCTTGGTATTAAAGGTGCCGCTAAGTTTTATAGCAAAAAAGGTAAGCACATTATTACCTGTAAAACTGAGCATAAAGCTGTACTAGACACTTGTCGTGAACTTGAACGTCAAGGTTTTGAGGTAACGTACCTTGACCCAGAAAGTAATGGTTTAATTGATTTAAACAAATTAAACGATGCAATGCGTGATGACACAGTATTAGTGAGCATTATGCACGTGAATAACGAAATTGGTGTTATTCAAGACATTGCTGAAATTGGCGAAATGTGTCGTGCTCGTAAAATTATATTCCATGTTGATGCAGCGCAAAGTGCTGGTAAAATCAACATAGACTTGCAACATTTAAAAGTTGACCTTATGTCTTTCTCGGCTCATAAAATTTATGGTCCTAAAGGTATTGGTGCACTTTATGTTCGTCGTAAGCCTCGTATTCGCCTTGAAGCGCAAATGCACGGTGGCGGTCATGAGCGTGGTATGCGCTCTGGTACATTAGCGACACACCAAATTGTTGGTATGGGTGAAGCATTTAGAATTGCCAAAGAAGAATTAGCACAAGACGAAGCACATGTAATTACAATGCGTGATCGTTTGTGGGCTGGTTTGAATGATATGGAACAAGTTTTTATTAACGGCGATGCAGACAAACGCTACCCGGGTAACTTAAACGTTAGCTTTAACTTTGTTGAAGGCGAATCGTTAATTATGGCGCTTAAAGACTTAGCTGTATCTTCAGGTTCAGCTTGTACATCAGCAAGTTTAGAGCCGTCATACGTATTACGAGCTTTAGGGCTTAATGATGAAATGGCACATAGCTCAATTCGTTTTAGCTTTGGTCGTTTCACTACAGAAGAAGAAATTGACTATGCCATTGACCTGATTAAAAAGGCAATTGGCCATTTACGTGACATGTCACCGCTTTGGGAAATGTTCAAAGACGGTATCGATTTAGACTCAATAGAGTGGGCTGCTCATTAGAGCACTAGGAGAAATAACATGGCTTATAGCGAAAAAGTAATTGATCATTATGAAAATCCACGCAACGTTGGTTCATTAGATAAAAACGATCCACAAGTTGCTACAGGTATGGTTGGCGCACCCGCGTGTGGTGATGTTATGAAACTACAACTTAAAATTTCTGCAGACGGTATTATCGAAGATGCGAAATTTAAAACTTACGGTTGTGGTTCTGCAATTGCATCAAGCTCATTAGTAACAGAATGGGTTAAAGGTAAATCAATTGATGAAGCTGGCGAAATTAAAAACACCGCTATTGCTGAAGAACTTGCCTTACCGCCAGTAAAAATTCACTGTTCAATCCTAGCGGAAGACGCAATTAAAGCGGCAATCGAAGATTACCGTAGTAAGCAAAAAGCTTAAGCTGGAGATAAACTATGAGTGTAACGATGACACCTGCTGCATCTGACAGGGTAAAGTCGTTTATCGAAAACCGAGGCAAGGGCCTTGGTTTACGATTAGGTATTAAAACAACAGGTTGTTCTGGTTTAGCTTATGTACTTGAATTTGTAGATGATCTAAATGAAGACGACACGCTGTTTTCCATCAATGACTGTAATATCATTATTGATGGTAAAAGCTTGGTTTACCTTGATGGTATCGAACTTGATTTTGTTAAAGAAGGTTTGAACGAAGGCTTTAAATTCACCAACCCAAACGCTAAAGGCGAATGTGGCTGTGGTGAAAGTTTTAATGTTTAGTGAACGACTAACTTCACTGGAGTGGTTTTGAATTATTTTGAATTATTTGGTTTAGATATTCAGTTCAATATTGATTTGGCTAAACTTTCAACACTTTATCAAACATTACAAAAAAAAGTGCATCCTGACCGTTTTGCTCATGCATCTAGCCAAGAGCAAATGTTAGCCGTTAAGAAATCAACGCTGATTAACGATGCCTATCAAACACTGAAAAAACCGCTAAAACGTGCGCAATACTTATTAGAATTGCGCGGTGTTAGCATGCCTAGCGAGCAAGCTTCATTTGGTGATGTGAGCTTTTTAATGCATCAAATGGAATTGCGTGAAATGCTAGATGACGTTAAACAAGCTGATGATATAGATGCAGCCGTGTTTAACGCTTCACAAGTGTTTGAAACAGAATATCAGCAACTGTTTACTCAGTTGCAAACGCAATTGGCAGATAACACCACTGAGTCAAACAGTTCAGCATGCGACAATTTAAGAAAACTTAAATTTTATCAAAAACTGCATGTTGAACTCGAAAAACTCGAAGAGTTGTTGTTAGACGACTAAGTTATAAAATTAAGACGTTAATAGCTGTCTCTTATACACATCTCCGAGCCCACGAGACCGTACTAGATCT
>OMOM01000697.1_pt1 | contig 13508 bp, 11 predicted proteins | sample 1646501 | NCBI WGS metagenome assembly OMOM01 (sample SAMN05416802, study PRJEB24817) | seawater metagenome | isolation source: Sea water | place: Canada:Atlantic | collected 2013-07
TCTAGTACGGTCTCGTGGGCTCGGAGATGTGTATAAGAGACAGGCCATATACCCTGTTATTTGTATCTTCAGAAGTAGCATAAATGGCACTGCCACAATTTTGGCAAAATCCTTGAGCTCGTCGATTACCACTTTCGGCTACCTTGATGTATTCTTTAGTTTTTCCGCGAGTAAAAGTCAAACCGTTTGGCTCAGAAACCACCACAACTCTAAAGGCTGTACCTGATAATTTTTGACAATCTTGGCAATGACACAACAAGACTTTATTTTCGTCAATTTCAGCTTCAAATGTTATTTCACCGCAATGACAGCTACCGTTTATTTGCATCTTTATCACTCATCTATCTTAAAGGAGGTTAGTGCTAAGTAATTTAAATTCAATTAGCGTAATATTAATTTTATTTTACCTTTTTAAAAATCATTAGAAAACATGTATTTATATTGTTCAATAAATTATATCTATCAAGTACAAAAGTTAACAACCAATATCTGAGTTTTAACGATATTGAAATCTAACTCAACCTACAGCATGTTAACTTTTAGAAAACTCATTATTGCTTCAAATTAACTAAACCTGAGTTGAATCGAATTATTAATAGGATGGATACCCTCAAATAATGTATCAGTTATGCTAATCTCACAGGGTAATTATAATAACAACCGACAGCAGGACATCGTTATGTTTATTCAACCTTCGCAAAGTAAACGTTTTTCACTTAAACCCTCATTAAATTTTATTACTGGTAGTAGCCTAGGTCTATTCTGTGCATTGAGCACTTTAATACCTACTTATGCCTCAACGATTGTTGTACCTGCTAATGAGCAATTAGTATTACGTGAAATACAACAACAAGTCAGCGCAGAAAGACTAAAAAAAGATGTTACAACGTTAGTTGGCTTTGGAACACGACATACCTTGTCGGAAACAAAGTCAGATACGCAAGGTATTGGTGCTGCGCGTCGTTGGATTAAAGCAGAGTTTGAAAAAATTTCCGCACAATGTGGTGGTTGCTTAGAAGTAATCTACCAAAAACAAGTATTTTCAGGGGAAAAACGTATTCCTGAACCTACAGAAGTTGTCAATGTCATTGCCATTCAGCGTGGCCAACTTGATCCTAATCGCTATATTGTTATGTCTGGTGATATTGATTCTCGTGTCTCCGATCCGCTTAATTTTACCAGTGCATCACCGGGTGCAAATGATAATGCTTCGGGCGTTGCTGGTGTTATCGAAACAGCCAGAGTGCTTTCACAACATAAATTCGCCGGTACAGTTGTATATGCTGCGTTGTCAGGTGAAGAGCAAGGCTTGTTTGGTGGAAAAATTATGGCGGGTATTGCTCAAAAAGAAGGCTGGCGTGTTGAAGCCGTAATTAACAATGACATGATCGGCAATATTTCAGGCATTAATGGCGTTATAAACAATACGACCGCAAGAGTTTTTTCTGAAGGTGTTAGGTATGTTGAAACCCCTGAAGAAGCTAGAAAACGCCGATTTACCGGTGGTGAAGTTGATTCTCCTTCAAGAAATGTCGCTCGTTATATTGATAAAATTGCCGACCAATACATCCCAAACTTAGACGTTATGATGGTTTACCGATTAGATAGATTCGGCAGAGGCGGACATCACCGCCCTTTTAATGCTGTAGGTTATCCTGCGGTTCGAATTATGGAAACGAATGAACATTACGATCGTCAACATCAAGACCTACGTACAGAAAATGGCCGTGAATTTGGTGATGTAATTTCTGGGGTAGACTTTGATTTTAATGCAAAATTAACATCGCTGAATGCAGTCACTATGGCGGCAATGGCTTGGGCACCAGCACCACCTGCCAATACTGAAATTTCTGGCGCAGTAAAAGCTTCAACTACCCTAGAGTGGCAACGACCAGAAGGTAAAATGGCAGAAAATTTGGCTGGGTATCGTGTACATTGGCGCTTAACAACTGAACCAACATGGACACATAGTCAATACGTGGGTGATGTTAATAAATTTGAATTGAAAAACATTGTAATTGATAACTACTTTTTTGGCGTAAGTAGTGTTGCCAAAGATGGCTTTGAAAGCCCTGTGGTTTTTCCTGGTCCTGCGGGCTCTTTTGGTGGCTATAATAAAGCAAATAAATAACTCGCTACTTAGTCTAATACTATATTGGAACTTAAGGACTTAACTTAAGGGCTGAATTTAAGGACTTACATAGACAAAAAGCTGTTAGGAATTGAAATTCCTAACAGCTTTTTTATATCATTGTATATCGGCAGTTTGACTAAATACTCATATAATAGTTAAAACGAATCTTCAGGAATACGCACCCACCCTTCCATTAATATTCGAGCACTTCGGCTCATAATCGCTTTATTTACCGTCCACTGTTCATCAATCTTGGTTGCTTGAGCACCCACTTTCAACGTACCGGATGGATGACCAAAAATGACAGACTCACGATCACCACCGCCAGCAGCTAAGTTGACCAGTGTACCTGGAATGGCAGCCGCAGTGCCAATGGCAACAGCTGCTGTGCCCATCATTGCATGATGTAGCTTACCCATTGATAAAGCACGCACATGTAAATCTATATCTGATGCAGACACCACTTTACCACTTGACGTTACATAGTCTTTAGCGCCAGAAACAAAAGCGACTTTTGGCGTATGCTGACGAGCAACCGCTTCTGAAACATTGTTTATCAAGCCCATTTTAACCGCACCCGCTGCTCGAATAGTTTCAAAACGTGCTAATGCAGCATCGTCATTATTAACGGCGTCCTGTAGCTCTATACCAGAATAGCCAAGATCTTCTGCATTTAAGAAAATAGTTGGTATGCCCGCACTGATCATGGTCACTTTATACTTAGCTGCTTTAAAAGTTCCAATTGCCGGCACGTCGAGTTCATCAACAACATTACCTGTTGGAAACATAGCTTCTGATGGATCAACGGGCGCGATAAACTCTACTGGCACTTCTGCAGCTGGAAACGTGACACCATCGAGTTCGAAATCACCAGTTTCTTGTACTTCGCCGTTGGTTATAGGTACACGTGCAATAATAGTTTTAGCAATGTTTTTCTGCCAAATACGAACAATACAAACGCCATTCTTTGGAATACGAGACGCGTCAACTAAGCCAGCATTTATCGCAAAAGAGCCAACAGCAGCGGTTAAGTTACCGCAATTACCCGACCAATCAACAAAGGCTTTATCTATAGCAACTTGAGCAAACAAATAGTCTACATCGTGATCTACAACCTCACTTTTAGCTATAATAACCGTTTTACTGGTACTTGATGTTGCACCACCCATACCGTCAGTTTGCTTGCCGTATAGATCAGGACTACCAATCACACGCAATAGCATATTATCGCGCGCTTCTCCTGGCACTTGGCATCGCTGTGGTAAATCAGTTAGATTAAAGAAAACACCTTTTGATGTGCCGCCGCGCATATAAGTAGCAGGAATTTTTACTTGAGGTAAGTGCACTTGAGGAACCTGAGACATAACAATCTCCTTTATTATTTATTTTTTATAAAAAAGCAGTAAATAGTCTCTATTTACTGCTAATAAATCATACCATTTGAAGCAGGACTCTGACTCTCGTTCAAAGAGGTAGCCTTGGTCATATCTATACTTGTACATGACCAAGGCCGCTATTATCAAAAATAAAGCTTTAGGTAGTAGACTCCAAAAAGTCGTTAGCAAATTTTTGTAATACGCCGCCAGCGGCGTAAACAGACACTTCTTCACCAGTATCTAATCGACACTTAACCGGAATGGTCACTACTTCACCATTACGACGTGTCATCACTACTGACATCGCTGCGCCCGGTGATGTTGTCCCTTCAACATCAAAGGTTTCAGTACCATCAATTTTATAAGTATGACGTGTTTCACCTTTAATAAATTCAAGCGGTAAGACACCCATACCAACTAAGTTAGTACGATGTATACGCTCAAAGCCTTCAGAAACAATGACTTCAACACCCGCTAAACGTACACCTTTTGCCGCCCAATCACGTGATGAACCTTGTCCGTAATCAGCACCGGCAATAATAATCAGTGGTTGTTTACGTTCCATGTAGGTTTCAATCGCTTCCCACATGCGTGATTCAGTGCCTTCAGGCTCTATACGCGCTAATGAGCCTTGTTTAACTTCACCTTTGTCATCACGACACATTTCATTGAATAATTTAGGGTTAGCAAAAGTTGCGCGTTGCGCGGTTAAGTGATCACCACGATGCGTTGCGTAAGAGTTAAAATCAGCTTCTGGCAAGCCCATTTTATGCAAATATGCACCGGCAGCACTGTCCAATTGAATCGCATTTGAAGGTGATAAATGATCAGTTGTAATATTATCGCCTAAAACGGCTAATGGACGCATACCTTTCATGGTGCGCTCACCCGCTAATGCACCTTCCCAATAAGGTGGACGACGAATATAAGTACTGGTTTCGTCCCAAGCATATAATGGACTTTCGGCCGGTTCAAAAGCACCTAAATCGAACATCGGTGTGTAGATTTTTTTGAACTGCTCTGGCTTAACACATGAAGCAACGATAGCATCAATTTCTTCATCACTTGGCCAAATGTCTTTCAGTGTAATGTCGTTACCGTTTTGATCTTGCCCTAAAATGTCTTTTTCAATATCAAAACGAATTGTACCGGCAATAGCATAAGCAACCACCAACGGCGGTGACGCTAAAAACGCTTGTTTTGCATAAGGATGAATTCGACCATCGAAGTTACGGTTACCTGACAAGACAGCGGTTGCGTATAAATCACGGTCTATAACTTCTTGTTGAATTTTAGGATCTAACGCGCCAGACATACCATTACATGTAGTACAGGCATAACCGACGATACCAAAACCTAATTTTTCCATTTCAGAAAGCAAACCGGCTTCTTCTAAATAAAGCTTGGCCACTTTTGAGCCTGGAGCAAATGATGATTTAACCCAAGGTTTGCGCACTAAACCAAGCTCATTGGCTCTTTTGGCTATCAAACCCGCCGCAACAACATTACGAGGATTAGAGGTATTGGTACAAGACGTAATCGCCGCAATAATAACCGCGCCATCAGGCATTTCGCCATTGGCTTCTTGTTCTTTACAGGCGGCTAAGTCTTTAGCGATGTCTTTAGACGCTAAATCAGCTGTCGCTAAACGACGATGTGGATTAGAAGGACCTGCTAAGTTACGGCCTACCGATGATAAATCAAATTCGATCACACGAGGATATTGCGCTTCAACTAAATCGTCAGCCCATAAGCCTGTGTGTTTCGCGTAAGTTTCAACTAACGCGACTTGCTCTGGCTCACGACCGGTAATTTTTAAATAATCAATGGTTTGTTCATCGATGTAAAACATACCTGCAGAGGCACCATACTCTGGTGTCATGTTTGAAATAGTGGCACGATCACCAATGGTTAAACTTTTAGTGCCTTCACCGAAGAATTCTAAATAAGCCGATACAACTTTTTGATTACGCAAAAATTCAGTTATTGCTAAAACAATATCGGTTGCGGTAATACCAGGTTGGCGTTTACCCGTAAGCTTTACACCAATAATATCAGGCAAGCGCATCATAGATGGACGACCTAGCATAACGGTTTCAGCTTCTAAGCCACCAACACCAATCGCGATAACACCTAAAGCATCAATGTGCGGCGTATGAGAGTCAGTACCAACACAAGTATCAGGAAAAGCGACACCGTCACGCGCTTGTATAACAGGCGACATTTTTTCTAAATTAATTTGATGCATAATGCCGTTACCGGCTGGAATAACATCAACGTTTTTAAACGCTGTTTTAGTCCATTCGATAAAATGAAAACGTTGTTCATTACGACGGTCTTCAATGGCTCGGTTTTTATCAAAAGCTTCAGGATCAAAACCCGGTGCTTCCACCGCTAATGAATGGTCAACGATTAACTGTGTCGGTACCACAGGATTAACTTTTGAAGGGTCACCACCTTGTTCAGCAATGGCATCTCGCAGGCCGGCTAAATCAACTAACGCGGTTTGCCCTAAAATATCATGACAAACAACACGTGCTGGATACCAAGGAAAATCAAGATCTTGTTTAGATTCGATTATCTGCTTTAAAGCTTCATTTAACGTAGCAGGATCGCAGCGTCGAACTAATTGCTCAGCGAGTACACGTGATGTGTAAGGTAATGTTTTATAAGCGCCAGGTTTAATATTTTCAATAGCTTCACGAGTATCAAAAAAATCTATGGTTAAGCCGTTGTGTTTATAGCCTGGTAAAGGTTTGCGGTAATCATAATTCATAATTTAATCCACATTTTGACAAAGCGAAAATAAACGCTTTGTCATTAATTTAATGAGTGATAAAGCCTTATCTAAGAAGATAAGGCTTTATGGGGTCGATACTAGCGCAATTTACCTTTGTGCAATTGGCTGAACTTTACGTGGCTCGGCACCAATATAATCCGCAGAAGGACGAATAATACGGTTATTTGAACGTTGTTCCATAACATGAGCAGCCCAACCTGTTAAACGTGAGCAAACAAATATTGGCGTAAACAATTTCGTCGGTATATCCATATAATTATAGGTAGAGGCATGAAAGAAGTCGGCATTACAAAATAATTTTTTGCTGTCCCACATAAACTCTTCACAGGCTACTGAAATATCATATAAAGAAGTATCACCGTTTTCTGCGGCTAGCTTTTCAGACCATGCTTTGATAATAACGTTACGTGGATCTGACGTACTATAAACTGCATGACCAAAGCCCATTATTTTTTCTTTACGCGCTAACATACCGGCCATTTGTTCTTTTGCATCGGCAGGAGATTTAAATTTTTCAATCATGTCCATTGCCGCTTCATTCGCGCCGCCATGCAGTGGTCCACGTAAAGTACCAATAGCACCCGTAACACATGAGTACATATCAGATAACGTTGAAGCACAAACGCGCGCCGTAAACGTAGAAGCGTTAAATTCATGTTCAGCATATAGAATTAATGACACGTCCATAACGCGTTCATGCTGCGCTGACGGACTTTTACCACTTAATAAACGTAAAAAGTGACCACCAAGAGACGCTTCATCTGACATACAGTCAATTTCTACCCCTTCGTGTGAAAACTTATACCAATAACACATGATGGCAGGAAAAGCGGCGAGTAAACGGTTAGCAGCGTTATTTTGCTCGCTAAAATCATTTTCTGGCTCTAAATTACCTAAAAATGAACAACCGGTACGCATAACATCCATAGGATGAGCTTCTTTTGGAATAAGCTTAAGCACTTCTTTTAATGCTTGCGGTAAGTCACGCATAGCAAGTAAATCGGCTTTATATGTCGCTAAGGCTTTTTCAGTAGGTAGCTCACCGTTGAAAAGTAAGTAAGCGACTTCTTCAAAAGTTGAATTTTCAGCTAGATCAGCAATATCGTAACCACAGTAGGTTAAGCCCGAGCCTGATTTTCCTACCGTACATAATGCTGTTTCGCCTGCGCTTTGACCACGTAATCCAGCACCTGATAATTTTTTCTCTGTCATCATTCTTTCCTCTTGTCCTTTAACGGTAATAAATTCACCGCTAATGGTTAAAAATTAGTTTCTCGTTACAAAAAGTATACTCGTTACTTGTTTTTGCCTTCAGTGAACAAGGCATCAAGTTTTTGTTCGTAATCGTGGTAACCCAAATAATCATACAAATCCATACGTGTTTGCATGTTCACTATCTCTGCTTTTTGGTCACCATCATTTAGCAACGTTTTATAAACCGACTCTGCCGCCTTATTCATTGCTCTAAAAGCAGATAAAGGATAAAGCACCATGGCACATCCCCACTCACCTAACTCGGCTTTATTCCAAAGCTCTGTTTGTCCAAACTCGGTAATATTCGCTAATACTGGAACATCAAGTGCTTCAGTAAAAGCACGGTAATGTTCTTCGGTTTTAACTGCCTCAGCAAAAATACCGTCAGCACCTGCTGCTACATAAGCTTTTGCACGCTCTAATGCTGCTTCTAAACCTTCTTGTGCAAATGCATCTGTTCTTGCCATGATAAAAAAGTCTTTATCTGTACGTGCATCTACAGCGGCTTTAATTCTATCCACCATTTCTTGCGTTGAAACAATCTCTTTATTTGGACGATGACCACAGCGTTTTTGTGCTACTTGATCTTCAATATGAACAGCAGCAGCTCCCGCTTTTTCCATATCCCGAATGGTTTTGGCTATATTAAATGCGCCGCCCCAGCCAGTATCTATATCAACTAATAAAGGTAGAGTAGACGCGCTAGTAATACGTTGAACATCAGCAATAACATCATTAAGAGATGTCATGCCTAAATCAGGTAATCCATATGATGCGTTAGCAACACCGCCACCAGACAAATAAATAGCTTGATGACCTAATTCTTCAGCCATCATTGCACAATAGGCATTAATAGCACCGACAACTTGTAAGGGTTTATTGTTCGCTATAGCACGACGAAACTTAGCGCCGGGAGTTAATTGTGTAGACATTGTTAAGTCCTTATTTATCAAATTATGTAATATAAAATAGCTGAAAATAGCTGGCCGCTATTGCTGTTGTGCAATTTTGTTTTCAATATTTTTACGTGAAGCGGCAATATGACGCCTCATTAGCATTTCGGCTAATTCGCCATCTCTATCGGCAATCGCTTCAATTATGCGGGAATGTTCATCAAACGCTTTAGTTGCTCGTGGGCTGTTCATACCAAACTGGCAACGATACATTCGAACAAGGTGATATAACTGACCACATAATATATTGATTAACTGTTGATTATGACTACCGAGTATCACTTTATAGTGAAAATCTAAATCCCCTTCCTCTTGATAATAAGCAATACCGTCACGCAAGGCTTTTGCACTTGCATGTTGCTTAAGCATAGCTCTCATTTCAGTAATTTCGTCTTCTGTCATGTTTTGTGCTGCTTGTCGACATGCCATGCCCTCTAAAGCTTCACGTACAACATAAATCTCTAGCAAACCAGAAATTGAACATTGCACTACGCGAGAGCCTACATTGGCTTTACGCTCAATTAAATGACATTTTTCTAAACGATTTAAGGCTTCACGAAGGGTTGAGCGACTTATTTGAAATTTTTTGGCTAACTCTGGCTCACTAATTTTACTACCCGCTTCAATGTTGCCCTCAACAATATCATGCAACATTTGTTCAAAAACTTTATCAGCAGTGGTCACCGCCGCTTGCATAGTAGGATTATCTAAAGCCATTATTGTCGACACATTGAAAAAACTTGAGCTAATAATAGCTAATTAAATGCATTAGTCAATATAAAAACAGATTTATTGTCGACAATAATAAAGATAATTAATCGCACTTAGCTTATAACCATGATGAATAGTATGTTTTAAAATATAGATGTAAAACCACCTAGAGCCTGCTCAGCAAAGGCTGTAACAAAAAGCTTAATAGCTTAAACGGAGGGAATTATTAAGACAGATGTAGAGTGAATAAAACCAGCTCACTGTCGACAATTAAATAAATTAACCAAAAAACCAATAACAAACGCCAATGGCAGCGGTTATGCCAGCAGCATCGGCAATTAAACCACAAGCTAAAGCATGACGACTATATCGAATACCTACAGAGCCAAAATAAACCGCTAAAACATAAAAGGTTGTCTCTGTTGACCCTTGTACAATTGATGCTAATCGACCCGCAAACGAGTCTGCTCCATGAGTGTTCATGGTTTCTACCATCATCGCACGGGCGCCAGAGCCACTTAAAGGTTTCATAAAAGCAGTAGGTAAAGCATCAACAAAGCGAGTATCGCCATTAAAAAATAAAACTAACTGTCGTATAGCGTCAACTAAAAAATCTAAACTACCACTCGCTCTAAATACGCCAATTGCACATAACATAGCCAGTAGGTAAGGAATTATTTTTATGCTGGTTTCAAAGCCCTGCTTTGCACCTTCAATAAAACTGTCATAAACATTAACTTGACGTTTTAAGGCTAATAATAAAAAAATAATCAGCGTACTAAATATTAAAAAATTACCCATGAGCGAAGATTGCTGGGCCAACAACTGAGCACTCAACGTACTAAAGTAAACAACAATCCCGCCAATCAGTGCAATACCAGCCGCTAAATACAGTAAAATAACCTGTTGATATAATTTTATTTTTTGTACAAAGGCCACAGCAAATAACCCTGCAAGAGTTGAGGCAAAAGTCGCTAATAAAATAGGTACAAAAACATCGGTAGGATTAAGTGCACCTTGCTGCGCACGGTAAACAAATACCGTCACTGGAAACAAAGTGACGGCTGATGTGTTGAGCACTAAAAAGAGAATTTGTGCATCACTGGCTGTTTCTTTATTAGGGTTTAATAACTGCAAGTCTTGCATTGCCTTTAAACCCAGTGGCGTTGCTGCGTTATCCAAACCTAAAAAGTTTGCCGACAAGTTCATCGTCATCGACCCTATTGCCGGGTGGCCTTTGGGTACCTCAGGCATAAGGCGTATAAATAAAGGTGATATAAACCGTGCGAGTTTATCAATTATTCCTGCATGCTCCGCTATTTTCATCATGCCAAGCCAAAAGCTTAAAATGCCAATCAAGCCAATGGCAATTTCAACCGTAACTTTTGACATAGTAAAAATAGCGTTAACGATTTCTTCAAATATTAAAATGTGATCAAATACTAGCCATTGCACCATTGCAGAAATAAAGGCAACAAAGAAAAATCCGCTCCAGATACGATTTAACAATTTTTAACTCTTTTAATATTAGTATTAATGAAAAATATCATGACACACAAGTCTTGTATTACCTAGTTAAGGCACAGTTAAGCCATAGCTAATAAGTTGATTACAATCGGTGAATGTATAATGAATAGGCTTTGAGGCCTTTAATTTAGCTGACTTTACCTAACCATAGTTACTTTTTTAAACCATTGTAATTAGGTAGATTAATGACAAAAATTAATTTTTGCAATTATAAAACTGTGCACTACACTTAACTTTACAGAAAGTTTTTCAAGTTAATGTTCGCTCCCCGTAATGTCTGTCGTGTACTACAAGGATGATAAGTATATTAGAATGTTTTATTAGCGCAGGCTCAATTGATATGAGCCACCCCCTGGGCCCAAAACTAGCAGTAGTTTTGGGCATTTTTTTATCAAAAATTTAGCTAACAATCGTTTGTGGAAACAAACGATGAAAATTTTCGCTTGATTGCTTGGCAATTTCTGCCACAGAAGTACCACGAATACTCGCGAGGTGTTTTGCTACTTCAACAACATACGCAGGTTGATTTTGTTTACCACGGTGCGGTACTGGTGCTAAATATGGAGAATCCGTTTCAATTAAAAAACGATCAGCGGGTACTTTTTTTGCGACTTCCCTAAGTGCTGCGGCATTTTTAAAAGTAACAATGCCGGAGAATGAAATATAAAATCCCATCGCGATAGCTTGCTCAGCCATTTCCCAGCTTTCTGTAAAACAATGTAAAATACCACCCACATTTTCTGCTTTTTCTGCCCTTAAAATAGCTAAAGTATCTTCTTGGGCATCGCGGGTATGAATAATTAAAGGCTTATTTAATTTATTCGCCACACGCACATGTTTGCGAAAAGAGTCTAATTGTACAGGTTTAGTTTCTGGTGCATAAAAATAATCTAGCCCCGTTTCACCAATGGCAATCACTTTCGGGTGCGCTGCTAAATCACTTAAGAGTTCAGGATCTATTTCATCTTCTTGATTTAACGGGTGTGCGCCACAAGTAAGCCACACATGATCGTATTTAGCGGTTTGTTCGGCCATTGCAGGAAAGTCTTGTAAAGTAACACTTACGCACAACAGTGTGTTTACTTTTTCTGTCAGTGCAGCATTAATTACATTATCTAAATTATTGTCAAACTCTTCGAGTTTTAGTCGATCTAAATGACAATGAGAATCTATAAACACGAGGGTACTCCGCACGAATGTGCTTAACTTAATATGGGAATTACTAATGCGAATGACATTAGTATTTTATGTAAAATTCAATTTTCATCAATATGAAATACTAGTTCAATGTTCAATGTTCAAAACATAGTCTTTACATAGATAAAGTAGGATCAGACGAATTCAGCAACCGACCGATTGATTTATCGATTTGATTACGAATGTTATCTGGATCTTCGACAAAACTAACACCTATGCCTGCCGGTGTGCCATTTTGCGCACCTATAGGTGTGATCCAAGAAACTTTGCCTGAAATTTCAGAAGGCTCAAGCGAGTCAGGTAATGTAACAAATAAATTTACATCTGCGCCCAACTCAAAATGTTCAGTTGTTCTAATAAATAAACCGCCATTTTTCATAAATGGCATATATGACTGATATAAATCACGATCAGAAATAAATTCAAGCGTAATATTTTCCAAAATCATTCCTCTACTGTTTGCTCGTTGTTTTGTAAAACAACCTTAATATCGGCGAGTAGCTGTTCACTCAAAAACTGTTTATTAACTTGTACAATTGTTTTTAACTTGCCATTGGCAACTTGTACTAAATTATAAATATCCCATAACTGATGCTTATTAATGCTATCAGTAGGTTCATTATTACTCGCCACTGTTGGCCAACCAGATTGATGGCGCATCATATCGACAATAATTTTCTCTAACCACCGATAACCAGCTTGATGTTCAACTAATATGGCCAGTATATCGGCACGGTGTTGGTGAGCAAATAAATATTTGTTGACCATATCACGAAATGCCGCAAATGCAACGGCGCTTTCTGCATCTGATAATTCACTTAAATGGCTGAGATTTACAAAGGCATCATCCCCTTGTTGATTAAATTCAGCTAAAAGTTCTTTACCTACCGGTGGACGAATTTCAAATTCATGGCAACGACTGATAATGGTAGGGAGTAATAAATCACTGCTGTCTGTAGTTAAAATAATAAAGCTATTTTCTGTTGGCTCTTCAAGCGTTTTTAACAAAGCATTGGCCGCTGAAACTGTCATGGTGTCAGCTTGATTAACTAACGCTGTTTTCATATCACCAATGTGAGCAGTTTTTTCAAAAAAGTGACTAAGATCACGAATTAACTCTACACCAATATTTTTCTTGTCAGAAACTATAGTAAGGTGATCAGGATAGCTATTATTTGCGAACAACTTACAGGTTTTACAAATACCACAAGGCTGTAGAACAGCAGCGACTAGTTGAGCACTATCGGCATTTATCTCCTCAAGCACACTAGCTTTGTTAAGCGTTTTGTCGACATGCTCTTTTAAGCTTTGGCATAACAATACATTAATAAGCCATTGTGCTATTTCTTCTTGCCCAGCACCGTCTACACCCGAAAACAATAAGGCATGGGGCAATTTATTATCGCGTACTTGTCGCGATAATTGTTGTTGCATAGCAAGTAACCAAGTTTTCATTTATTACCTTTAAGTGTCACTAATATCGCATCAAAAAACTTATAAATGGTTATTTAACGCGAATGTATATCTGTCTCTTATACACATCTGACGCTGCCGAC
>OMOM01000700.1_pt1 | contig 13472 bp, 12 predicted proteins | sample 1646501 | NCBI WGS metagenome assembly OMOM01 (sample SAMN05416802, study PRJEB24817) | seawater metagenome | isolation source: Sea water | place: Canada:Atlantic | collected 2013-07
ACGAGATCTAGTACGGTCTCGTGGGCTCGGAGATGTGTATAAGAGACAGGGGCGGTGCAGTGCGACGTCAGTGTCCAAGCAGAGGTAGAAGCGCTGGCCGAACAAGCAGATGCGCTGCTCCCAGAGCCGGTGAATCTGGTGATCAATAACGCGGGCGTAGGCGTGGGCGGCAAACCGGTAGGCGAGACTTCCATGGACGATTGGCACTGGACCATGGGCATTAACCTATGGGGTGTGATCCATGGTTGCCACGTTTTTGCACCGAGACTCAAGGCGCAAGGGTACGGTGGGATTATCAATGTGGCCTCTACGGCCAGTTTTGCGGCGGCCCCGTTGATGGGGCCCTACAACGTGACCAAGGCAGGGGTGTTGGCGCTGTCAGAGACACTGGCAGCCGAAACTTCCGGCACCGGCGTTAACGTAACGGTGCTATGTCCTACAGTGGTAAACACCAATATTTTCACCACTGGCCGGATCGATGCCGGGATCACGCCGCTGATGAACAGACTTGTGGAGCTTACTGGCGTGCCCGCCGAAGGTGTCGCGCTCACCACTCTCAAGGCTTTAGATCGCGGGCAGCTTTATGTGCTGCCGCAAATGGATGCACGAATGATCTGGCGGGCGAAGCGTTATCTGCCCTCCGTCTATACCCGTGGTGCCGGGCTGCTCAGCCGCTTGGCGTCCGCAAAAGCATAAACCGAATGCCGTTAAACGGCTTCAAAGCCGTATCGCAATAACAGGAGAGCATCATGGCTTCTATCGATTTGGAAAAAATGTTGGCAAAGATTCAATCCACCCAGTGGGCCCTGTCAGATATCGACTGGGATGCTCCCGGCGCGGAGCTGATTACCGAAGAACAATGGCCCAAGCTGAAAGCTTTCATGGCTGATGTGATGTGGATTGAGCACGTGGGCGCCAGGGCCTTTGCCGCCATGGCTAAGAAAGCGCCCACAGAAACCTTGCGTCAAATCTATACCTACTTTCACGCGGAAGAGCAGCGCCATGCCAATGTCGAAATGGCACTGATGAAACGTTGGGGGATGCTCGAGGGAGAAGGTATTCCCGAACCTAATATCAACTTACGATTGGCGATTGAGTGGCTGGATCGTTACAGCGATGAGATGCCGATTTATGTGTTGGGCACAATGGTGCCGATGCTAGAAATTGCTCTGGATGGTGCCTTGTGTACCTTCCTGCTGGAGACCGTAAAAGACCCGATTTGTCATCAGGCCTTTGAAAAAATCAATGACGACGAATCCCGTCATTTGGGCGTCGGCTTTAGCGTGATGGAAATGCAGGGGCGCGGGAAGACCTTTATTGGTGCCGCCAAAATGCTGGCCCCCTTGCTGAATCCTCGCCTGTTGTTAGGCATGGCCTCCTATCTGCCTTTGCTCAACAAGATGCGCGACAACATTATTGGTATGGGGCTGCCGGAAGAGCGCCTGTATGCCGCGATGGCCAAATTCGAAACAATTGGTGGGCGTACCGAAGATGGCCGTCGTAACCCTTGGTATCAGTTGGTCCGTCACCACGCCAAACTTATGGTAGATCGCAATAAACGTGTTTATCACGTACCCGTGGATGGTCTAGTCAAGTTGACCGGAATGATACCGCCCCGGATGCTGCCTGCTGTGCCTTCCTGGGTGAATGAGCTGACTTATCACCCCACTGCTTGATGTTACCGAAGACCACCATCATGTGCCTGGCAGATGATGGTGGTCTCCTGCTTTTTGATGAGATTTTGTTATGACTGCATCCCCTACTTCCCCTAAAAAGGCCGTTCGCAAATCGGCTTCCCGTCAGCGTTCTTCCTCAACGAAAGAGCCGGCGGTAACAAAAACACCAGTGATAAAACCGGCCTCGGTCCTGATTGTGGGCGCGGGGTTTGCCGGCCTAGGGATGGCCATTCGTCTCAAGCAGGCCGGTATTGAGGATATCGTGATTCTGGAACGAGCCAACGCGGTGGGCGGCACCTGGCGAGACAATCAATACCCTGGGGCCGCTTGCGACGTTCCCTCCAATCTCTATTCGTATTCTTTTGCGCCCAACCCGAACTGGTCACGGAGCTTCTCGGGCAGCGAAGAAATCCTGGGTTATATCCAGCATCTGGTGGCTGAGTTCGAGTTGGAGTCGTACATTCGTTTCGAGAAAAACGTGCAAGAGCTGTCTTTTGATGAAAAGAAAGGCACCTGGACCGCCACGACGGATAAGGGGGAGCAGTTTGCTGGGCGGGCCGCAGTGATGGCTCAGGGGCCCTTGTCGAACTGCAGTTTCCCGGCGATTACTGGTATTGAGGATTTCAAGGGCCACAAGATTCACAGCGCCCGCTGGGATCATGAGTACGATTTTACCGGCAAGAAAGTGGCTGTCATTGGTACCGGTGCCAGCGGTATCCAAATCATTCCCGAACTGGTCAAACAGGCGGCCCACGTGAAGGTGTTTCAGCGCACTCCGGGCTGGGTTCTGCCGCGTCCTGATTTTGTCACTCCGGCCTGGAACAAAGCCCTTTTTCGCAAGTTGCCGGCCAGCCAGCAGGCCATGCGTAATCTTCTCTTCTGGACCCATGAAAGCATGGCGCTGGCGGTAATATGGAACTCGCCGCTGACCCGCGTTGCTGAACGGGTAGCGAAGATGCATCTACGCCGGCAAGTGAAAGACCGCTGGTTGCGTCGTCAGTTGACCCCGGATTTCACCATCGGCTGCAAGCGGGTGTTGGTCTCCAATGATTATTACCCTGCGTTGCAAAAAGACAATGCCAAACTGATTACCTGGCCCATTGCTCGCCTTAGTGAAAAAGGGATTCGTACGGTAGAAGGTATTGAGCATCAGGCCGACTGCATCGTGTTTGCTACGGGCTTCGATGTCAGCCATTCCGGCACGCCTTTCCCCGTTAAAGGGCGTAAGGGTCGGGTGTTGGGTGACGAGTGGCAAGGCGGTGCCCAGGCCTACAAGAGCATTAATGTGTCCGGTTATCCCAATCTCTATATGACCTTTGGGCCTAATTCTGGGCCCGGTCATAATTCCGCCCTGGTGTATATGGAGTCCCAGCTTGATTACGCGGTGAAAGGGGTGCAGAAAATTCTTCAGGAAGACCTGAAGATGCTGGATGTGAAAAAAGATGTTCAGCGTAAGCACAACCAGGCCATGCAGAAACGGCTGGCAAAAACTAACTGGAATTCAGGTTGCAAGAGCTGGTATCTCACCGAAGACGGCTTCAATGCCACCATGTACCCAGGGTTTGCCACTCAGTACGCGGCACAGATGGCCGCTTTTGAAGAGAACGATTACGAAACCGTCTGATGTGAATCAGCTTGGTTTCGCTCGGTAAACGCGGCCCTGCCTGGCAGGTGCCGCGTTTTTTATGCCGCATTGAAAGTTGTTGGATTACCCCTTCCAGGCTCTCTGTACCCTTGGGTCAATTCCCTCTGTGGAACGGTGCTCTGTCCGTGGCCGCCCGGTAGCTGTCATCAAGTCGTCATTTCACTGTCGTGCTGGCTTCATTCCTGCCCTGTAAAACCCTGTGAGCAATCCGTTTGGGGGATCTGCAGATAACAGGGGAAACCGATGAAGAATTTGTATCTGGGAGCTGGTGTCATTCTGGCGGCAACGCTGACGGCCTGTGGTGGCGACAGCAATCAGCCTGACGCGGTTGTGGATGAGGCGGTGCGCACACCGGACAGTATCAAGCTCTCCTATGTCAGTCGCTATTCCACAGGCAGTTTTGATGCCTCCGCTGCAGAAATCCCGGCTTATGATGCGGCAAGCCAGCGTTTGTTCGTAGTGAATGCGGAGCAGGGCGAACTGGATGTGCTGGACCTGAGTGACCCTGAGAGCCCGGTCAAGATCGATGCGATTAGTGTCGCAGGCATTGCGCCGGGCGCGGAAGTGAATAGCGTCGCTGCCAGCCATGGTTTGGTGGCGGTGGCCATTGAGGCGGAGCCGAAAACTGATAATGGCTTTGTGGCGTTGTATCAGGCCAGTGATTTGACCTTGCTGGGCAGCCAGCGGGTTGGCGCCCAGCCAGACATGGTGGCGTTTACCCCGGATGGAACCCGCGTGCTCACCGCCAACGAAGGCGAGCCCAGTGATGATTATCAAACAGACCCTGAGGGCTCTATCAGCATTGTAGATTTCAGTGATCCGTCCAACCCGGTGGTTAGTACTGCAGACTTCACGGCGTATAACGGCCAGGAAGAGAGCCTGCGTAACCAAGGGGTTCGCATTTATGGTCCGGGGGCATCCGCCGCGCAGGATCTGGAGCCGGAGTACATTGCGGTTTCAGCTGATGGCAACACAGCCTGGGTGACCCTGCAGGAAAATAATGCGCTGGCGAAAGTGGATATCGCCACAGCGACGATAACCGACATCGTTTCTCTGGGAGAAATTGATCGCAGCGTAGAAGGTAACGGGATTGATGCCAGCGATGACGATGAAGTTATCAATATCAGGACTTTTGCCGGTGTAGTGGGGCTGTACCTGCCGGACTCGATTCATGGCTATACCGTGAACGGCAAGACCTACCTGGTGACCGCCAACGAAGGGGATGCTCGGGCCTGGGGCGAAGACAATGAGGACTACTGGGGCGAAGAAGCGGATGCAAAGGTGGTGCCGCCGGTCGCTTGTGAGCCGGATGCTAGCCAGGGCTTTGTTGAAGAATTCCGCGTGAAGCATCTGGTGCATAACAGCGGGTTTGCCCGTCGTTGTGGCGATGATTTGCCGCCGCAGCTGAGCGCGTTGGCAGAGGGAGCCCTGTTGGATCCTGCGGTCTTCGGCTATTGCGGTGCCACAGCGGGCGATTCCGGCGATTGCCGTGAAGACGATGTGCTGGGGCGCCTGAACATCACCTGGACGATGGGCTACAAGACGGACGTCGATGGCCAACCGCTGAAATTCATGGCCAATGGTTCGCAGCCTGAAGGAGACGAGGTGGGTACGCATATCATGTACAACACGCTCTACAGCTATGGTGGTCGTTCGTTCTCCATTCGCGATGACAGTGGTGATCTGGTGTTTGATAGCGGCGATGCCATTGAGCAGTTTCTGGCCAGTGATACCTGCAAGTTGGGCTCCGAGCGATCAATCGATTGTGCCGACTATTTCAACAGCGGCCACGATGAAGGCAATGCCATAGACAGCCGCAGTGATGCCAAGGGGCCTGAGCCGGAAGGGCTGACCATCGGTCAGATTGGCGACAAGCATTTCTTGTTCTTGGGGCTGGAGCGCATGGGGGGCGTGCTGGTGTATGACATTACGGATCCGGCGGCGCCGGTCTATCAGGATTATTTGAACAGCCGTGAAACCTGGGATGTGGCTCCGGAAGCGGGCAACCTGGATGGGTATGGGGATCTGGGTCCGGAAGGGTTGGTGTTTATTTCGGCTGCGGATTCTGCCAACGGCAAGGCGCTGCTGGTGGTGGGGAACGAAGTCAGTGGCTCCACCGCCATCTATGAAGTGCAAAGTGTCTTCAGCGAATAAATCACGGCAATAAAATACAAGCCCTATGTGTTGTCAGGCGGCCTGCGGGCCGCCTTTTTGGGGCCGGGGAAATTCGTTTTGCTAAAGCAGCTTAGCGTTTACGGGCGGCTTGTTTGGCCTCAAAGGCTGCCAGTTGTGCCTCGCTGGCGGGTTTCTGGTAGAGCGTTTTCCATTCAGCGAAGGGCATGCCGTAGACGTATTCCCGTGCGCCGTCATAATCCAGTTCCACGCCTTGCTCCGTCGCCGCTTCCATTAGCCACTTAGCCAAACAATTACGGCAGAAATCTGCCTGAATCATCAGGTCGATATTTTGCACGTCTTTGTGTTCATCCAGATGCCGCAGCAGGTGGCGAAACGCAGCGGCTTCCATCTCGGTTTTGCTGGCTTGATCAATATCGGCCATTGGATTCTCCCGGTTCTGAAATCCCTATCTGGTGAGGCCCTTATAGAAGGGGGGGGCATAAAACGGCGGAAACGCCTTGCCGGCATTTCCGCTTTGCTGTTCTTTACGTGCCTTCAGGCCTCAATGCTCTTCAGATAATCATCGTAACTGCCGGTGAAATCACGCACTCCGTCCGGGGTGATTTCCAGAATGCGGGTGGCCAAGGAACTGACGAATTCCCGGTCGTGGCTGACAAAGAACAGTGTGCCTGGGTAGTTCTCCAGCGCTAGGTTGAGCGCTTCGATGGATTCCATGTCCAGATGGTTGGTGGGTTCGTCCAGTAACAATACATTGGGCTGAGTCAGCGTCAGCTTGCCGAACAGCATGCGGCCTTGTTCTCCCCCGGAAATCACCTTCACGGATTTCATTACTTCGTCGTTGGAAAACAGCATGCGGCCAAGCGCTGCACGGACTGCCTGCTCGCCATCGCTGGTCCATTGGGCCATCCAGTCGAACAGGATCATGTCCTGTTCAAAGTCATGGCTGTGGTCTTGAGCGAAGTAACCGAGGTCGGCGGCTTCCGCCCATTTTACGGTGCCGGTATCTGCGGTCAGGTCGCCGGCCAGGCAGCGCAGCAGGGAGGTCTTACCGATGCCGTTAGGGCCGATAATGGCTACCCGTTCGCCGGCCTCTACTTGCAGACTCAGGTCCTGGAACAGGGTCAGGTCATCGTAATGCTTGCCGAGCCCTTCTAGGGTTACCGCTTGGCGGTGTAGTTTTTTGCTTTGTTCAAAACGAATGTAGGGGCTAATGCGGCTGGAGGGTTTTACCTCTTCCAGCTGGATCTTGTCGATTTGCTTGGCCCGGCTGGTGGCCTGTTTGGCCTTGGAGGCATTAGCCGAGAAGCGGCTAACAAAGCTTTGTAGGTCAGCAATTTCTTTTTTCTTCTTGGCGTTATCTGCATACAGCCGATCACGGGCGGCGGTGGCGGCGGTCATATACTCGTCGTAGTTACCGGGGAACAAGCGGAGTTCACCGTAATCGAGATCCGCCATGTGGGTGCATACACTGTTCAGGAAGTGGCGATCGTGGGAGATAATAATCATGGTGCTAGAACGGGCCACCAAAATATCTTCCAGCCAGCGAATAGTATGGATGTCCAAGTGGTTAGTGGGCTCATCAAGCAGCAATACGTCCGGATCGGAGAACAGCGCTTGGGCGAGCAGCACGCGCAGTTTCCAGCCGGGAGCCACTGCTGTCATCGGGCCCGCGTGTTGCTCCTCGGGAATGCCAAGGCCCAACAGCAGATCCCCGGCACGGGCTTCGGCGGTGTAACCGTCCATTTCTGCGAACTGCATCTCCAGCTCCGCCACGCGCATGCCGTCTTCTTCGCTCATTTCCGGCAGGCTGTAGATACGGTCGCGTTCGGCTTTTACCGTGGCCAGCTCGGTATGCCCCATGATCACGGTGTCCAGAACCGTGTATTCTTCGAAGGCGAACTGGTCCTGGCGCAATTTACCAAGGCGATCATTGGAATCCAGCATGACCTGACCATTGCTGGGCTGCAGTTCGCCACCGAGAATCTTCATGAAGGTGGATTTGCCGCAGCCGTTGGCGCCGATTAGGCCGTAACGGTTGCCGTTGCCGAATTTGACGGAAACGTTTTCAAACAGTGGCTTGGCGCCGAACTGCATAGTGATGTTCGCGGTAGAAATCAAAGGACTATCCTGTAACGAGAGAGCGGCGGGGGCACGCCATCGACGGCTGCGGAGTACTCTCAGCAACCGGCGGGGAGAAAGAGGCGGCATTGTACCGGCTTGTCAGGCAAAACACAGTCCCGCCGGGCGGTATGGGTGGGGTGAAGAATTAAGCAAGAAGGCGCGTATTAAGCAGACAAACCAGGAAAGCGAGGGGCCATGACTATAAAATCCACCCTGATCGGGCTCGCCACGGGGTTGCTGGCGCTTTTGGCTGTTGGTTCTTGTAGCAATGATGGCAAGCAAGCGTATCTGCAGCAGCAGGTACGGCAGACCTTGCAGGATAACAACCTGAGCGTTTGGCGGGTGGATACTCTGACCGTGACGGGGCGCAATGAAGAGGGGCATGAGGACCATTCTGCTACCCATTACCTGTTTGATGTGGCTCTGCTGCTGCAGGAGGATCTGCAGCGGGTGCGTTATGCAGATGCAGATACTCGGGAACTGGTGGTGACGGCGGGGGCTCGGGCCGGGGAGCGAGCAGTGTTGCCCGGTGTGGCGAAAATTGAAGGCGAACAGACCGGACTGTTCGATAAGGACGATGTGATCCAGGCGCGGATTAGCCTGCCGCTTACGGACCTTCCTGCTGGCCTGCCGGTCTCCCTGTTGCGGCAGCGCTTCGCCGACTGGCAGCAAATAACCGTGGGTAGCGATGCTTACCAGTCCTTGCTCAATCGGCTGCGACGCTTGCTGCTGGATGAGCAGCGAGCCTTGATCGATGTCTCTGAGCGGTTGCGCCGTGCGCGCCAGCAGCTCTCGGTGCAGGATGAGGAGTTGCGGGAATTGGAAGAACGCGCGCAGCAATCCAGCGAAATGGGAGAGCCCATGGAGCGGGCCAGTGAGGGCATCGAGGCCTTAATGGCGCGGGTGGATCAGTTGCAGGTGGAGCAGTATTCCCAGGAAGAGGCCGTCGAGAAATTGCGAGCGGACTTGGATCATCTGCAAGGCGTTCCCTAAGTCCCGGCTCGTGATCATCAAGGCTTCGATTTATGGGAGGCTATGGGTATCATGGCGGCTTCTTTCCTGTATTGGATTCAGCCATGTTTGAACAAACCATTACCCCCCGCTTTTACGAGACCGATGCTTTTGGCCATGTGAATAATACGGTTGTCACTGGTTGGTTTGAAACCGGTCGTGCGCCGTTGTTTCGGCTTTTCGGTGACGCGGAAAATCCAGCATCAATGCCGTTGATTCTCGCCCGAGTGGAGGTCGATTTTGTCGCTCAGATTTACTATGGCAGTGACGTGATCCTGCGTGCAGCTATTGAGCGCATTGGCAACAGCTCCTTTGTGGTGATTCAGCAGGCATGGCAGAACGGGGCTCTGGTGGCCAGAGGGCGGGCCGTTCAGGTGTATTTTGACCACAAGACGCAGGCCTCAGCGCCGCTGCCCGATGATCTCCGTGACGCTTTAGCCCAGCACGAAGGCGAGCTACCAGAAAACTAATCGTTGCAATAGATAGGGCTTCATGGCGCTTTGAGGTGCTAGCGCTACACTAACGAATCAACATGTATTGCTGAGCGAGAATCAGGATGGCCTACAAGGGACAGGAAAACCTAGAGCACCTCAACCCCCGCAAGGTTGGTGTGCTCATTACAAACCTGGGAACCCCAGATGCGCCGGAAACAGGCGCCCTGCGCCGTTATCTGCGGGAGTTTCTTTCTGATCCCCGAGTGGTGGAGATTCCCCGCTTTATCTGGTTTTTCATCCTTAATCTGGTGATTCTGGTCATTCGCCCTCGTAAGTCTGCGGAAGCCTACAAAAGCGTGTGGACGGAAGAGGGCTCGCCGTTGTTGGTGTACAGCCTTGCCCAAGGGGAAGGTATTCGTCAGCGCTTGCAGAGTAAATATGGCGATGATGTGGTGGTGCGTGTGGCCATGCGTTACGGCAATCCGTCCATTGCCAGCCAGTTGCAGGCGTTTGAGGACGAGGGCATTCGTAAGCTGGTTGTGTTGCCGTTGTATCCGCAATATTCCGGTTCCACCAATGGCTCTACCTTTGATGCCGTGGCCCAGGATTTTATGGGCCGACGCTTGCTGCCTGATCTACGCTTTATTAGCCATTACCCGGATTACCCGCCCTATATTCAAGCCATGGCTGAGCATATTCGTGCCTACCGAGAAAAGAACGGTAGTGCGGACAAGTTAGTATTTAGCTTTCACGGTGTGCCGAAACGCTTTTTGCTCAAGGGCGATCCATATTTCCATGAGTGCCACCAAACATCACAGTTGTTGGCCAAGGCGCTTGGGCTGAGTGATGGCCAGTGGATGACCACGTTCCAGTCCCGCTTTGGCGCAGAAGAGTGGCTGCAGCCCTATACTGATGCCACCATGAAATCCCTCCCCGGTGAAGGCGTGAAATCAGTACAGGTATTCTGCCCAGGCTTTTCTGCGGATTGCCTGGAAACCGTGGAAGAAATTGACCAAGAAAACCGTGAGTATTTTGAAGAAGCTGGCGGTGAGTCTTTTGCTTATATCTCCGCACTTAATGCTGAACCTGCCCACCTGGATGCTCTGGCCCAACTTGTTGAAGATAACCTGCAGGGCTTTCTGCCCTGACAGTCCACCCTAACAGGACTAGCAATGGGGTTGATACCCAAATTGGGGTATGCGATAGGCCGTCTCCTTTTGCTATTTTGTAATAGAGGTTCCCTGCCTTAGTGCGGGACCTCTATTGTGTCTGTTGTCGGGGTAAATGATGTTTAAATCCATTGCTTTCATTCTGATGTTGGCCGCGCAGCTACTGCTGGGTGGCTGTTCGACTACCTACCATGAAAATCTGGTTTCCGATCTTCAGAAGCAGGGGGACAACCCCTATATCGTTGAGCCTGAACTGAAAGATCTGGAGCAAAAGATACGAGCCATTGTCATGGCTGAGCGGTCACTGGCAGAGCCCTACCGCCTCACCTTCGATCCCCGTAATGAGGCGATCATTAGTTACTTTCAGGATCAATTCAGCAAGCAGGAAATGATGAAGACCATCAACTTGGTGCGTGCCGGATATGAAGCGGTGGTGGCTGCTCGGTATCCTAATGTCGGTTTAGAGGCGGGCTGTGCTTTGGTGGATAGTGGTGCTTTTGTGATAAGCAGTAAGGTGGCTGCGGACCAATTTGAATGGAGCTTTATCCATGGTGACTGTGTCGATGGTCTTGCCCATGGGGTCGGCAAGGCGATGGATGAAAAACACAATGCAGTCTTTGTCGGTAAATTTAACCAAGGGGTAATGGTTGAGGGAGTTTTCAACTTACTCCAAGAGGATGGCCGTGAGGTTATTCAGGTGGGGCAAGTCCCCGGCACTATGGAGAGTGCTCGCCTGCTCGTCACTGAAATTCGCAAAACGGGTTTTCAGTGGATTCGGTATGGCGATTTTAATGATAGCGGGGGAATAGATGGTTTTGCGGTAAGCATATGGGCCTTTACCAACACCATGGTCGTGAAGTCTATTGGCGGCGTTGAAAACAGTTTCTTAAGCGGTTTTGCTGCCAAGCAGGAACTGAAACCTTGGAAGAACGGCAAGATATGGAATGTGTGGATTGGTCATTTCATGGATGGGAATCTTAACGGTCCGGGGGCGTGGTCCAATGGAATGGCGCATTTAAGCGTTGGCTATTGGAAGGACGGTAGTCGTCACGGCAAGACCTACGGAGAATACGCCATGTCTGACGATAACAATGAAAGTTATGCGGGTATCTACGTTAATGGCGAGCGTGATGGGGCTTTCAGGGTGCAGAGACGAGCGCTGATCGGAAGTAGAAAAGGTGAATTCATAGAAATTTATGCTAACGGTGAATTGATCGATGATGGCATCGCTAAGAAGCCAAACCATGGCGATACCCTTGGCAAGTTTGTCGCGCTCGCGGGTGGTGCAGCCGTGATTGGGTCATCGGGGATTACAGATTCCGCAAAAGTGGATATTGGCACTGCCTTTGCAACTGATATATTGGCTGGCGGTAATGGTCAGAATATAAATGCAATGCGTCAGAGCATGGCTGGGGGGGCGGGAGCTGGGAGTAACGCTTCGACCGATAGTGACAAAGGTGTGTTCAGCTTTAGTTGCTACGATCCGGGCAATTTCATTTGCGTTGATTATACCCTTTATAGCCGCACTAAAAGTGAGCAATTTAAGGCGCAGTGCTCTCAGGGGAATAATAAGCTAGTTGCTAGTTGTGACAGTTCGACTCGGCAGGCAATTTGCAGCCATCAGAGCCCGGTAGGGAAAACCGATACCCATGACTACCTTTATGGTTCCGAGCCGGAGCAAGTAAAGCAAGCCTGCGTCTCCACGGGTGGACAGTTCAAAATGGTTGAGTGATTGGGTTTTGGTGAAAATGCATATACGTGTAGAGGTGCTGATGTGTTCCGTTTTTCTTGGGTATCGTTTGTTATCTATATTGTTATGGGCCTTTTTTAGGCTGAGTTAGTTTGTGTATTCTCGTGCTTTGGTGATGGCGCCCCTGTTGGGAGCGAAGTCTGGGGCAATATATAAAATTCATTTTTATCATGGTGACGGGCGGCCTAAGCACCAGCTTATGGCAGTGAGCGGCGCCCATAAAGGTAAGCAGATGAAGAAATGTTTTATAATTGCCGGCTTTCTTAGTGTGTGTGGTATGGCAAATGCTGAAACATATAACCTGCATTGCGAGGCGATCGGTTACGCATACAATTATGATAATGAGCAGTTTTTTGAGTCTAGAAAGGTGAGCTTCAATTATAAGACGACACGGGGATGTGTTCTCGATGGTGGGCGATCTTATATCGTAAATGAATGGCAATCTTATTTTAGTAGCGAAGTTCCTGATTACTTCAAATACAGCGTTGGAGTGAATTCAGATTGTGATTGTCATGATGAACCCGCTTCCGGTGTTTCGCGCAAGCATCAGGACTTTAAACGGGATTTCGTGAGGAAGAATTTTTCTGTCTCTCGGATGCGTGGGTTCCAACCGGAAGACAGAACGTTCTAAGCGGTTTTCTTATAGGGCGTTAAGCCTTGGTAGGTCAAAATGGCTGAGGAAGAAAGATGTGCATTTCATCTAGTGCCAAGATATGAGGGTGGCATGAAAAAGAAGTTTGTTATCTTTTTTCTATTTCTTTCGGTATTGAGCGGGTGTGGAACTATCAATGCCGAACGTAAAGCCTACATGACTGACTCCGTTTATGAAAAGGAGCGGTATCTTGGCGGCGATGTTTCTGAGCCTCGGTTCTCTCACTATGACCTGCGCGGCAAATATGATGTTTCCAAAGGATCATTGAAGGTCTATGTCGACCCGCTCGAGGTGTATACCCAGGAAAAAGAGCAGTTTGTCGTTCGTCAAGAGGTAACCTACAAAAGATATGGTCCCTACGGTTATAGCCCTGTTGGGTGTGCCTTTGGTGTGGTGACGGTTTTTCCCCTGCTTTTTGCAATCTTCGATGATAGCTATGCAAGGAACCTTAAGAAAAGTTGTTATAAGGTTTATGAGTGGAGAAAGAAAAATAACGATTTACCGGCGGAGCGTTTGGGAACCGAGGAGGTGGAGATAGTAGAGAGGAATTACACTGATTCTCAGGGGGGCCTCTACCTTCAGATTTATGCCAATGGAAAGCAGGTTAACCGACAGGGGCTGTCTGGGTTTAGTGGAAAAGAAAGGCGTGGCGCATACGTTTGGACGGTGAATGACTGGTTCGATTTCTCTCGATTGGACTCGGGCGCTAAGTTAAGGGTCGATATAACGAACATAAGAGGGTCGAAAACGTTATCCAAATCTATGGTGCTAACGAATGAGGAATCCGAGGCTCTTGTTTTCAACGGTAAATACGATGGCCTGGTTCAGTATTACTACTGTCTCTTATACACATCTGACGCTGCCGACGAATAGAGAGG
>OMOM01000704.1_pt1 | contig 13443 bp, 8 predicted proteins | sample 1646501 | NCBI WGS metagenome assembly OMOM01 (sample SAMN05416802, study PRJEB24817) | seawater metagenome | isolation source: Sea water | place: Canada:Atlantic | collected 2013-07
TACACCTCTCTATTCGTCGGCAGCGTCAGATGTGTATAAGAGACAGATATACGACCTTGAACCAACTGGCCTAAACCTGGAATAAAAAGACTGCAAATCGCGGCTAACACATTACCGCCTGAACCTTGCTGTGCCATAAAAATCTCCTAAATATAAAAAACACACATTAATATAATGAAAAGTATAGCATTAGATTAATTTGTAAGCTGCTGTTATTGGGTCTATATATTGTAAAAAAATAAGACACAATATTTAACTATATTTAACCTAACTTCTACTGCGCAATAGCTAAGCTTTGAGTAGAACTATCATCACGAGCTAAAACTATCGTTAGATTTATAGGCTAGCATTACTTAATCATTAAGCCTCTTTTTTTGCCAAATGCCCTGTTCTACTTTGCCCTGAAGTTTAATATCATCGGCATCAAACGCCATATCAGCATCACTAACGTTTTCAATTTTTCGTTTGGCATTATAGTCTTTAGTTAACGCAACTATGGTCGGTGTTAGTTGCACAATAGCGATAACATTCACTAAAGTCATCAACCCTAAAGCCACATCAGCCATGCTCCATACTTGTTTTAAACTAGCACTTGAACCCCAAAAAACCATCGCTAAATACATAGTTGTATATATAGTTCGGCCAATCTTATTATCTAGTTTGAAAAAATGTAAATTACTTTCAGCGTAAGCGTAATTTGCAACCACGGATGTAAAGGCAAACAAACTAATAGCCGCAGAAACGAAATAAACGCCGTTCTCACCTAAATGATGAGTAATAGCATTTTGGGTAACACGAATACCTTCCATTTCACCGGTAAAATTAATATCAGCCAGTAGAATAATAAACGCGGTGCAAGTACAAAGCACCATAGTGTCTAAAAATACCCCTAGCATCTGCACATAACCTTGTGTAACCGGATGATTAGGAACTGGTCTAGCGCTGGCAGCAGCATGAGGCACACTACCTGCTCCTGCCTCATTAGAGTACAAGCCACGTTGAATACCATTTTTAATCGCCGCGCCTAACATGCCAGCGCCAGCCTCTTGTAAACCAAAAGCTGACGTTATAATGTCATAAAGCATCGCAGGTACAGCAGTAATATTCATTAAGGTAATACCTATCGCGACTAAAACAAAAGCAATGCCCATAAAAGGTACAACTAACTCGGCAAAGCGAGCAATACGCTTAAGCCCACCCAATACAATGCCACCCGCAAGTATGGTGATCACTAGTCCTGAATACATACTCGGAATGTTAAATGCGTGATTTAAAGAGTCGGCAATGGTATTAGCTTGCATCGCGCTAAAACTAAAGCCATAACCTAAAAATAAGCACAATGAAAATAATATCGCTAACCAACGTTGGTTTAGACCTTTTTGAATATAATAAGCTGGCCCACCTCTATATTCTTTATGGTCATCGCTCACTTTATAAAGTTGCCCTAAAACACTCTCAGCAAACCCCGTAGCCATCCCTAACAAAGCAATAACCCACATCCAAAATATTGCACCGCTACCACCAAGCGAGATAGCAACAGCTACACCGGCTAAGTTACCTGTACCTACTCGTGCAGACAACCCTATAAACAATGCCTGCAGTGAACTAATACCAGAATTATCATCGGCGTTTTCATCCTGCTTACCACTGTTTTTTATCACAGAAAACATATGACGAAAATTAAGGATTTGTATAAATTTCAGCTTAAATGAAAACCAAAAGCCAGCGAATAACAATACATAAATGAGTACCTGCCCTTCGCCCCACAAAACATTATTTATACTCGAAACAATTTGTTCGAAATTCATTATTACAGGACCTTTATAGAGGGTTAATATTGAGGAATATTGTGGATATTAATTTAACTTTATCACGCTAATTTAAATAAGGTCGAGTAAAATTATTGCAGATATCATTAAAATAGCAGGCTAAATGTAATAACCCGCTAAGTAATACTAATTAATATGAGTTTTAAGCTTTATTAACGTTGCAACTGAGCAATTTTGGCCTTTGAAAACCAACTAAAAAGCACCGGTAATACAAATAATGTTAGCAAAGTAGCTGTCACTAACCCACCAACAATAACGCTCGCTAAAGGCCGTTGTATTTCTGCACCTACGCCATTAGACATTAACATAGGGATTAAACCTAATGCCGACGTTATCGCCGTCATCAATACGGGCCTTAAACGTGAAGTTGCGCCTTCAAATACGGCTTTTGATACCACTGAGCCATCTTGTATTCTTTGATTGATGCTTTCTACCATTACCACGCCATTTAATACCGCCACACCAAACAATGTAATAAAACCTACAGAGCTGGGTACTGATAAATATTGCCCTGAAAGATATAATGAAAAAACACCACCGATAATAGCTAATGGTACATTCACCAAAATCAGCATAGCTTGACCGATGGAACCAAATGCAAAATATAACAATAAAGCAATTAACACTAGCGACACAGGTAAAACTATAGCTAGCCTAGCCTGCGCACGCTGCTGGTTTTCAAATTGACCACCAATAGCGACTGAATAGCCCGCAGGTAAATCAACATTAGCGGCAATAACCGTACGAATATCAGCTACAACACTGCCCATATCTCGGTCTTGTACATTGGCTTGAATAACCACTCGACGCTGAACATCATCACGACGAATTTGTGGTGGCCCAGATTCAAGTGAAATATCGGCAATGTCGCCTAAACGTACCCAAGCCCCTGTAGGTGATTGCAGACGAATCTCTGCAATGGCATCGCGATTATTACGACTACTCTCCTGTAAACGCACATAAATGTCATAACGTTCGTTGCCATTAATAACTTGGCCAGCAGTTATACCGCCGATACCATTTTGTACCAATGACATTACATCACCAACAGAAAAACCAAAACGCGACAACTGTTCCCTATTTGGCTTAATCACTAATTGCGCTTCACCAACAATTTGTTCCATAGCAACATCGCGAGCGCCTTCAACCGTTTTAATGGCGCTTTCAATCTCTTGCCCTTTTAATGCGAGAATAGTTAAATCAGGTCCAAAAAGTTTAATCGCTAATTGCGCTTTAACCCCCGACAGTAATTCATCTACACGGGTAGCAATAGGCTGTGAAAAATTAAGCAATAATCCTGGAAATTGATCTAACTCTATTGCCATTAAGCGCTGAAGTTCGTAACGGTCGCTCGCACTTGTCCACTCACTAACCGGTTTCAAACCAATATAAATCTCAATGTTGTTTACAGGTTCAGGATCACCGCCAATTTCAGCTCTTCCCATGCGGCTAAGGGCATAGTCTACCTCAGGAAAAGCCATTAACTTTTCCTCTAATATGGGGGCTACTTGCAATGCGGTAGCTAAGCTTGAAGACGGGGCCAATGTAGCGCGCAGGTTAATCGTCCCCTCTTCTAATTCGGGCACAAACTCTGTGCCTATTTGCGGCACTAAAACCATGGCACTAAACAGTAATATCAATGAGATACCAATAACCACTTTGGTCTGTTGCATCGCGAGAGTTAAACTTTTGCGATACCAGCGTTCAAGTGGACGTAAAATAATACTTTCACGCGCTTTAACACCTTTTTTAAACATATATGTCGCCAGTGCAGGCACAACAATCAAAGCGACAAAAATAGCCGAAATTACCGCTAAAATAATACTTATCGCCATAGGTTGAAACAATTTAGCTTCCACGCCCTCAAAGCTAAATAGCGGCATAAATACCACTAAAATAATTGACGCCGCAAAAAATATTGGCCGAGCAACCTCTTTACCTGCTTGCTTTAATCTTAATGGTATTCCGCTACTGTCATCGTTCACCACATCATACGAGTCACTGTCAGTAAACTTAGTATCGTTTCGAGAAATAACACTACTCGAATGTGCTTCATCAGGGCGATTAAGATGCCTAAACATGTTTTCAACCATCACTACTGAGCCATCAACCAACATGCCAATAGCTACAGCTATTCCGCCCAGAGACATTAGGTTTGCCGATAAGCCCAAGTACGACATGATCATTAACGTGATCGCGATTGAAATAGGAATGGAGATTAATACTAGAAAAGTCGCACGCAAGTTCATTAAAAACAAAGCTAGTACAATGGCGATAAAAATAAACGCAAGAATAAGTGACTCAACGACAGTATTAACCGCCTTCACTATTAAGTCAGACTGATCGTAAAAAGCTTCAAAGCGCACACCTTTTGGCAGTGCTTGTTCAATTAAAGTTAAGCGCGCATTAATACCATCAATGGTCGATTTTGTATTTGCACCCATACGCTTAAGTACGATGCCCGAAACCACTTCACCTAGGCTTTCAATATCACCATTTTTGCTACGCTTAGTCATAGTGGCCGCACCTTGGCGAATTTCACTGCCAAGTTCAACGGTGGCGACATCCGCAACTGTAATTACCGTACCAGCTACCGTTTTAACCGGAACTTGTTGAATATCAGTTAAACCCGCGGCACCGCCACTAAACCAACCTGTACCACGCACCACTAATTGCTCTTGCCCGCGATTCATGTACCAACCACCAACATTGCTATTATTATTTTCTAATGCGCTAACAATATCGATTTGACTCAGCTCATAAGAGAGTAATTTACTCGGCTCAATATTCACTTGGTATTGACGAACATTACCGCCGAACGATAATACGTCGGTCACGCCATCAACCGGCATCAGCAATAACTTAACAATCCAATCGTTAAGACTGCGTAACGCCATCGCGTCATAACCGGCATCTTCATCAGCGATCAGTAAGTATTGAAATACTTGCCCTAATCCTGAGGTATTTGGTCCCATTTCTGGCGTACCTACACCTTGTGGTATTAATTCTTTCGCCGCTTGTAAGCGCTCAAAAACTAATTGACGAGCAAAGTAAATATCCGTGCCTTCCTTAAAAACCACGGTAACACCCGACAAACCAGTTTTTGAAATTGAGCGCACTTGCTCAACATCAGGCATGGCATACATTACCGCTTCAATAGGGTAAGTAATTAATTGTTCTACTTCCTCAGCCGCTAAGCCTGGTGCCTCTGTATTTACTGCGACTTGTACGTTAGTCACATCAGGGAAAGCATCCAAATTTAACTGTGGGATAATAAACACTGAGCCAACCAGTGTTGCCGCTAACATCAACATCACCAATAGGCGATTATTGACAGAAAAATCGATCATTTTATTAAACATAATATTCTGCTCCTACTTCTTCGCTATTGATGAATTAATGGTTATGCGGATCAAAACCGCCTTTAGCTATTTCAGAAGCCACAAAAAATGCGCCTTTTGTTACAATACGAGTTTGCGGTGCTAGGCCTGAAATTTCACGAAAACGTCCTAACGAACGACCTAATATCACTTCAACCGCAGAAAACTCACCAGGATGTCCTTCAACAAATACCGTCCAATCACCATCACTTGAACGCATCAGTGCTGATTCGGGTACTGCCATTACTTTCACGTTAGCTTCAAAGCTAAAATTTACATTAACGAACATGCCAGGATGCAAACGGTCATGATCATTTTTAACCGCCAAGCGTACAATACGAGTACGCGTTTTGGGGTCTATGGTATGTGCCTCTTGAATGACAGTAGCGACAAAATATTGATCAGAAATTTCAATAACCGCTTGCGTACCTTTGGGCAAATTCAATTGCTTATTTGGCGAAACGCGCGCTTCAACCCATAGCTCGCTTTCATCTGCTAACACCATAATAGCGTCACCTGCTGATAGCCTTTGGCCTTGTGAGAAATCATCACTGAGTACCGCTCCTGCTCGCTGAGCAATTAAGGTGTATTCACCAAGTTCTTCAACATAAGCATTTAGCAAGTTACCCTTAACAATTTGTGCAATAGCGGTTTCAGTTAAGCCAAAGGCTTTTAAACGACTGTAGGCAGAAATATAATCGGTTTCTGAGCTTAATAACTGGCTTTCACTAACGGTTTCTTTGCCGAGTTTTTTATTTCGTTGCCAATCATTATAGGCAACACGATATTTCGCTTGTGCTTCAGCAACCGATTCACTGAACAGAGTGACTAAAGCATCGCCCTTTTCAACATGCTGCCCTAATGTGGCATGGCGAGAAACCACCACAGATTCAGTGCGCGGAGAAACAATATAGCTTTTATAGCCATTGGCTTTAATCTCGCCTGGTGCATAAACATGACTGGCAAATGTTTTTGCTGATATTGCTGAAATTTCAATACCGGCAAGTGCCATTTTTTCCACACTGAAACTTACACCTTCTTGATGATTACCTTCTGTAGGTTCTTTATCGCTTGATAAGGATAGTAAAGCGCTTTGAGAAAAGTTTTGGTTAACATCATCTTCATCGCCATGATTTTCATGGTCTTCTTCCGCACCTTCTACTCCATGTTGGTGTGGATTAACTTTAATTTTATTGGTTTTTTGCTCAGTTGCTTTATTTTTTTTGTGATCATGACTGGCATGGTTATCTAATAATTTTGCCGTTTTTTCTGGTGATTTTTCGCTTGTCACATTAACTTCCCTTGCCATCAATGAAGTACTAAGTAACGTAGTTAATGTGAAAGTTATTAATAAAACCGCTGATTTCCTGATAGTGCATATACCTGTTAAAACAGCGAGCTTTACGAGTGAATTTATAATTAAACAAGGTGAAATATAACGTAAAAATAGCGCAGCCATATTAAGGCTACTCGGGTGAAACTTACTCATAGTGATACTCTTAATTTAGTTTTTTAAGATTACTTTTTAAGATTGAAAATCGAGGTTTATTTATTTGATTGACTAAAACGCATCACGCAGCACTGAGTTGCATAAAGCAAATAACTCAGCTGAGTGTTGTTAAAGTAAACAAAACATATCGATTAACAAAGCATAAATATCCAAACCAGTGCATTGCATGTTCAGATAAATTTGAGGTAAGTTTTAAACTATAGGTGGGCGATGTTCGGGTGTTATCCAAAGTGACACTAAGGCTACTTTTCTAGTCAAAATATTATCATTACTTTTGTTCGTAAAGCTTGTTGAAATATTACAAGTAATATAAACAACCGATGGCGCATGACAATGGCAGCAATGATGACAATCGAATGGGTCTTGTTCACCGGCATCAGCATTATTAAGCGTACTCGCTAACGTGCCTTCTTGATGAGATTTATGTGATTCATCTAAGTTACGATGAGACAAATTTTGCGTTGAGTCTGTATTTTGGTGGCTGCTGTGTAAATCAAAAGCAGACGCAATTGTTTGACCAGCAAACAAAAGAGCAAACATTATAATTAACAAACGATTAAACACAGCTTTAGTTCTCTTAACAACGAAACAGCAGTGTAAGTTAATTAATAGTGGGCTTCAAGCTGTGTATGTTTAATCACTTCTGGTATTTTGGCTTAACTTGTTAAAAAGTAGTGTAACCTTTAAGTAGAGCTAGATATTACGTGAAAAAACAGTAACATTTTAATACAAATCAAAAGTATAGATTGGTATTAAAAAGCACGCTGCAGATCAAAACTATGTTCAGTAAACCATGAGCATTAAACTATGTTCAGTAAATCATGAGCATTAAACTATGTTCAGTAAATCATGAGCATTAAAAAATGTTAATGCTCATTAGCTCATTTAATTTATAGTTATATTCACCGTCTTATTCCACTCAGCTTTAATTTGCAGTTGATTAGCACTACTATCATACCAAGCAGCAATAGAATGTTCAGTAAACTGCTGTTGATTCGGCACTAGTTTTATCGCCTTATTATTTACTTTTATCTTTGCTGAAGTATCACCGTAATGATGGATCACTACGCTCAATTTACGTGATGCAGGCATTCCTGAAAAGTCACCCGCTTGTTGTAAGTTAAACGACAAGTTATTGCCATGTTGTATGGCATTAAAGGTCAGTGTTTCATAATCACCGTTAGCGAGCGAATTCGGATCTTTACCATCATCGTTATACATCACTGCAGAAGATGATTTTACCGATGTGTCAGCGTAATAATGTAAGGTTAAATTTTTGGTGTTGTAATCTTTGGTTGATTGCACCGCATCAACCATAGGAATAAAAGCGCCACCTCGAACTAACACCGGCGTTTGATCTAGCGGTGCAGCTATAGTTACTTTTTGATTGCCTAAATAACGTTTATCGTTCCAAAAATTAAACCAAACACCTGTTGGCAAGTTCATCTCGACACTACGAGCATTTTGTTCCGTTACAGGTGCAACAAGTAAGGCATCGCCATAAAAATAACTATCTTTTTCATCAATAAGATCTAGCTTACTTTCATCTTCAAAAAACATCGGTCGCATTATCGGCATACCTGTTAAGCTATTTTCAATGCTTAACGAGTAAATGTAAGGCATTAACTGATAACGTAACTTAACGTATTCACGCAAAATATCTTTAGTTTCAGTGTCATGAAATATTGGCTCTGGTTTGGCATTTTCTTGAGCGTGCGGGCGATAAACGGGCTGAAAAACACCGTATTGTAACCAACGGATATAAAGTTCTTTATCTATCGGGCCATCGCCAGCAAAGCCACCTAAATCTGAATGGATATAACTTAAACCGAGCACGCTCATTTGTAATGCTAATTCTACTTGTGGTTTAAAACCACCCCAACTGCGACTTACATCACCTGTCCATGGCACCATGCCGTAGCGTTGTGAACCAATAAAACCTGAACGCATTAAGATAAATGGCCGTGTTTCAGGTTGAAATTTCTGTAACCTTTTAAAAACCATTTCAGCCCATTTATGACCATAAGCATTATGCACCTCATCACCCGTAACTTTACCTCCAGCAAAGTTATGCAAACCATTTGCAGGATGCACTTCAGGTTCGCCTAAGTCCCCCCACCATCCTGCCACACCTTGCTCGGCAAGTTGTTGATAATATTGCCAAAACCAGTCTTGACTCTTTTCATCAAAAACATCGACTAAACCCGTATTGCCGAAATAAAAGTCAAACTTTTCAGGCTGCCCCTGGTCATTTTTCATTAAGGCGCTATTTTCAACCGCACTTTGCCATTGACTTGAAGAAGTTAGAATAAAGGGCTCCGTGATCATAATGGTATTTACCCCTTGGGCTTTAAAGTCTTTGATCATATCAACCGGCGTTGGAAATGCTATTTTATCCCAATTCAAATTACCCATATGGCCTTTTATATCAGGGCCAAACCAATATAAATCAAACACGATGGCATCAAGCGGAAAGTCTTCATCATGATATTTTTGTACCACAGCACGCGCTTCTTGCTCGCTATGGTAGCCAAAACGGCTGGCAATATTACCTAAACTCCAACGCGGAGGTAATGGTTGCTTTCCGGTAACATCAACCAAGTTCTCAATTAATTTTGGATAGCTATCGCCGGCAAGAATCAAATAAGACGTGCGTCCACCAACGGCGCTAAACTGCAATATATCAGCTTCGTCGTGAGCAATATCAAGCTCACCATTTGCAGAGTTATCGAAGACGATAATATATTTGTTACTCGACATAATGGCCGACAAGCCATAGTACATTTGGTTTGACTGATCCTCATATCCGTAATGAGCACGATTATATAGTGGCATTTTTTGACCACGACGATCCATACCTAACACGCGCTGACCGCCACCTAAAATTTTCTCTTGAGGTTGTAATTTAAAACGAAACCCTAAAGTAAATTCAATCGGAGGCTCTACATTTAAGTCTGTTACTTCAATGACTTCGTTGTCCACGGCAAGTGTATTTTCGTCAGTTTTTACAGTTACTTTTGGTATTTCAGCTTGAGGTTGCTGAGTAAAAAGCCCAAGCTCTTCAGCAGCGATATACTCACCATTAGGTTTGGTATAACGAATATTAAAAGGTGATTTATTGATAATCGCGACCAATGATTTACTGCTCAAGGTTAACGCTTTCGCAGAATCTACAACCGTTAAGTTTCTTTCATCTTTATTGTTTGACGTGCTAACGGTGTCGATAGCAAATGACGGTAATTGCTTGAAACCAATCGGTTGATAATGCACTTCGAACGCAGATTGATTAAGCGCATTAATTTCAACAATACCATCGCTCGTCCTTACTGCTAAGGTGTTACCTGATAATTGATGATCAATATAATCGCGCGTTGATCCCTGCCAGCTAATAAATATTAAAATCAAGGCAAGAAGATATAAAGCGCTCGATTGCATTATTTTTTTGGATTCAAAAGTGATTTTTTTCATCATGACTTAACGGCCTGAAGTTGATAAACAAAAGAGCTTAATGGCAACATAGTCACGTTAACCGTGGCGGTTTTATCAGCATGAACCGTTAGTGTATTTGAACTGCCATAGAGCAAATCTATAAGCGGGTATTCGCCCGCCGGTAATTGCCACTGATTCACTAAATTGCTCGGTAATTGCAAGTTATATTGATAGCTATTTTCACTATCGAAGTTGCTAACAACAACTAACCTTTCTTGTGCTTGCCAACGAGCAAATGCAAATTGCAGATGATTATAAGTGCTTAACGCTTTACGGTTATTTTCATGTAAGCTTTGGTAACTCCCTAACATTGCGCTATTTTGCGCTGAAATGGTCATCAAGCGTTGATAAAAGTCTCGCAAACTTTTCTCATCATCAAACAATTGGCCACCATCGAACTTTCCGCCATTCATCCAACGTTGATGTGCAGGTACACCAGCATAATCAAAAATAGTAGTACGAGTTGGGTCGCCAAAGCCTGTTTCTTCACTGCCATCTTCACCAACTTCTTGGCCAAAATAAATCATCGTTGGCGAACGGCTAATTAACGCGGAAACCACCATGGCGGGCTTTGCTTTTTCAGCGCTTCCGGCAAAGTCAGGGCTGGCAATACGTTGCTCATCATGATTTTCTAAAAAATGTAATAAGTGTTGTTCAATGTCGCTGTAACGTTGTGCAATATTAGCTAAATCTGCTGTATTTCCGTGACCTTGCATAATATCTTTCAGACGGTCATAAAAATCGACTTTGTCATACAAGTAATCCATTTTTCCTAACTGAATGTAATTTCTATATTGTTTGGGGTTATAAACTTCTGCCAATATAAAAGCATCTTTATTGGTCATTTTTATGGCTGAGTTTAAATAACTCCAAAACTCAACGGGCACCATTTCTGCCATATCGTAGCGAAAGCCATCTACACCTTTATCCAGCCAAAATTGTGTAATATCACGAAATTTCACCCAAGAATTAGGCACTTTTTTATGACGCCAAAATTCACTATGCGCTTGATAACTTTTGAAACGATACGACTCAGGTAATCTTGCAAAGGTATAGCTACCATCAGGCTTTACTCCATAATTCACTTTAATGGTTTCATACCAATCGTTAATACTGGGCTGCGCGGCACGAGAACCATTACCAGTCCACTTTGCAGGAGACTCGTTAAATATCCCATCAGCTAACGGATGCTTTTCACCTCCTAAGGGTGCATAGCCATCATTAGATTCAGGTACTTTAAAGTCTTCCCCCACGACATAATAAAAGTCATTATCTGCTGAGAATTCAACCGTTTTGTCATCGTCAGCACCAAAGTCACGTACCCCTTTAGGTTTACCTAACGATTGATAGTCGCGTGCAATATGATTTGGCACAATATCAATAATCACTTTCATGCCCTGTTGATGCGTTCTGGAAATTAAGGCTTCAAATTCTTCTAAGCGTTTAGCTGGATTATCGGCTAAGTCGGGGTTAACACTGTAATAGTCTTTAACAGAATAAGGTGAGCCTGCACGACCTTTCACTACATCTGGGTCGTCATTATTAATACCAAATTTTGTATAGTCACCAATTAAGGCATGATGTGGAACGCCGGTGTACCAAATATGACTAACACCTAACGCTTTAATGCCGAGTAATGCCTTATCAGTAAAGTCACTAAACTTACCCACACCATTTTCATCTATCGTTCCCCAAGGCTTATTGGTAGTATTTTTATTGCCAAATAACCGAGTGAATACTTGATAAACAACAGGCTTTCCTTGTTCAGCATGTTCATTACTCGCTGCAATCTCAGCTACATTACTTAAATCAGTTAAGTTCATCGACTCTCCATCTTCAATTGTACAACCGGGCAAAAAACTAGCGAATATTAAGCTTGAAGCCACAATTTTTAGTCTACTGAAATGATTGATTTTTGATACACAACAACGCATTTTATAACCTTAAACATGAATGCTACCCATTTAATTCAATATCAGAAGTAAGGCAACAACAAAGACAATATTTCGAGAGTACACATTAAATTGCAGTCTGACCAACTGCATACGATTTCATAAAAAATTTAATTTCTTTTTGCCGTCATTAATTTGTAAAAACGAATCTTGAATCTACCCACTTTGCAAAAATGTATTTATCTGATCAAATTTTAGGTAAAAAAAAGGCCAGTATGAAATTCATACTGGCCTTTTCAACATAATATTTTTTATTCGTAAGAGCGTTCTAACCAAGCAATTTGCATTCTAAGATCGTCAATTTCTGCATTAGCATCAGTTAATTGCTGATCAATAGTTTTTAACATGCCATTAGCGTTTTCGCTAGGTTCTATTACATTCACTGTTTCTTCGTGAGCCATAATGCTCTCCTGATTAACGTTACCACCCCTGTATTATTACACACTAACTTTCATTTTACACGGTAAAATTCAAAATAAATTACAAAACGAAACATTAAAACACTAAAACACAACCAAAACGAAACCTAAACGGCTGGCATTGAAACAACATACAAGCTAAAACTTAGTCAAAAACCTAAAAAGTAAAAGCTTTCATATCGACTTTCATTTATCTTTCATCAACCTAATAGACTTACTATTGATTTAACGTATACCCACCCCCATAAATGAAAAACAGTAATTAAAAAATTTATCTATGCGCCTTCTAAAATCAACACAAGTAACCGATTTACATACAAATGTTAATCATCATTTCACACGCAAAGCCACTCGCGCCATTGTATTAAACGGTGAAAACATACTTTTGCTTTACACCAAGCGATATCATGATTACAGCCTACCCGGAGGCGGCATTGATGAAGGAGAAGACAACGTAACGGGTCTTATTCGCGAATTAAGAGAAGAAACAGGCGCCCAAAATGTTACTAACGTGCAAGCATTTGGTTGTTATGAAGAATATCGTAATTGGTATAAAGAAGATTATGATGTCATGCATATGCTTTCTTATTGCTATACCTGCGACATTGATCAAGAACTGCTTGCGCCAGAGTTTGAAGCCCATGAGTTACAAAACGGTATGCAACCGCTATGGATGAACATTCACCAAGCAATTAAGCACAATGAAGATGTTATAAAAAATAGTGAGAAAAAAGGTTTATCGATTGAACGTGAAACGTATTTATTAAAACGAATTGTTACTGAATTACTTTAACTATTGTTGACGAGTAAATTTATCTCATCGCTAATTTTATATCTGTCTCTTATACACATCTGACGCTGCCG
>OMOM01000711.1_pt1 | contig 13369 bp, 5 predicted proteins | sample 1646501 | NCBI WGS metagenome assembly OMOM01 (sample SAMN05416802, study PRJEB24817) | seawater metagenome | isolation source: Sea water | place: Canada:Atlantic | collected 2013-07
CTACACCTCTCTATTCGTCGGCAGCGTCAGATGTGTATAAGAGACAGCTATTATACAGGCAGACTCAGTTAATCAAGGATTAGAAATAGCGAAGGCTATGTCTGCTGCCGGTATTGGCTTAGTAGAAGTTGTATTAAGAACAGAAGCATCACTTGATGTGATTAAAGCTATTAAGCAAGAGCTTCCAGCCCTAAAAGTTGGCGCGGGTACTATTATAGATGCTGATATTTTAAAACAAGCAATTGATGCCGGTAGTGATTTTATTATTACGCCTACCATTACAAATAGCCTGTTAACACATTTAGCAAAATGTACCGTTCCCGTGCTTCCAGGTGTATCTAATACTTCTGATATTCTGTTAGCTAAAGAGTTTGGTTATAGTGAAGTGAAGTTATTTCCTGCTTCGTTGTCTGGTGGCGCTCCTTTTTTGAAGGCGATGGGATCAGTTTTTAAAGATATTTCGTTTTGTCCTACAGGCGGAATTAACCAAGCCAATCAACATGAATTTTTAGCGTTGAATAATGTTTTTGCGGTTGGTGGTACTTGGATCGCTAATCCAGAATGGGTTGCTAATGAACAATGGTCTAAAATTACTGACGCATGCAAAGCGGCGTTAAATAATTAATAAAGCCTCTATTATTGAAGATTAATCTAAGCCAGTGAACTCTATTGTGTTCATTGGCTTTTTTGTTTTTAACCTGAAGATTTGTGAGTAAATTTTAATAGGCACTAACGTGTTCTTAGTGACTTATAGCGTTGATAACCCTATTTTTATTACCCCATACCCGAATGTATTTACGTTAAATAACAAATATCTCGCCAAATCTAGCTATCTAAGCATTCAGTACAATCTTGCTTATTGCCCTTACAATAATTATTAATAGTCGAAGCAGTAAACTTCATCAAGTTTTAGCGTGTATATGGTGTTGATAATCATCAATTTAGGCATTATTTAATTGCTTTTCTACGGTTTATAAGTTTGAATGAAGTAATAATAATATTTATAAAAAGGATGGTCGAGTGAAGAACGTTTTATTAGTTACTTTCTTGTTGTTATTCACCAGTAACGCTATTGATGCGAAAACGTTTAGAGACAACAGTGCCTATGCTGAATTAAGACAAAAAATTCAAGAGAATGATGCTAACAGTGCATGGCAACTGGCAACCAACCTTGAAGATGAACACTTAGGTGATGTCGACTTTGATTTTCTTTATGGTCTTGCGGCGCTTCAAGTAAAAGAGAATGAGCGTGCGGTGTATGCTTTTGAACGTGTAGTTGCTAATAAACCGCAGTGGTTAGATGCACAGCTTTATCTCGCTCGTACTTATCATCTGATGAAAAATTACCATGCTTCCAATGATATTACTCAATCGTTAATTAATATCGATGCCATATCTCCTAAACTTAAAGCGTCAGCCGAGAACTTAAACCGTCAGTCACACGCAGCGCTAAATAAGCAATCATTATTCATTCAACAATCTGTTAATGTCAGTTTGGGCTATGACTCCAATATAAATGCCGGTACTAGCGAAGATAATATTTATTTACCGTTTTTAGATCAAGAAATCATCCTATCGGAAAACAGTAAAGAGAACAGTGATAGTTATCTGGGACTTGGTTATCAGTTAATAGGTAGCAAGGCGTTAACGCAATCATCTAAATTAACTTTTTTTGGTAGCGGTAAATTACATAATTTTAATAATGACTCAGAATTCAACCGATTTACGCTACGAACTAACATGCAATATCATAAAGATTTTGAAGCCTTTAGTACTAATGTTGGTGTTAGGGCAGTACCTCTTTGGTTGGATGGTGAATATTACCGTACACAATATGGTGCCACGTTAGGTTTAAGTAAGACTATTGATCAACAATGGATGGTTTCAACACAGGCTTTTGTTGGACAATCTAAAAATGACATTAATAAACTTTTAAACACCGATGATGCTTCAATTCAAATATCTACTCAGTATCTAATGCAAAAATGGCGACATGTTATCTCACTAATCTACTCTCAAGAAGAGAGTGAATTTGTCGAAAGTCAGCATAACAGTAAAGATACCAACACCATTAATTACATGGTTAACTTTGCTATTAATCAACAATGGCTAGCAACGGCTAATATTAGTTATCAACACCAAGCTTATCAGTATGATCATCCTTTCTTCTTAGAAAAGCAGAAGGATGACCTGTGGTTGTTTAGTTCGTCAATTCAATATAATGATTCTTCGAATTGGACATATCAATTAAGTGCTAATATGCAAGACAAAGACAGTAATCTTGCACTTTTTTCATATCAACGCGCTGAGATTAATTTATCTGCTCGTATGAGCTTCTAGGAGTAAACGATGAACAAATTAAAGTATCTAACCAGCAGCAAAGTATTTAGCACTCGTTTATTATGCACTATTTTTATTTGTGTCTTGGGTTCTCAACATACCGCTTTAGCAAGTGATGTAGCGGGTAAAACCATTTTAGCTAAGGGCACAGTAGAGTCGTTTGATTTAAACAGTAATGAAACGCGCAAACTTAAGCGTCGCTCGCAAATATTCAGTGCTGATAAAATTATTACTGGCAATAAAAGTAAAGCTCAGTTCAGCATGTCTGATGGTGGTTTAATTACCTTAAAAGAAAATACAGAAATTTTAATCACCAATTATAAATATAACCCAGAAGCAGGTGAGGCCTCGGCAACTCTCGAAGTTGTTAACGGTGGTTTTCGCTCAATAAGTGGCCTCATTAAAAAGTCTGGTGGTGATTATCAAGTTAAAACGCCGGTAGGAAGTATTGGTATTCGTGGTACTCACTTTGCTGTTGAAGTGGTTGGAGAAGAAACTTTTTTAGCTGTATACAGCGGCAATATTGATGTTGAATTAAATGATCAAAGTATTTTATCACTTGGTAGCTCAGAAGATTTCGCATTTGCCTCTGTTAACGCTCAAGGTCAAATTACACGTATGACTCAAGCCCCTGCTACCATTTCTTTAGGATTTTCAGATGTTTCACCTGATGCTACAGATGAAGAAAACGATACAAATGAATCACCCCAAACAGCCATTGCAGACTCAGGCGTAAGCCCTGTCGATTCCGATACACTTGATAATGAAAACCTTACTGACAGCGATGTTTATAATGAATCTGAATGGCTAGGAATTAATGGTTCATCTGTCGCAGAGTTGTTAGCAGAGCGCACAGGTACTATTGATTATAACAATGTAACCCAAAGTACGGTGATATCGAGCGCAGGTCCAGTAAGTGATTTTTCTATGAACATGACCATAGATTTTGATAATGCTTCTGTACCAGGTGGCTCGTTAAGTTTTACAGACAGCCAAGGTGAGTGGTTTGCGGCTTACTCAGGTTTGATAAATATCGACCAACTTGATTTAGGCATTAATTTCGCTTCACACGGTGATAATAAAGCGGAAGGTATTATATTTGCTGCTTTTACCAACGGTTTAGATGAAATTATTGGTGGTTTTAACTTACAAGAAATTAATAACCCATCAGTAAATGCTGACGGCTCATTTAATATTCGCCCATAAACATTAGGATTATAAAAATGTATATTAATAGATGTATATATATTATTACTTTATTGGGCCTTACAGCTTGTGGTGGCGGTGAGTCAGCACCTGCAAAAGAAACTATTGATTCCGTCCCTGTCATAAGTTTACCACAACCCTCTAATACTCAAACGTTTGATTTAACAGGAAAGTCAGGCATAGCGCTAGCTGTACCCAAAAAAGTTGCCGGTACGCAAAGCGAAAGTAACAGCACGGTTAGTACTAGCTTTTCAAATGCTATAGGCACACTCAGACTTGCAAGCTCAACGAGTAATGTTGAAGGTAATTTAACTTTTGGGATAACAGCATCAGATACTGATGTAATGAATAAAGTATCGCTATATTTGCCGAATGCTGCTCGTAGCTTTGTTTTATGTTCGAATAATTGTACTCCAGATTTTCAAGCAACAATTACAGGTTTTAACCCACAATTTGCCAATGAAGTCGCCGGTTCATTACGTATAGAACTTATCGTAGAAGACAATTTAGGCAATAGTGCAGTAGTCGATGCGCTTAGTGTTAACTGGCAACCAATTCAAATTTCAGCGATTAGTGCAAGTCGAGAAAATGGAACTGTTACCGTTTCTTGGTCAGGTAACTCAGCGCTTGAACGTTATAATTTATATGCAGCTACTGAAGTTGGAATAACTTCTGAAAATGCGATTGAACTTGAAAACGGTATCCAACAACTCGCCATTAATGGCACAACGGCACAATTTACTGATGTGGATGAAAGCAAGAATTACCATTTACTTGTTACTGGTATCGATAATGGTGGTGAAAGTGGGAAGTCAGTGCCTTATAGCCTAGCTAAACTTGGCGGTGTAACTAACTTGCCTCCTGTGGCAAACAATGACAATTATCAAGTTAATGAAGACGAATCCCTAACTGTTAATGTTCTGGATAATGACTTTGATCCTGAAGGCTTAGCATTAATAATCGACAGTATTTTATTACCGCCTTTTAATGGCACATTAACGCAAGATGACGCCGATAACTTTACCTATGTACCGCGATCAAATTTCCATGGTAGTGATAGTGCCAGTTACCGAGTCATTGATGCTGAAGGTGCAACGGCAGAAGCCACTGTTTTTTTTGAAGTGTTATCTGTTAATGACAACCCTATTGCTGTAGATGATGCCTATGGCGTTGATGTAAATGGCAACATTGTTGCCGATAATACCAATTTATTAAACAACGATTCAGATATAGATGGTGATGATTTAACTGTATCAACTACACCTATTACGCCTGCACAGTTTGGTACTGTATCAATCAATGCGGATGGCAGTTTTTCTTATCAATCTTCTGGTGTTTTAACTGAAAATGACCAGTTTGTTTATCAAGTTACCGATGGTCAAGGTGGCACAGCTACGGCAACCGTGACTATATTACCTAATGGTAATGTTTTACCACCTATCGCGCTGAATGATGATTATATCGTCAATGAGGACAACACACTGGTGATAACCTCAGTTAATTTAGGTGTTTTAGCTAATGATAGTGATCCGAATGATTTACCATTTGAATTACAAGAAACGCTACTTATTCAGCCACAACACGGACAATTAAATTTAGCACTAGATGGCACATTTACTTATATCCCTAATAGTAACTTTTTTGGTGTTGATCAATTTCAATACCAAATAAGAAATTCGGCCAATTTAGTTGCACAGGCTTTTGTCACAATAAAGGTTAATCCTACCGCCGATATACCGGTCGCCTTAGATGATAATTATCAAACTCAAGAAGATATTCAGTTGAATGTTGACAGTTCAAATGGCTTATTAATTAATGATGTAAATTTTGACGACTCAAATTTAACTGTCAACACAACCCCTGTAAGTGCTCCGCAAAATGGTAGTTTAGTGTTAGCTGCTGATGGCGGTTTTAGTTACTTACCCAACACTGACTTTAATGGGGTTGATAGTTTTACTTATCAGGTGTTCAGTGGCACAGGGCTGACCAATACTGCTAATGTTAATATCTCGGTAATACCTTTAAATGATGCCCCTGTAGCGGTTAATGACATAGCTACAACGAATGAAGATACTCAAATCACCGTTGATGTTTTGGCAAACGATATTGATACAGAAAGCGATGTGCTTTCTATCATTTCAGTCAACTTAGAAAATGGCACAGCAGTGATTGTAAATGACAAACTTGATATCAAGCCAGCGCTAAACTTTTTTGGTGATATCACCGTCACCTATACTATAACGGATAGCATTAATGCGCCTAGTTCAGGCACACTCATGCTAACTGTTTTACCTATAAATGATGCACCAATAGCTGTTGATGACAGATATAGTCTAGGTGAAGATGCTGTGCTAAGAGTTTTAGCTAGCAGTGATAACCACTTGTTAAGTAACGATAGTGATATTGACGGTGATACCTTAACGGTTAATACCACTCCAGTTGTCAATGTTAATACCAATAACTTTACCGTAAATACTAAGCCATTGTCGGACGTTACTAATGGTAGTTTAACGCTTAATAGTGATGGTTCGTTTACTTATATTCCTAATCTGAATTTTAATGGCATCGATAGCTTTACATACCAAATAACAGACGGTAATGGTGGCACGGCTCAAGCGAGTGTTACATTAGCCGTTGCTGCACTGAATGATGTACCTGAAATAATAGTAAATAAAATATTCACGATACTTGAAGATGCAAATTTAACTAAGTTAGTGGGTGATATCGATAATTTACTGAGTGGTGCGAGTGATGCAGACGGAGACAGTTTATCAATCAATACAACTCCCGTTTCAAATGTTAATAATGGCAGCTTAACCTTAATTGCCAATGGTGCTTTTAGTTATATCCCAAGCCTCAACTTTAATGGCACAGACAGTTTTACCTATGAAGTTGTAGATGGCAATGGTGGTAAGGCGCAAGGTAATGTTACGTTAACTGTTAGCGCAGTTAACGACCTTCCTATAGCCGTTTCAGATGCCTTCAGTATTAACGAAGATATTGTGTTGAGTATCTTAGCCACAGATGCCAATAACCTACTAAATAATGATAGCGATGCTGATGGCGATACCTTAACGGTTTCTCTAGTGTCAGGGACGAGTAACGGCACGTTATCATTAAATAGTGATGGCGCTTTTAATTACACGCCTAATCTTAATTTTAATAGCACGGACAGCTTTATTTATCAGATAAGCGACGGTAATGGTGGCACGGCACAAGCAAGTGTTACCTTAACGGTTAATGCGGTTAATGCGGTTAATGATTTGCCTGTCGCTCTGGATGATAGTTATAGTTTTGCTGAAGACTTTACATGGGTTAGAGCTGTTACTGATGGTGATCAGTTACTGAGTAATGATACCGATGCTGATGGCGACGTGTTAACCGTTAATACCACGCCAATTTCGGGTGTTAGTGATGGTACATTAACCTTGAATAGCGATGGTTCATTCACTTATATACCTGATGCTGATTTTTTCAGTCAAGACAGTTTTACTTATGAGATTAGTGATGGCAAAGGTGGCACTGCACAGGCGAGTGTAACGTTAATCGTTAATGCTGTTAATGATATTCCTGTAGTTGTTAGTAATACGAAGAGTTTCACCTTCGATGAAGATATGACTTTGACCAAGTTAGCCACTGATGATAATAACCTGTTAACTGGTGCCAGCGATGTTGACGGCGATAGTTTAACGGTAACGTTAGATTCAGGTGTTACTAATAATGGCCTTCTAACGGTCAATGGTGATGGTTCGTTCCAATATATTCCTAACCTTAATATTAATGGAATTGACGCGGACACTTTTACTTATCAAGTGATTGATGGTAAAGGCGGCGTAAGCGAAACTGTTACCGTCTCGCTCAATATTCAAGCGGTAAACGATGCACCTACTCCAGATTTAGACTCTTATACTTTTAGCATTAGTGAAGGAGCAACTGATGGTGACGTAGTTGGCACAATTAGCGCGAGCGATATAGAGAGTGACCCACTGATATATTCACTTACCTCTGGCGACATTAGCCTATTTCAAATCGATCCATCAAGCGGAGTTATCACAGTAAAAGGTATTAATCCTTTAGATTTTGAAACTAGTATCCAACATGCCTTAACTGTAACTATTACTGACAATGGCACCCCAATTGCCGAATCTAGCAATGTTACAGTTACCATTGATATCATTGATATACTTGGAGATGCAGCAATAACCGAAGAAGCAAGCTTTGGTCGCACGGTTTTTGGCTCGTTAGAATTAACTGGATTTAAAACCCAGCCTCAACTTAACAAGTCAGTAAGTGTAGGTAGTAAAGTTTACTTTATTGGCAGTATCGATAATGTAGATAAAGATGCTTATGTAGTAGCCTATAACGACGATAGTACTCTGGATACAACTTTTGGCACAAATGGTAAAAAATCATTTGATTTAGGTGCTCAGGATTACGGTAAAGCCATTGTCGAGATTGAAGGGGGTTTATACCTTGTAATTGATCGGGATGATGGTATTTATACTGAAATTTGCTTTTTGAAAGTTGATAGTGCAGGTGATGTAGTTACAACCTTTGCTGATAATGGTTTACGCTGTACTACCGAGAAAAAAGTGCTAACCATAAATGATGCAGTTGATATTGTGTTACCTATCGATCAGTCTGATGAATTTACTACAATTGAAACAGTAGTTGCAGTTGGTAAAGTTAAGGGGTTAACTGACGACGATTTATTGATCATTCGCATGGGTAAAGATGGTAACTTTCAAACCTCTATTATGTATGACGCCATTGCAATGGCACCCGTCGTATATTCGCCACATGTTATGTTAGATGTCACTGGTGACAATCTAGACGATGAAGGCATCGCGTTATATAACCCGCATAATTTGGAAATTATGGTTGCAGGTAATGTTTTAACGGCTGATGGCGATTATGATATTTTTGCTTGGATATTTAATCCAAAAAATGCTGATGGTAATTATCTGAAATTTAATAACAGTACTCCAGTGACATATGATGTAGGTGGGATCGGTGCAGATGACAAAGTAGGTGATATTGATGGTGAAAATGACACACTCACAGATCACACCGCGCATATCGCAGGTTCAACAGTTTTAGCTAATGGTGATCAAGATGCATTTATTATTGAACTCGATAGTTACGCCGCTTATGTGCCAGGTTTTGGTACTAACGGAATTGCCATATTAGATGTTGATGGCGTCTCAGGCAATGGCACTAGTGAATTTACTGGTTACGTTTATAAATACGTAGATAATGACCTGTATTTAACTGGTAACTTATTTGATGGCAGTAATTCCCAGCCATTTGCTACGCGTGTTTTACTTGATGCTGTCGACGATACCCTTAATGGAATAATAGATACAAGTTACGGCATTGGTGGTTATCAAATAGTCGATTATGCAGGGGCTAACGCTTATGCCCAAGCAAGTAGCTTAGATAGTAACAAAAATATGTGGTTGCCAGGTTATGTTGAATCAGGCAGCAATAAGGACATGATTATAAGCTCTATTGATGCAGGAGGCTTGTTAAATACTGCTGGCGACTTTGTTAATGGTAAGAACACCTTAACGCATTCCAGTTTATATTCAGACGACAGTGCTGTTGAAATTATCCAAATACAAAGTGGCGTGCAAGTTGGTAAATACTTAACTGCTTCAATTGCGGATGATGCAACCAATCAACATATCATTTTAACTAGGCTAACTAGTGCAGGGCAATTAGACACTACGTTTGATAGCGACGGACATAAGCAATTAAAAATAGGCACCAGCGCCACGGTTAAAGGTCTATTTGAACTAACTAGCGGCAATTTTATTATTTATGGCAATGTCACTGAAGGTATCGATACTAATGGCTTTGTTGCCCGTATTGATCAAAACGGCCTGTTAGATGTTAGTTTTGCTAGTAATGGCATTTATACCACCTCGGCAATAAGTGCAACCAATATTCAATTTAATCAAGTAAAAGCCGATAGCCAAGGCAGACTTATTGCCGTAGGTAATTTTGAAAGCGGCAGTACCAGTGCTTTTGTTTTACGATTAACCGCTACAGGTTTACTTGATACTACGCTATTTAATACTCTAGGTACGCCTGGCTATGTTATTGGTGCTAATACTGATGATTACATAACCGTTGTTATTGATGCTATCGACAATATTTATGCTGGTGGGAATCGCCTTAGTGGCGACAAAGATCTGTTAATGGCTAAATACTTAACAACAGGAGCACTTGATAATGCTGTAACGGTTGATACAAATTCGGGTATTGATGAAAGTGTTGAGCAATTGCTTTTTGATAGTAACAATGACTTGTACTGGATCGGTAATGATTTAGGCTCATCAGCCGAAATTGTGATAGTTAAATCAAACACTTCAGGCGTACTTGATGGTAGCTTTTCTACAGACGGCAAAGCGTTTTTTGATATGAGAGCACTACTAGAGTTTGGGGCTGAGGCAGGAGTGACCAATGCCGTTATCGATAGTAATAATAATATTGTTGTGATTGGCTATAGTGACAATAGTTTATTGAAACAAAAGAAAATGATCGGGCGCATTAAACCCAATGGCAGTTTAGATTATGCATTTGATTATAATGGTCACTTTAAATCATCGACTTGTCCAAATGCAGCAAAGCTAGAGTCTATTGTCTTACTCAACAATAGTTCATTTGTTGTTGCAGGTCAGTGTTACACAGACGCAACAGAAAAGAACAATATTGATATTAGCAATTACACATTAAAATAACCTTTTTCTATAGCGGTAACTGATTTTATGAAAATAGAATTCTACGGTGTTAGGGGCTCTACCCCTACACCGGGTAAGAATACCCTGATCTTTGGCGGCAACACCTCCTGTGTTTATATTTGTCTAGAGAATGGCCACGATGTGATTCTAGATTCTGGCACCGGCATTATTGAACTCGGCGATAGGTTGGAAAAAACTCAACACCCCATCAATATATTGTTAACACATAATCACTGGGACCATATTCAAGGCTTTCCTTATTTTAAGCCGATTTTTCAAATTAATAGGAAAATTGATATCGTATCGGGTGAAATTGATGGTGATGACAAGCGTGCGGTACTCACACAAATGTCAGGGTCGACTCACCCGGTAAAGTTTCAACAACTACCCGCCGATATTTCGGTGCATGTTGAGCAGTCAAAAAAACCTAATTTTGAAATCCCTGGCTTTAAAATTAATACCCAACGATTAAACCATCCTGATGGTGGCACTGCCTATTGTTTAATGGCAGAAGGTAAGAAAGTTGCCTATGTTACCGACAATGAATTAAATTCACCCGATGTAAAGAATACCTCGTGGCAGCAATGGCTTGAGTTTATTGCTGACGCCGATATGTTAATTCATGACGCTCAATATATCGAAGCCGATCTACCTTTAAAGCTGGGTTGGGGGCACAGTACCTTTACCGAGGTCGCCAGATTAGCGTGCGAAGCAAAAGTGAAAAGCTTATATATTATTAGTCACGACCCCGCTCGTACTGACAATGAGTTATTACACGAAGAAAAAATGCTGCAAACAGAGTACAAAGGCAAACTAAATATTTTTTGCGCACGAGAAGGTACGATTGTTGATTTATCAAAGCAAGATAATAACCAGCCATTAGAAGTTAATCGATAAATGATCACAAGCTTGCGCTCAAAAGGTTTTTTAGTCGGTTTAGTTATTACCTTTTTGGTCATTGGTTTGAATTTTATCCGCGTTGATAATGTTCAAAAGCTACTACAGCGTATTGAAGGGATTTTGTATGATGCTCGTTTAGTAGCAACGCTGTCAGAGAAACCACGGCAATTTGATGAGCAAGTCATCATTATCGATATTGACGAAAAGAGTATGCGCGAACAAGGTAGATACCCTTGGAGTCGCAGTAAAGTCAGTGATCTAGTTACAAAATTAATGGATGCTGGTGTTGTTGTAGTCGCATTCGATATTTTTTTTGCTGAGCCTGAAAGAAATGCCATTGAAGTCGTGTTGAGTAAAAACCAGCACCTCGATTCGCAATCCAAAGCGCAGCTCAAGCAGTTGATAGGCTCAGTTAACTTTGATCAAGAATTTGCAGAAACGCTCGGAAACTCAGAAGTTGTATTAGGTTTTTTATTTGATGATAGTGCACAAAACTCAGGGCAACTGCCAGATGCGGTTATTGACTGGTCTCATGAACAAGACCAATTATCTGAAATAGCAACTTTTGAACATGTACTTGGAAATATATCAATACTGCAGTCTGCAGCAACAGGTGCTGGGTTTATAAACTCGGTACCTGAAAGCGATGGTTTTATCCGCAAGGCTTCACTGGTACTAAATTACCAAGGTCAGTTGTATCCATCATTGGCATTAGAGGCGGCACGTGTTTACACCTTAGCTGATAATATAGAAGCCAAAAGTAAGGTCTCGGGTGACGCCACTTGGTTGCAAGGACTAAGCTTTGGAAGTCACTTTATTCCTACCAATGAAAAAGGCCAAATATTTATCCCTTATAAAGGGCGTGAACGTAGCTTCCAATATATTTCAGCCACAGATGTGTTAAATGATCGTGTTGAACATGATTTATTAGACGGTTCAGTCGCATTTATTGGAACGTCGGCAGTTGGGTTAGCCGACTTGCGAACCACCTCAGTAGGCGTGCAATACCCTGGAGTTGAAGTACATGCCAATGTATTCGAAGGACTTATTCACCCAGAAATACTGCCGGTAGAGCTCGATATTACCATAGCGCTTGTTTTTACTTTATTACTGCTTACTGGGTTTATTCTCGCAATGCTAATGACCAATCAAGGGCCAATGAGAATTTTAATCATTAGTCTCGTAAGCTTTGCTTTGCATATCAGTTTTAATTGGTATTGCTGGTGGGCATTGAAAATTAGCTTGCCACTGTTTCAAGTTATTTTACTGATAACACTATTGACCATTTATTATGGTGCTGCTGGTTTTGTCTCAGAAAATGCTAATCGTAAAAAAATAAAAAACATGTTTGATCAATATGTACCACCGGCATATATCGAAAAAATGATCCGCTCAGCAAAAGGCGTAGAACTTAAAACTGAGCGCAAAGAAATGTCAGTATTGTTTGCTGATATTAGAGACTTTACTACCTTGTCAGAACAGTTTACGCCGGAAGAATTAAGTGACTTTCTAAAAGAATACTTATCTGAAGCCACTGCGATAATATTCAACAACAAAGGCACCATTGATAAATACGTTGGCGATATGATCATGGCGCTTTGGAATGCACCGCTAGAAGATGAAAACCATGCAGTAAACGCGGTAATCAGTGCCATGCAATTAATTTCATTAACAGAAGTATTAAGCGAGCAATTTAAAGAAAAAAACTGGCCAGCTATTCGTGTCGGTATTGGCATAAGCTCTGGTGAAATGGTTGTTGGCGATATGGGCTCCACCTATCGTAAAGCTTATACGGTACTTGGCGATGCGGTGAATTTGGGGGCTAGAATCGAGTCGTTAACTAAATATTATGGCGTCGATATTTTAGTGTCAAGCAACACTTTTGAGGATATTACTCAACATAATGTCATCTGTAGAAAAATGGATAGAATTAAAGTAAAAGGTAAAAATACGGCGGTTGAAATTTATCAGCCTATAGGTTTTGATGCTGATTTAACTGATGCAATCAAAGACGATGTTTTATTACATGAAGTCGCTATTGAGCATTATCTCACGGGAAATTTTATCGAAGCTCAAGAAATGTTTACGCAATTAAAACAAAATGCTAATTTACCAATAACAATTTATAGCTGTCTCTTATACACATCTCCGAGCCCACGAGACCGTACTAGATCTCG
>OMOM01000718.1_pt1 | contig 13316 bp, 10 predicted proteins | sample 1646501 | NCBI WGS metagenome assembly OMOM01 (sample SAMN05416802, study PRJEB24817) | seawater metagenome | isolation source: Sea water | place: Canada:Atlantic | collected 2013-07
CTCTCTATTCGTCGGCAGCGTCAGATGTGTATAAGAGACAGCTCATATTCTAACTAATTCAAATTAATTTTTATTTGAAGCCATGCCAACTAATGAACTTTAGTTGGCATTTTTTATAAGATGAAAAGATTAATTTTATATAACCATAACCATTAAAGCTCTTATTTAATTATATTTTTGTCAAACATTTAGTTATTTTTTTTGATGAAAAAATAGCACGCTTAATACCTTAAATCGTTATAACTGATAATACTTACTTTAGGTACTTAAGCTAAAAGTGTTCTTCAATATAAATGTCTATTTAGGCTATTCACATTACTTCAAGCGCAATCTGAAAACTGATATACTTTCACCTTTATTTTTCTGTTAAATATTTTAATTGGTATTACATGTTGTATACCTATTATACGCTTTGGATACTGTATGCCATTTTCCCAACTTGGGTTGTCAAACCCGATAGTAAATGCGATAGCTGATTTAGATTATCGTCAACCCACTGATATTCAAAAACGCGCCATACCTGTTATTTTATCAGGTAAAGATTTAATTGCCGCTGCGCAAACAGGCACAGGGAAAACTGCAAGTTTTGTTCTGCCTTTGCTAGAGAAATTACATGCTAGTGAAAACGATACTGAGCGTAATTTACGTGGCAAACGTATTCGAGTGTTGATAGTAACGCCGACGCGCGAGCTGGCGGTTCAGGTTGAAGCTAACGTTGCCCAATATAGTAAATATTTAAACCTCAGTTCAATGGCTATGTATGGCGGAACAGAAATAGAACCTCAAAAGCAACGCTTGATCTGGGGCATCGATATTCTGGTAGCAACTCCTGGGCGACTACTAGATATGGTTCATCAGAGAGCGGTTTATTTTGATCAACTTGAAGCTTTTGTACTTGATGAAGCCGATAGAATGTTAGATATGGGTTTTATTGATGATATTAATAAAATTATTGAACGTTTACCTGAGCAGCGTCAAAATTTACTATTTTCCGCCACTATTTCAGATGATGTTCGAGCACTAGCTAAACGAACACTGCACCAGGCTACAGAAATATCAATTGCTCAAAACAGTGCTTCAAAGCCTAAAATTGCACAGTGGTTAGTAACTGTAGATAAAACCAATAAATCAGCGTTACTAAGTTATTTAATTAAAGAACAACAATGGCAGCAGGCGTTAATTTTTATTGAAACAAAACACGGAGCCGCCAAGCTTGTTAGTCAGTTAGAAAAGCGTGGAATTGCTGCAGAGTCAATTCACAGTGGTCGAACGCAAGCGGTACGTGAACAAATATTAAATGACTTTAAAGCGGGTAAAATTAACTTTTTAGTTGCTACTGGAATAGCAGCGCGCGGTATCGATATTGGCGAGTTAGCACGGGTCATAAATTATGACTTACCCGATCAAGTTGATGATTATATTCACCGTATCGGTCGTACAGGTCGAGCTGGCAAAAACGGAGAAGCTGTGTCTTTTGTTGCCAAAGATAACTTTAGAAACTTGTGCGCTATTGAAAGTCGTTTAGGGCATGTTATTGAACGAAGAGAATTTGAAGCGTTTCCCGTTAAAAAAATAGTACCTGTTTCCATTTTAAATTATGTGCCGAAAAATAGACGTAGTTAATCACTTCTACTTATTTGTATAACAAAAGCATAACTCCGCTTTTTACATTCTAAGTAGGAATGATAGAATAGACACAACACGGTTAACGCTAGTAATTTAAATGCTTAAGCTGAAAGTTAAGTAATTTACATAAGTAAAAATATAAAATATAAAGTAGGAAGTTTTATGAACCCAATTATTGCAATTTTAAAAGAACACAATGTAAGTGATGAGCAAACAAAAACTGTATTTCAAGCATTAACAGAAAATCCAATGATGGCTATGGTAACGGTACAGCAGTTGGGTATTCCACCAGAAAAGCTACAAGCATTAATGATGATGCTAATTCAAAATCCTGGCTTAATTGAAGAAGCAGTAAATGAATTGGGCTTCGACTTTTCGAAAGTTGAAGCGGCTAAGGCTTCGTTAGATAAAGAAGCGCTTTAATAGTCAGTAACATTTAGTATTAACAGCAGGGTAATAAAAAAAACGCCATCCTGCTGTTAGTATCTAAACCAAATAATAGTATTTAGTTAATTATTCTACTCGAATAGTGGCTTTAATAATTTTCACTTCTTTTTCAGTACGACCAGAACGGCTACCTAAACTTTCTATGGCAGGTAACGTGTTATCTAACCCTTCGACAACTTCACCAAATATAGTGTGCTTACCATCTAACCAAGGCGTTGCAGCAAAGGTAAGAAAAAACTGACTTCCGTCAGTATTCGGTCCTGAATTTGCCATACTTAATAACCCTGGTTTGTCATGACTTAACGTGCCGTCAAATTCGCCAGCATACTTATAACCTGGATCACCTCTACCATTACCTAATGGGTCGCCACCTTGTGCCATAAATTTATAAATAACACGATGAAAAATTAAATCATCATAAAAGCCCAGTTTGGTTAAGTATATGGTGCTGGTTGCATGCATTGGCGCTGTTTCAGGGAACAACTTTACTACGAGTTTTCCTTCGGTTGTTTCTAAGTCCCAGAAATATTGAGCTTCTGGGTTAAACTCTACTATTTCTGGCTTATCTAGTTTGGTTTTCCATTGCGCTTGCGTCTTATCAATTTTTTGCTGCTCAATATAAGCATTGACCGCTTTTACTGCTGGATCAGCGTTAAAACAACCTGTTAACACTAATGCGAGTAATGTGATTAAGTAGATCTTGAATGTTGAAAAATGACTTTGCAGCATACGGTTTTCATTCCTTTAATTAAATGAGTTGATATGGCGTTAGATAATACATTTTTTACGCTAACCTTAACCAGTAGGTTAGGTAATTTATAGAGGTTAATCAACTGTATTTACGATGATTTTTTATATTTCGATCGGCTAGTATAAAACTATCAGTATATTGATATTGTGCAAAACAAATAGTTTTCGTCAATAAGAATACGGTATGTTATGGTTTTAAAGAACAAAACAAGACTAATAAAATTAGCTTATACAGTTAAAGGAATGATAATGAAAAAATTTAATTCGCTGAATATTATTATATTTTTACTTTTCGCAACATTTAGCCAACTTAGTGCAGCTAAAGCGATAAGTGATGAAAACGTGACACAATACTTGGCACTTTCCGGTATTGATTCTGCTCTTGAGGGGATTCCAGCACAAATGCGTGCGATGAACCAGCAAATGCAGATGACGGCAAAAGACCCTGAACAAGCGCAAAAAGTGATGGATATATTATTAAATTCTTGGCAACTAGAAGATGTAAAACTTGTTGTTTCAGAGCACGTTAAAGATAACTTCACGACTATTGAAATGGAAAAGCTACTGATTTGGTTAAACAGTGATTTAGCAAAAAGAATAAAAATGGCTGAAGAAAAGGCTTCTGCGCCAAGTTTCAATCAAGACTTTATGAGTTACATCGCTACACTACAAACTACGCCGCCAACCACATCACGCGTTAAAGTGATAAGGAATTTTGTTGAAACAACTAATTTGGTAGAGCATTCACTAAAAATTGTTATGGCTGTAGCAAAGGGTACTGTTGAAGGTTTAACTGTGGCAAACCCGAGTCAAAATCTTAATGATGAGCAAATAAAAAATCAAATGGCACAAATGGAACAAATGATGCGACCTGCATTAGAGCAGCAAATGATCATGGTTTCTTATTTTATTTACGATCAATTAACCGAGCAAGAAATTGAACAATATACACATTTTTATCAGCAACCTTTAGGTAAAAAAGAATTAAACGTAATGTATGATGGTATTGGTCAAGCGCTTAATTTTTGGTCGACTACTGCTTTTGAAAATATCGCTTCAGAGTTCATTGAATAAACTCGATAATCATACAAATATTATTAGTAGCTGTTAAAGGTATTTAAATGACAAATAGCGATATAACCGAACATGGTATAGATGAAATTAATGAACAGGTTCAATATGTAGGTTTTTGGTCAAGACTTGTGGCCAGCATAATTGATTCAGTGCTTGTTATTATGCTCACTTTACCTATTTTATACTTTATGTATGGCGCTGAGTATTTCGATTCAGATGGTTCGCTGCAAGGTTCGACTGACTTTATTATTAGTTATATTTTGCCAATAGCTGTGATTATCTTATTCTGGATTTATAAGTCAGCAACGCCAGGTAAAATGGTGATATCGGCAAAAATAGTCGATGCTAATACCGGTAATAAGCCAACCATTATGCAATACATTATTCGATACCTTGGTTATTATGTGTCTATATTTGCCTTAGGTTTAGGCTTTCTTTGGGTTGCTTGGGATGATAAGAAGCAAGGCTGGCATGACAAAATGGCGGGCACTGTGGTTATTCTTAACAAACCATCACCTTAATAAATTTTCGCGGCAGACTTAATCAAGTTAGCCGCGATTTATCTTTGATTTACCTTTGGTTCACTTAACGTTACTTATCGTAGCGATATAATTATCTATCGAGTTTATTAAAAGTGCACTTTAATGCTTTGATAAATGTCTTGGTATTTTTTGTGTTGTAAGCGGTAATATTTTTGCATTACTTCGTCGGGTTCAATGACTAACTTTACCTTACCGCTATTACATACAACCTTAGGTGATAAGTTTTCAACGCCTATTCGTGCTAAGCGCGCAGCGCCAAAAGCAGGCCCAACCTCTCCACCTTCTCTATAGGTCAATGGTCGGTTAAGTACACTGGCCAAAATTCTCCCCCATAATGGGCTTTTCGATCCACCACCAATGACGGATACTTCGTCGATTAAACTTCCTGATTTTAAAAGTGCTTGTTGTCCATCTGCAAAAGCAAAAGCTACACCCTCTAAAACTGAGCGGCCAAGTGTTGCTGCATTGGTATTGTGATCTAAACCAAAAAACAGGCCCTTAGCATCAGGGTTGTTATGCGGTGTGCGTTCACCTGATAAGTAGGGTAAAAAAAGCACATTACAGGGCTGAGTGAAGTCGCATTTTTCAACTTCATTTAATAACGCTAATTCATTCTCAAAACCGGTTAAACGAGTGACCCAAGATAGACAGCTTGCTGCACTTAATATTACTGACATTTGATGCCAGGTATTTTCGATACAATGACAAAAAGTATGCACTGCACTCTCAGGGTTAGGGAGATAATTTTCATTAGCGGCAAAGTAAACCCCTGAAGTACCAAGCGATAGAAAAGCTTGATTAGGCTTTATAACGCCAATACCTGCTGCTCCGGCTGCATTGTCGCCGGCACCAGCTACAACAGGCACTTCATCGAGTCCCCAAGCTTGGGCTACACTCGTTGAAAGATTACCTGTAATAGCTGTTCCTTCGTAAAGGGTTGGCATATGCGCAACTGTTAAATGTGTGGCTGCTAGCATAGGAGCTGACCAACAGCGGTTAGCAACATCTAGCCATAAGGTACCTGAGCTGTCAGACATATCTGAAGCAAAGTCACCGGTCATTAAAAAGCGTAAATAGTCTTTGGGTAATAAAATTTTTGCAATTTTAGAAAAGTTTTCAGGCTCGTTTTCCTTAACCCATAAAAGTTTAGGGGCGGTAAATCCAGGCATTGCTATATTGCCGGTAATTTTACGGCTGTTAGGCTGCGCTGCTTCGAGGGTTTTACATTGTGCTTCACTTCGGCCGTCGTTCCATAAAATAGCTGGCCTGATCACTTTATTGTCAGTATCTAATAATGTTGCACCGTGCATTTGTCCAGATAAACCCACTGCTTTTACTGCGGCTAATAACGCAGGATGTTCGAGTTTTATCTGTTGAACGGCATCACAGGTAGCTTGCCACCAGTCATGAGGATTTTGTTCAGACCATAGCGGATAAGGGCGAGACACTGTTAAGCTGCAATTTGCTTGTGCTAACAAAGTATCATGGCAATCTAAAATAATTACCTTTACACCTGATGTGCCTAAATCTATTCCTAAATACATATTTTATTTCACTTAACGCATTAATCTAGCTGTAATTCTAACATTAGCTTTGAGTTTTGTTGTAATCAATATAGTGCTTTAGCTATGAAATTAACATTACCTGAACAGGTGGTTATCTCACTATGTCATCGCCTTAAGTTTATTAATGTATTTATTCAGGTATTTATTCGTTCTCATGGCTAATCTAATCAAGTAAGCTACTGTTTATCAATTATTATAATTTAGAAAATTTATTTTATGACCACAAAATCTATTTTAATTACTGGCTGTTCAAGTGGCATTGGCTTGCACGCAGCGTTAACACTTTCTGCGCGCGGCTATCAAGTATTTGCTACAGCGCGAAAAGCACAAGACGTTGCGGATTTACAAGCCAAAGGCTTAACAGCGTATCAACTAGATCTTACAAATACTGACAGCATTACCCAAGCTGTTACGCAAGTGCTAGAACAAACAGGTGGGCGTTTAGACTATCTGTTTAACAATGGTGCTTATGGTCAACCTGGGGCATTAGAAGATTTACCAACACAGGTACTAAGAGATCAGTTCGAAACCAATGTTTTCGGTTGGCATGAACTGACCAAACAAATAATTCCAGTAATGAAACGCCAAGGTCATGGTCGAATTATTCAGTGTAGCTCTGTGCTAGGGGTTGTATCTATGGCGTATCGTGGTGCTTACAATGCTTCAAAATATGCTATTGAAGGATTAACCGACACATTAAGGTTAGAATTAAAAAGTGCTAACATTGAGGTTGTTTTGCTTGAGCCGGGCCCAATAAATACACAATTTAGAGCGAATGCATTATTGGCTGTTCAAGCTAATATTAATATTGAAGCTAGCGATCATAAAGTACAATATCAACAGCAAATTGCGCGTTTAAGCAGTGAAAAATCGAATGCTCCTTTTACCTTAGAGCCCTTACATGTTACTCAAGCTTTGATTCATGCTTTAGAAAGTAAACAACCTAAGTTGCGGTATAGAATTACCACTGCAACAAAGATTTTTGCCGTATTGAAACGACTATTGCCAGCGCGTTGGTTGGATTATTTGCTTGCGAAAGGGTGATTGGTTTAATTTATTGTAATGGAAAGTTAGATTAATAGGACAAGTATTTATGGCTGATTATGTTAACTTTTCAGGGGTGTTGTTAATCTTTGTCGCTCTTATAAGATAATGTATTACTCTGGGCGTTTTCAACTAACACTTTTATGAATAAATTACATATGCAAGTTATCTTTTTGGGGAGAAATTAAGGGGAAATCTAAAGTAAAACATGTGTTTTTTCCTAACTCACTATCTACTTTAATTTTACCCCCCATTAAGCTTACTACAATATTAAAAATGATATTCAGGCCTAAACCTGAACCCCCTTCACCAAGTTTTGTCGTATAAAAGGGGTCAAAAACTTTACTAATAGACTCTTTTGATATGCCTTTACCATTGTCTTCGAACTTGATAATTACTGATGAATTATTCTGTTGAGCTGAAATAGAAATAACGCCAGAATTTATACTGTCAAATCCGTGGATAATGGCATTATTAAATAAATTAGTAATGATTTGACTAAATGTCCCGGGTAGCTATCCATTTCGATGTCATTATCAATTAAATATTCAAACTTTATGTCAGTATTTTTTATTTTATGATGAAGAGTGTTTACGATTTCTTCCACGACATCTGACAGGAAAAAAGTACGTCTTGACTCATTGGTTTGGTCAACCGCCACTTGTTTGAAACTCTGAATTAGGATTACAGCTCTATCCAAAGAAGGTAGCAAAATATTTAAGCATTCAATAATTTCTTTATCTAATCTTTCTAAATCACTTCGCCTAATTTTACCTGCTTTTAAAAGAGTTGAAAATTTCTGAAAATTATCTTTTATAGTACTCCCCATTGTTATTGATATGCCTAAAGGTGTATTAATTTCATGAGACACTCCAGCTACTAAAGAGCCGAGAGATGTAAGTTTCTCTGCTTGAATTAGCTTACTCTGTGTGTGATATAATGACTCTATCATCTTATTAAATGCCACAGATAATTCAGAGATTTCATCTTTACCTTCTATTTCTAGTTGTTGTAAAAGGTCACCTGAACTTGTTAGGCTTGCTATATGGCGCTGTATCTTAAGCAGTGGTTCTAAGATAGTTCTGATTAAAAGCCAACCAATAAATAAACCTATGGTAATTAATATTGTTGTTACTAAAATAATAATTGAGCGCGAATCCTGAAAGTGTTGTTGATTGTTACTGTAAAGGTTTTGAGCTCCTTCAATATTAGTTTGGAGCATGTCTGCAATATTTATTTGCATGTCATCAAAAATAACGCGATATTCATCATTAGCTAGTCGATCTGCTTCGATATCTTGGTTTTTTTGACTTAAGACGATAATGCGTGTTGCTAATTCTTCGAAGGTTTTTAATTTAGTTTTAAATTCATAGAGTAATGTTGTTTCCTCTCCGGTATCTAATGTTTGTTCAAATTTATTCAGTGATTGATGAAAGTTGAATGATGCGTTATTGATTTGTTGTTCAGCATGCCTCATTGATTCATCGTCAGGTGAAATGATATGACTTTTTATTAAAACAAATTCTTCATATAGATATTTTCGTGCGTCGGTTAAGTTCACAAAACTTATTAAATAATTATCATAAATTTTTTGACCGTTTTTATTAATTGTATCGGTTGAATTCATAGCCACGAGAGCGATGACTAAAGGTAATATAATAAAGATACTGATAGATAAGGGGATTTTTCGTGCGATTTTCATTTGACGAAAAGTATAATTAAGTATACTCATTAGAAATACTTATTACTTATTACTTATTTTAGATATTCTATAGATTAGTTTGATTCGAATGAAATATCAATTAATTACCCTTGGTTCCCTGATGAGTGCCGGTTGAATTATAGCTTTGATAAGTCATTGCTTAGTCAGTTTTCCCGATTTTTGGTAACTATGCAAAACTACTTTTTGTGTAGTTATTTTTAATGTTGAATTTGCATAAACGCATTCATTTACTCTCATTCAGTTACTCTCATTTATTTCTGATAGCAATAAATGAGAGTAACAAATCAGTGTTGAATGGGTTGGCAATATCGGCTTTTTGGAGATAGTAAAAATCCACTTAACTTTCATTCTACTAATTGAGTGCTGTAGAGTGTGCCAATATGAACAAACGTGTAAGACCTAGTTTGCTCAGTATTATATTTTCTCAATAGAAACCGCAATCGATTTATAAGTGGGTGTACCGCAATTATCAGCCGTACTTTCTAACGGTACAAGTGGATTGGTTTCAGGGTAATACGCTGCTGCACAACCTTCTGGAATAGCATATTCAACCACTTTGAAGTCAGTAATCGAGCGAACTATATTGTCGTTTGAAACTGTGGTGATTTTAACTTTATCACCATTTTTTAATTGCTGTTTAGCCATATCATCACCGTTAACAAATACTACCCGGCGTTCGCCATAAATACCTCGGTAGCGATCGTCCATACCGTAAATTGAGGTGTTGTATTGGTCGTGTGAACGTAACGTTTGCAGGGTTAAAATTGGCTTGTCGGTAAACTCTTTAGCGACTTCGTGCGCTAACTTTTCAGGTAATAGGACACTTGAAAAAGTAGCTTTTGACGCGTTGGTTTTCCATTGACGTTGGGCTGCTTTGTTTTCTAAATGAAAGCCTCTGCCAATTTTTATACGTTGGTTGTAATCTACAAAGTCTGGTAGCACTTTACTAATATCTGTTCTAATTAAGCCATAGTCGCTCATTAGCTTGGTCCAATTAACAATGCTTTCACCAACAGATGCTGTTGCTATGCCAGCAACAATGGCGGTTTCTGAACGCAAATGTGTTGAGGCAGGTGCATTTTGACCCGTTGAGCTATGTACCATGCTCATAGAGTCTTCTACGGTAATGCATTGTTCTCCACTTTTTTGACTGTCAATTTCAGTACGTCCTAAGCAAGGGAGAATTAAAGCTTGTTTACCGGTAATTACATGGCTTCGATTAAGCTTAGTGCTTATTTGCACGGTTAAGTCACATTGTTGTAATGCTTGATAAGTTCTCGTTGTATCAGGGGTTGCAGCAGCAAAGTTACCACCTAAGGCAATAAATACTTTCGCTTTACCTGACAACATCGCGTGCAATGATTCAACGGTGTTTAAACCGTGTTCACGAGGTGATTGAAAATTATATTGTTTATCTAACGCGTCAAGAAAGTCCATTGACGGTTTTTCGTTGATACCAACGGTACGGTTACCTTGAACATTAGAGTGCCCACGAACAGGACACGCGCCTGCACCCAGTTTGCCAATATTACCGCGAAGTAGTAATACATTAACCAGTTCTTGAATAGTAGCGACAGAATGCTTGTGCTGGGTAATGCCCATAGCCCAAGTGAAAATAACCTTTTTATTGCTGGCATAAATATCAGTAATTTGTTCAATATCGGCTTTTGTAAGCCCACATTGTTCGATAATTTGCTGCCATGGTGTCGCTTCTACACTGTGCTGATAAGCTTCAAAGTTATGACAATGTTCAGTAATAAAAGCACTATCAAGTACAGTGTTGTCTTGCTTAAATCGTTCGAATAATGATTTAGCTACGCCACGTAAAATTGCCATATCACCACCAAGTTTTGGCGTGAAGTAATATTGGCTAATATTAGTGCCGGTGAAAAGGATCATCTCTTTCGGGCTTTGAGGATCTAAAAATTGTTGTAAGCCACGTTCTTGCAAGTTATTAACGCTAACAATAGTAGCGCCTCGCTTACTCGCTTTTCGTAACGTACCTAGCATGCGAGGGTGATTTGTGCCGGGGTTTTGGCCAAAAACGAAAATAGCATCAGCTTCATCGAAATCAGCCATGGTCACTGTGCCTTTACCAGTACCTAAGCTGCTGGTCATGCCTATGCCTGATGCTTCATGGCACATATTGGAGCAATCAGGGAAATTATTGGTGCCTAATACACGGCCAAATAATTGATACAAATAAGCTGCTTCATTACTGGCTCGGCCAGAGGTATATAGCAAAGCTTCATTTGGTGTCGCTAGTTGCTTAATATTATTAGCAATTACGCTAAAGGCTTCGTCCCAAGTTATGGCTTGATAGTGATCACTTTTACCGTCATAAAACATTGGCTGTGTTAAACGGCCACTTTTTTCTAGCGAGTGATCATCCCACTTTTTTAATTCAGATATAGAATGTTGCTGAAAAAAACTCGGATCAACTCTTTTACTCGTTGCTTCCCATGCTATTGCTTTTACGCCATTTTCACAAAAATCTACTTTACCTGCATTTGGAGAGTCGCCCCAAGCACAGCCTGGGCAGTCAAAGCCACCGGGTTGGTTGGCACGTAATAACGCTTTAACGTTTTTAGCGGCGTTCTCACTTTTGATTATATGCTTAGCCGAGCTTTTTAGTGCTCCCCAGCCTCCTGCAGGTGATGAATATGCTGGAGATGATTTTGTAGACTTTGACATGTAAACTCTCTTTTATGCGTAAGGTTAAATACGCGAGATAAAATTGAATAGCATTGTTTTATTTATTTAGCGGACGGCTAACTTTGTCAGTCGGTATATAAAACGTAAAATAATAGCCAGAATGTGGTCATTATTGATAATTGCTAATACTAAAATATGACAAAAATAGCTGAAAATTAACTATTTAAAACGCTATTGTTTATGATGTTGTTTAATTTTATCGACGTTATTGATTATAGCTACTTGCTAGGAATCATTATATGACCAAGACTTTTTGTCAATGCTTTAAATGTTGGCTATTGAATAGACTATTGTTGATGTTGACTCTTTGACTGGTAAGTGTTTTATTCACAAGAGAGTTAACCTAACTGGCTAACCTTCACGATAATTAAAAATTGGCAAATTGCTAATTTTTTCATTAAGTGCCGCAAGCTAATTTATCAGGCATGATCAAAGGAAAGTTCTGTGCAAAAAACCTTTAAATCGCTGTTTTCTCTATTTTTAAGTTGCTTCATTTTATTGTCAGGTATTGGCTTGATTAACGTATTATTGCCAGTAAGAATGAATTTAGACGGCTTAAGCACTGAAGTTATTGGTATTGTTTTATCACTTTATTATGTCGGTTTGCTCATCGGCGCACTTTACAGCACGAGTTTAATCAAAAGAGCCGGACATATTCGTATGTTTGCTGGCTGTGTTTCATTAGGTGCAGCAAGTATATTACTGTGTAGTCTGCATTCAGATGCTGCACTTTGGGGCGCAATGCGCGTAGTTATGGGCTTTTGTATAGCTTGTGCATTTACGGCTATGGAAAGTTGGTTAAGTGATAGTTCGAGTAAAGAAACTCGCGGACAAGTATTGGCAATATACAATGCAGTAGTATTGGCAGGGCTGTTCGGTGGACAATTTCTTATTAATGTGGCTAGTGCTAAAGATAATATGCTTTTTGTTATTGCAGGCATATTAATGTGTATCGCGGTTATTCCGGTTGTAATGAGTCGTCATGCGGGTCCGATACTCGAAGAGTTTAGTTCGATGTCGTTGCGTTTGTTATATAAACGCTCGCCTCTTGGCGTTGTGAGTTGTTTGATCTCCGGCATGCTTTATTCTGCCATTTTCAATTTATTGCCCGTGTTTGCAAGAGGGGTCGATATTACGGGCTTTCAACTCTCACTTTACATGGGCGCAGCTATATTTGGTGCGTTTATTTTACAGTTTCCTGTTGGGTATTTGTCTGATCGTTTCGATCGTCGAACTGTGTTACTTGTTATGTTGATAATATCGGCGAGTGCTGGCATTGGCGTAACAATATTAGCGTCTTTGGGAATTATATGGGCGGTATTTTTAGCCACAGCTATTACGTGTGGCATTATTGCTTGTACTTATCCGTTAAGTATTTCTGAAGCGCTAGATAGATTACGACAAAGCGAGATGGTTTCTGCTATGTCATCAATGATTTTAGCATTTGCAGTAGGCGGTATTCTAGGGCCATATTCAGCATCTTTGATGATGGATAAGTTTGGTGGTTCGGCCTTGTTTTATTTCTTGGCCTTTATTCAGTTGTCATTAGCTTGTTTTGTTATCTATAGAATGACAGTTCGCTCGTCATTGCCGATAGATGAGCAAGAGCAATTTGTTATGCAAGGTTCGGTTATTACTTCTGCTGTTGAACTTGATCCCCGTACTGAGTATCACGAACCTCAATATTTACCTCGTGCTGTAGTTAAAACATCACTTATGGTGGCAGAAGCTGACCCTGAACTTGCCATCGATTTGTGTGTAGCGTTAGCAAAAATTAAATTCTGTCTCTTATACACATCTCCGAGCCCACGAGACCGTACTAGATCTCGT